>Ga0316189_10000263_pt1 | contig 51347 bp, 32 predicted proteins | sample LowCovwburrow_MG_FD_204930 | JGI IMG/M metagenome (GOLD analysis project Ga0316189, IMG submission 204930) | Coastal sediment microbial communities from Maine, United States - Lowes Cove worm burrow | ecosystem: Environmental > Aquatic > Marine > Coastal > Sediment | place: USA: Maine... | reverse complement strand
GGGAACTAAACGCGACCTATTACGCACAGCGTGCCAGTGCAGGATTGATCATTGCCGAGGCAACGCAGGTTTCACCGCAAGGAAAGGGCTATGCGTTTACGCCAGGGATCCACTCCGACGAACAGGTCGCAGGCTGGCGCAAAGTGACATCGGCGGTGCATCATGAGGGTGGGCATATCTTTTTGCAACTCTGGCATGTAGGGCGGATCTCGCGCCCAGAGCTGCAGCCGAATGGTGAGAAGCCGGTTGCCCCTTCGGCAATCAAACCCGAAGGGGCGCAGACTTTCATAGACGAAAAGTCCGGTATGGTGGATATCCTCGAACCTCGTGCGTTAACGTCCAATGAAATCCCGGGAATTGTGGAACAATTCCGACGTGCTGCGGAGAACGCCAAGCGTGCCGGTTTCGATGGTGTCGAGATACACGGCGCCAACGGGTATCTTATCGACCAGTTCATTCGCAGCAAAACAAACCTGCGCAGTGACACCTACGGCGGTTCGATAGAAAACCGTATCCGCTTTCCCATGATGGTCGTCGACGCGGTTGTGGGCGTCTGGGGTGGCCAGCGAACGGGTATCCGGCTTTCCCCGACCGGTACATTCAATGACATGCACGACGATGATCCGGTCGCTACCTTCGGCACCCTGGCAAGCCATCTGAACGACAGCGGAATCGCGTATATCGAAGTAGTTGAGGACTCCTTCCAGGGCAACGAGGTAGAAGGCCGTCCTGAATCGATCATTAACGCGATTCGATCCGGATTTACCGGCACATACATCGGCAATGGTAATTACACGGCTGACGAGGCGCGTAGACGTATCCACGCCGGTTTGTGTGACCTGGTAAGTTTTGGTCGTCCCTTTATCTCTAATCCCGACTTACCCGAGAGATTTCGACAGGGTGCACCGCTTAACGAATACGATTCGAATACGTTTTACGGTGGAGATGAGCATGGATACATTGATTATCCCGTGCTTGTGTAAAGCAGCCACAAAACTCATTTCCAACACTCCTTCTTTTTAAATAAAGATTAAAGTGTTGCGTCCACCGGTTGAACCCGCCACATTAAGCAGTCGTTCAGACCAGTACCCTCGAAGGACAGAAGTTGGCCGAACTTCCCCGTACGCAGATGCGCCAGGGGAGGGGCCGTTCGTTATCGCGAATGGCAGGTTATTGCCCGACCTCGGCCCTACAGAAATTGCTTATATATGATTTCTCTAACAGGCGGGAGACGACCCAATATAGTTACTCCGTCCAGAAAAAGAGGCTGTACGGTAACAATGTACTGTAAGCGGTCGTTCCCGGTCCGGCTTATGGGCCTCTCTTCAACCTATCGTATGCTGGAAAAAACACGTCAGCTGTGTAACATGTTTGCTGCTTGAGCTAAATGGAAGTGTCAGCAAGTGATTAAGCTAAGTATCTAGAATTATTTTACGAAACCATTGCGTCATTATTCTGACGCCGGTAATTGATTAGATTGTTACGAATGTGTGGATGTTTCTTAGCGAGCATACTTGCTGCAAACAATGCTGCATTGACCGCATCTTCTGGCCCGGCATTATTCATCTCAACCAGATTATCCATGTTTTTATATGAATTAGAGTCGTAAGGTATTTTCGGCCTAACATATTTTTCTATCGGGACGCCCAGTACGGTAATCTCTGTTTTAGAGGCCAGAATTTCACGCAAATGTGCTGCGCCAGTAGAGCCGGCGATGATAAATTCTAGACCACGATCTACTGCTTTGCTGGCATATTCATGCAATCGATTAGCATTTTTATTTGCGGTGATGATGCGAGCCTCATAGGCAACACCTAAGTTCGCAAGTAATTCTGCCGTGTGTTGCATCGTGCTCCACTGAGATCTTGATCCTAAAACAATGCCGACTTGCATATCGTTACCCTCTTATAAAATCGTATATGTTTATTGTTTTATAAGCATATAAATAAAAAACACACATGCGTGTTAATAAAATATGACTTTAGGATAACGTTATTATTGCTGTTCGACTAATCAACTAATCCTCATATAAATATAGATAAATATCTATCAAACAAAATTCATATTTCAATTAGTTCTATTGCCCTTATTGCATTACCAGCTTGTCGAAGCCTACTACCCGGCTTTATTGTCCCAGCTGGCAGCCGAGGGTACGGTGTTGCCGCGCTTTATAACGTATTTAACCTGTAGGGCTCCATTTAGGATTTAAAGATCGAATTTTCAGAAGTGACTTCCGGACAGTGTCAGCTCAAGTGAGTTGTTCATTGCTGGTGTGCAGTCTGAATAGAATCCGCAATGGAAAACCTGTTTCTCTTTGATAGCGATCCGTGGTTAAAGTCTCCCAGAAGTATATTTTCGTTCACATCCCGTGCGTGTATTCGCCAGGAGTAAAATCCGCCACTTTTTAGAAGCCCGTCAGGCAATTCCAGTTCTGATTTTCTGAGAAACTCCGATTGATACAGGGTTTCACCAGACCATTCGTCCCGAATAAACACCTGGTAGAATTTAGCGCCGACGATCGGGTTCCAGGTAAGCATCCGGGGGATTGCTAAATGTTCGGCCTCATTTTCCGGGTTAGTGCCGTTGGCACGCTCCATGGCATTAATGATGACGTAATCCTTTGCAGTATATTGATTGCCGTCTTTTAGTACTATCTCTGCCTTGTACCAGCCATCCGGAGCCTGGCCCGGCAATTCGAGCTGTGTTATGAATACGCGCTTTTCAGGTTTGTTATCTTTCAAGATCAGGCGATACTTGTTTTTATCGAGGGAGCCTATCAGTTTATTATCCGGAGTATGTATCTTCACAGACTCGATTTCATCGAACCTCTCTGTTGATAGCAAGGCCATAAGAAACAGTGGTCGATCCGGCCAGTTGCAGACGTGTATATCAAAGAAACCTGCGCCAGTCCGATGAGGGTCAATCTTGTTGGCCGGGACGATTGTATTATCTCCGGCTTTTGCGCTGCCTAACGAGACCAGAAAGGCAAGAATCAGGAATATCCAGCGATTATCAGTATAACCGGGGTTCCACTTCGCGTTAAAAAGAGCCTGTTCCAATTGCTTCCCCTCCAGAAAAAGTATTTGTTATTCGCAAAAAATACTGCCTAGTCTTTCTGCGCGCTTTGTAGTAACAGAGTGGTGCTGCGTAATCGAAGGCTGAGACTCTTCAGGATTCCCAGGCTCAACTCAGGGTAGTTGACAATGAGTCCGCGTAATTTGTCTTTGTGCAGTGATAATACACTGGAATCCTCAATAACATATGCGGTTGCAGAGCGAGGAAGTTCATCGAGAAGATTCATTTCACCAAAGCAATCACCTGGCCCCATAGTAGTGACAAATTCCTTTTTAACAGGATCGGGATCAATGGAGATACCTATTTTCCCCCGCTCGATCATGTACATTCGGTCACCCTGTTGACAGATGTCAAAAATACGGTCCCCGCTTACATAGGCCTCATTTTCCAGTGCCTGGGCGACAGTGCGTAGATCTTCGGTAAGCACCTCTGAAAAAATGTGCGATTTTTTTAAAAGCAGAATGCGACTGTATAAATCTGACATTTCTGACCCGTGTTCAGCTGAATGATTTCAGAGCCTGGACTGCACAGTCCTGCAGCCAGGGATCCATGTGATCCCTGCACCAGAATAACATGCTTCTGACATCCCTGAACGGCATGGCCGCGTCGTTTCGTTTTCTTGTTCGGTCCTGGTACGCGTCATCAAAAATATCGCATAGTATTCTCGCTACCTTTTGTTTTCTCATGCTGTGCAGTACTTCGAGTGCATTTGCGGTATGTCGAGGGTCGCGGCTTCTGATCGCAGCCCGCACGACGTTAATATCTTCCTGGTGCTCCAGAGCCTGCAACGCCAGCAAGGTTAAATCGATGGTCTGTATAAACTTCTCATCAAGTGTATAGCGCATCAATTCCAGCGCAGAGTTCTGTCTGTAATCCGACGACAAGAGAAGCCTGGAAGCGTGTAAAATCTGCTGCGCGTCCCTGGCTTTTGTCAGCGCTATTTGTTCCATAACATCTTTTGATGCATTGGATGCAAGAAGTGCCTTTAGTACGGCATGTTGAGCGCGAGCGGAGCCCTTTTTATTAGTGACCAACCAGGATACGAGAAGGGCAGCGGGATCGTTGGCATGCCTGAAGATCGCGTTAACAGCTGCATCACGCACATCCGAATTACTGTCTTCAATAGCCTCTGCGATAAGCCGGTCATGGCTATTGGCGGGAAGCAGGTGGCAGTGTTTCAGGCACTCTATTCGAATAGAGGCGTCTTCGCTCGTGTACAAATCACAGATACAGGTATCCAATTCATGGAATTTCTCCTCAGGCCAGTACCGGAGACTGCGTAACGCCGCTTTTTTTATTCTGTTTGAGTCGCAAGTGAGTAGCCTCAAAATGCTGGATCTATAGGATTTTATTAGATAGTTCACACTGCCATGTGTCTGCGGGAAGTATTCCAGGAGTTCCAGGGATGCCAGATTGGCGCCGATCGAATCAGATTTGACGAGATCTTCCCAGGCATTTAACGCTTCAGGATAGAGTGTTTTGTCGTCGTATTTCAGAACACCGTAAATCGCGGCTGCCTGGATTCTCGGGTTATCGCTTACCAGGGCTGCAGCAAGCAGATCCTTGGCGGGACCGCTTTCAAGAGAGAATAGTGTTTTCAGGATGGTCGATTTTAAATGGCTGTCTGAGTCATCCAGAGATGCCCATAAATACTCATGCAATTCCGGGGGGTTGGTAGACAGTAGCAGCTTGAAGAACTGGTCCTTTGTTGGATTGTCAAGGTCATCAATACGCTGGAGAATAAGTCCGGGCGCCCTGTCGGGAAAAGCGGTGAGTAGCATTCTGGAAAATTCAAGGGTGATCTGGTTGTCTTTGTCTTCGATGCCTCTGCGTAGCTGATCGAAAAGGGCATCACTATCATCCTGTGAAGAAAGAATGTTACCTGTTTCAGGAATAAACAGCTTTTGTTTTAGATTCGATGCCATCTCCGACGCATAGGCATTGCTCATCCTGTTGCTGAAAAACAGGTAGCAGGTGGCCGCTGTCATACCAAGGGCGACAAAATAGAGCGGGTTGCCCATGCGCTGCATGATCCAGAGGAGAAAGCCGCTTACTGTCAATGCCAGAGGCATCACGACAACCACCGATGTTGCGCGAGCCCGCCCCTGTATGTTTTCAGGCAGGGCATTAAAAAACAGGTTGCGTACCGGATTCCTGAACGCATTCATTATTGCTTCTTTGTTCAGGCTGCCGAACAGAGCGGAAGGGAATGTAAAGCTGATAAGTAATGCAAAATAACTGAAAATGCTGGTGACGGGGAATATCAAATTGACCCGTCTGGCCCCGAATTTTCTGAGTAACTTGTTGGTAACGAATATCTGCAGCAAGAGAGCAATAACACTGTTTACCGCAGTCAGTATACCGAAAAACATGGTGAGCGACTCTTCTGACTGAAATGTATTCGTGTATATCCTGTTTACCGAGTAGCAGAGAACATAAAAGGTTATTACCATGAAGAATAAGGCGATCGATAAGGCGCGCAGCAGATCTGAGCTTTTAATGTATTTCAATCCTTGCTGTACTTCGTTGACAGCCTGACCGAGTTTATCTGCGCGCGTGTGACCTGGTCTGAAGTACGGCGATGTGCCGTGCATTCTATGCCATACCGATATTAATAGAAGGCTGGCAACGAGCAGCAGGCTCCAGAACACTAAAAAATTCTGTACGCCGATACTGTGAGAAGCGCTTGCGAGGAATATACCTCCTGTCATCACACCAAATTGTGTTCCTGCCATAATCAGGGGAGACAGGCGCTTTACCTGTAATATATCGAAATTCTGGCTCAGGTAATGAGCGGCGTGAACGGCGAGCAGTTCCGAAGCGATTTCATAGATAACAAAATAAACAGGGTAGGAGAGTGTCGTCTCGGAAAATGTGATTAATGACCAGTTGCACAGTAGCAAACCTATCAGCGAGACAAAAAGGATGTTAAAGAAGCGCTCCGAAGGTATTCGATCGGCGAAGGCGGCATAGGCCACGCTTGTCAGGCAAAGCAGCAGGCTGACAATGATATACATGACCGGGAGATATTCGATGCCGTATCGCTTGAAGAAAAGCGCGTCAGCGGTTCCCCGCCCCAATGCCATTCCACAGCCGATCAAAAAATACAGGGCGAAGAAATACGCGACATGGCGATATTCCCGGTCCCGTATCAAGATGAAGCTGCCGAGCCGTTTGATCATTATTTATAATTCTTTTAATACTGTTAACTGACTTCGGAATCTCGATTATATCTTCAGCGATACGACCCGACGGGTATGGAGCAACGATTTCGTACCGCTGCCTTCGAGTCGGCTTAGCCTGACCACTACCTGTCCTAATGATACCGGTAATTAGCGATGCTGACGGGTTTTTTCGGTGCCTTTTGATGCAAACCGTTAAGTATGTTACCGGTCAGAGGAGGGGGAGGGGCATGTTGGGGTAGAGCCCATTTTGCTCATGAGGGTACTGACAAACCTATGGCATTGGAGCAGTTTAGCCGCGTTCTGAAACCGGGTGGGAAATTCAGATTGCTTGAAATGATTTATTCAAAAAACGAGAAAATAAGAAGACATCAGGAATTATTTACTTCTTTTGTTGAAAAAGTCTATGGCGCCAGATTTGACAGAAAAACAGTTCAATACATTAAAGAATCTTCTGAGCTTGGAATCACCAGTAAACGTTTTTTAAAAGATGATGCGCTGCTTGCCGGTCAGCCCTAATCGGCCATTAAGTTGACCAAAGTCAATAATCTTTTCAGACCGTAAGCTCATAATTGCAATAAGCAGAGGGCCATACTCATTGGTATCGATAACATGATCAAGCGCTTACTCTTTTCAGTCGTCTTTGTTGTGAGCCTGTTTCTTGCAACAGGTCTGGCTGGTGCAGGCGAGCCCTGCACGCCCTTCGAAGGTGGCCGCGTTGACACGAAAATACTGGCAGCCATGCGGGAAGCTGCCAGGGACGGGCGTCTGTATCGGGTCGATGCCGGGGTATCGAAAGTGGGGTTCTGTGTGCGGCATTTCCCCTTTCAGGAATTTCGCGGTGAATTCACAAACATTGTCGGAGGCCTTGCCTTTCCGCAAGATCCGGCGCAGTACGGACAAGCGCTGCTGCTTATTCACACCTCCAGTCTGAAATCAAAAAATACTGCTCTGGTGCCACTGGTGAAGGGTCAGAACTTCATAGATACAGCCAATTATCCTGAAATCCTGTTTGTGGGCCGGAGATTTGAGTGGCTTAATGCAGCGCAGGCACACATTTATGGTGAACTTACTCTGCGCGGCAGAACCCAACCGGTTATCTTCGACGTCGAGATCAATGCGCTTGATGATATGGAAGACAATCGGGCTGGTCGCATCCGTCTGCGGGGAACCTCTCATGTTAGCCGTTTCAGATACGATATGCTTAGCCATCGCTTCATCGTTAATGAGACCATACAATTGTGTCTGGCTGTCGAACTGGTAGCCTGGGGGTCCTAGCCTTCACGGTTGCTCGGAAGCGTACCGGTAATCCTCCCATCTTCAGCTGCCGGATCCCTGGAAAAGGTATCAGGCGCCGTGCTGATATTGTTGCTACAATCTGCCTCCGAAAGGTGGCACAAAACGATCCGATTGCACGGATCGTTTAAACAATATATTTAGCAAAAGCAATGACTTGAACCCATGCTGAGCACCGATACAGAGGTTTCTCCCGGTATACATTTCTATGATCTGCATCCGCCAGCGGCGGACTTCAAGTCTGAAGTGCTGTCCGGTCTTGCCCGGTCGCCCAGGAAACTGTCACCCAAGTTTTTTTACGATCACCACGGGTCGCAGCTGTTCGACGCCATCACGGAGCTTCCTGAGTACTATCCGACCCGTGCTGAAATCAGCATCCTGGAAGAACACGGAGAGACAATTGCAGATTTTCTCGGGCAGGATTGTTTGCTGCTGGAGCTCGGCAGTGGCAGCAGTAAAAAGATCCGGGTTCTGCTGGATGCGCTCAAGCCTGCAGCCTATATGCCCATGGATATTTCCAGAGAGCATCTGTTAGGTTCGGCGCAAGCGCTGGTGGCGGATTATCCGGCGTTGGAGGTGCATGCTGCCTGTGCTGACTTTGCAACAGACTTTGAGTTACCTTACTGTCCCGAGCACTTGCCGCGCGCAGCTTTTTTCCCCGGTTCAAGTATCGGAAACTTCGAGCCGGCGCAAGCGCTGAAGTTATTGCAACGGGTTGCTGGCTATGTTGGTGAGGGCGGCAAGCTGCTGATTGGTGTTGACCTGAAGAAAGATGCCGGGGTGTTGCACGCAGCATATAACGATGAGCAGCAGGTGACTGCAGCCTTTAACCTGAATATGTTGCAGCGCATTAACCGGGAACTGGACGCGGATTTTGATTTGCAGGCGTTTTCGCATGATGCTTTCTATAACGCCGGCGAAAGCCGCGTGGAGATGCACCTCGTCAGCAGGAACCAGCAAACCGTAACGGTAGCCGGCCACGCTTTCGACTTTGGAGAAGGCGAGACCATCCATACCGAGAGTTCATACAAGTATGATGTCGAGGAATTTCTGTCGCTGGCAACACAGGCTGGATTTGCCTCCGACCAGGTGTGGACGGATGACCAGCGACTCTTCAGCGTGCACTGCCTGCGGTGTAGCTGATATGCGCTTGTTTCCTGACGTGCCATGGTTTATTTTCACTGGTTAACAAACCGGTTTTACAAGAGGTTTTCGGATGCACATTATTATCAAGCGGCTCAAGCGCTGGCTGGTACGGGCGGTGTCGGTGTTTCTGCCCCAGAAGCAGGCCATTGCCCTGGATCGCTGGCGTCGTGGCCAGGAGGAGCACCGCAAGTACCTGATGTGTGAGTATGTTTTTGCCTCCTACGGTAAAAGCGGCCGCACCTGGATGCGGGTTATGCTGTCGCGTTACTACCAGCAGGCCTACGCGCTTCCAGAGCGCATCCTGATGGGGTTCGACAACTTTCATAAAATCAATGCAGCTGTACCGCGCATATTCTTTACCCACGATAACTATTTGCGCACCTATACCGGTAACGTCGATAGCAAGAAGGATTTCTACAATAAAAAAGTGGTTCTGCTGGTGCGCCGTCCGCAGGATGTTGCGGTGTCGCAGTTTTTCCAGTGGAAGTACCGGATGCGTCCCGACAAGATGGCCATGAACCGCTATCCGCCTGCCGGCTCGGATACATCGATCTACGATTTCGTTATGAATCCGGACTGTGGTGTACCACGCATTATCGACTTCCTGAATCTTTGGGCACGTGAGTTGCCGAAGATCGACAATCTGCTCATGGTGCGCTACGAGGATATGCGTGTGCAGCCTGAGAAGGAACTACCGCGCATTATCAGGTTTCTGGGCATGGATCCCGATGACGAGCTGATCCGTGAGACTGTCGAATTCTCCTCCGTTGAAAACCTGCGCAAACTCGAAAAGGAAAACTACTTCTGGCGCAGTGGCAGCCGGGTAAAGGCAAAAGACCCCAGTAATCCACATTCCTACAAAGTGCGGCGCGCCAAGGTCGGCGGCTACCGGGATTACTTTGACGACGAGCAGGTCGCCAGAATTGACGAGATGGTGAATACCCGGCTGTCAGAGGTCTTCGGTTACGGTGCTGAAGAACCGGAACCATTTGGCACTGAAACCACCAGCAAGGCGGTTTCCGGGGGCTGAGTCGCATGAAAAAATGCGTCTTTATACATACCAACGAACGTCAGTGGCTGGGCGCACAGCTGTCGGCCTATTCACTGCGCCGTAATTCAGCGCACGCTGATGAGTTTGACGTTGAGTTTATCCACGTCAGGGACTACCCGTTTCTGCAGGCCAGGGAGGGGCAGTCATTTTTGCGTGGCGGCGTTACGCGTGTCTGGCGCATGGATGACCTGCAATCGTTCACGCCCTTGCGTTTTATGCCGCCAAAACTGATGGGATACGAGGGGCGGGCGCTGCTCATCGATCCGGATGTTTTTGCAGTAGGCGATGTTCACGAATTGCTCACCCGGGACATGCAGGGCAAGGCTGTGATGGGCCGTCACCGTTCAGCTAACAGTAAAAAAGCTCAATGCGTAGCAACCAGCGTGATGCTGATGGACTGCGCGAAGCTTGTGCACTGGAACTGTGAACAGGAATTTAACGAACTGTTCGAGTTCAAGCGGGATTACAAGGAATGGATGTGTCTGCGCCACGAGTCTGCGGACAGCGTCGGTTACTTCGAGCCGGAGTGGAATGACTTCGACCGCCTTACCGACAAGACCCGCATGTTGCACAATACCAAGCGCAGGACACAGCCCTGGAAGACCGGCCTGCCGGTGGACTATACGCCAGCCGACAAGCTTAAAAAATATCCACTGCTGGCTTTTCTTAACCGCTTGCGCGCACGTCTGTTCGGTGAGTATGCCTTTCTCGGGCACTACTCGGCGCACCCGGATCCAAACCAGGAACGTTTCTTCTTTGGTCTTCTGAACGAAGCCCTGGAGAAAGGCGTCGTCAGCGAATCCATGCTGCGCGAAGAGATGAAACGTAACCACGTGCGTCACGATGCGCTTGAAGTCGCGGAACGTACGCCTCCCTTACCGGTGTAAATTTAATGAGAAAATATCTCGACTTTGATGTTCTGGATGGTATTGGTACTGATACCTTCCGCAACCAGAAACCCTATCCCTGGGCAAACCCTGAGAAGCTGCTCACGGACGAAGGCTTCGAATTGTTGCGCAAGAACATGCCTGACATATCACTTTTCGAGCAGAAGTTTGGCTATGAACGCCGTGCCGGGCAAAAGCCGCATGACCGCTATTCGCTGGAATTCACGGAAGAGAACGCGGCTGACATTTCTGAACCGTGGCGTGAATTTATAACCGAGTTACGCAGTGATCGCTACCGCGATAACATTGCCAGGCTGTTCAATGCCCGCAAGCCGGAGTTCCGTTTTCACTGGCACTATGCCCCAAGCGGTTGCTCGGTTTCGCCGCACTGCGATGCAAAACGTGAGCACGGATCGCACCTGTTCTATTTCAATTCCGAAGATGACTGGGATCCGGCCTGGGGCGGGGAAACCCTGGTGCTGGATGACGGTGGCCGGCTGGACTGCAATTCCGCACCGGCGTTTGAAGACTTTGACAACGAGATTCCCTGTCGGTCAATTGGAAACGTAAGTGCTATTCTGGAACGCAGTAACAGGGGCTGGCACGCGGTCAGGGAAATTAACTGCCCCGAAGACCGTATGCGCAAGATTTTCATTGTCGTTGTCAATCCGGGCAGTCTGTTCTGGAAAGTCAGGGACAGGGTGGTCGGCAAGTCGATACAGCGGTTCTGATTCCTGTGAAGATGCTGGCACTTAATGTTATTAAGCGCGTCGTCAAGGCGCTTGTATACGGACTTATCGGTGGTTTTACAGTGCTGCTCATCGCTGCTGTGCTGTACCTCAACAGCCGGCCTGACCTCAAGGTCTGGCATCAGGCGGATCTCGACGCCGAGTTCACAGAGGATTCACCGGTACACAGCTTTGCCGAGTACCTGGCACTGGAAGAGCGGTTGTTTGCGCAGCTCGAAGAGCGGGTTTATGCGCAGATACAGCCTGCGGACAAACACAACCTCAGTCGCTACAGCAGTGGCAGCTGGTCAGATCCCGCCCGCTGGCCAACCAACTGGAACCATAGTTTCGAACTGACTGCCGATTCCCCGCGTGCGGGCGTATTGCTGCTGCACGGCATGTCGGATTCGCCCTACAGCCTGCGCAGTCTGGGTCAGCGTCTGCAGGCGTCAGGCGCCTCGGTACTCGGGTTGCGGATCCCGGGTCATGGTACGGCACCGGTAGGACTTACAGGTGTGAGTTGGGAAGATATGGCGGCAGCGGTGCAACTGGCTATGCAGCACCTGCACGATACGCTGGGTGACAAACCGGTCTACATCGTCGGCTATTCCAACGGTGCTGCGCTGGCGGTACATTACGCGTTGTCGGCGCTGAAAGATCCCGGCTTGCCGCCGGTCAGCGGGCTGGTGCTGTTCTCGCCAGCCATTGGCGTAAGCCCGGCCGCTGCTTTTGCCGTCTGGCAATCGAGGCTGGGCCATCTGCTGGGGCTGCAGAAGCTGGAATGGAATGCCCTGTTGCCCGAGTACGATCCCTACAAGTACGGTTCCTTTGCCGTTAACGCAGGTGACCTGGTGTACCGGTTAACCACCGAGATCCAGGCGCACTTCGATACGCTGAGTGAGACGGACCTGAAGCGCTTCCCGCGCGTGCTGGCATTTCAGTCTGCCGTCGATGGTACTGTATCGGTAAAGGACCTGGTGCGCGGACTCTTCGAGCGCCTGCCTGTCGGTGGTCACGAGCTGGTGCTGTTCGATATCAATCGTGTTACAGATCTGGAGTATATTCTGGCAAAGGATCCTGGTCCGCAGATCGATGTCTTGCTGGGCGATGCCGACCTGTCATTCGCTGTCAGTGTGGCTGCCAACCGCGACGAGATGAGTCGCGACATTGTTATTCGGCACAAAGCGGTGGGTGGTGTCGAGGTAAGCACGGAGACAACGGAATTCAGCTGGCCGGAAGAAGTGTACTCGCTGTCCCATCTGGCCATGCCTATGCCCGCACAGGATCCGCTCTACGGTGGCCCGGAGGCAGGCAAGAGCCCGGGCATCCGTCTGGGAAATCTGGCTTTGCGCGGAGAGCGCGGGGTGCTTCGCGTATCCGCTGCAGACATGTTGCGGATACGCTGGAATCCGTTTTATCCGTATCTGGAAAAAAGGACGCTCGATTTTATGCACCTGACGCCCCGAAACCCTGATGTAGGTCGGGTTAGCCCGTAGGGCGTAACCCGACAGGGTAGACCGGGAAATGTCGGGTTACGCCCTACGGGCTAACCCGACCTACGTTACTAACCCGACCTACAGGGTGATCTTTTTCAGCCCAGCGCCTCTTCCGCCAGCTTCTGCACCGCGGGGTAGTCTGTTTTCCCGGTACCCATCAATGGCAGTTTGTCGACCGGGACAAATTTCTTCGGTACGTTGAGTTCGCCGATACCCTTGGAGCGGGTAAAAGCCAGTAGCTCGCTGCGTTCGGCATCCCTGTGTTCGGTGACCAGCACAAGCTGTTCGCCTTTCTGCTTATCGGGCAGGGCGACCACTGCATGCAGTGCATCACTCCAGAGCTGGCCAACGGTTTCTTCAACAGACGTGAGCGAGACCATTTCACCGGCGATCTTGGCAAAGCGTTTGGCGCGGCCGCGGATATGTATGTAGCCATCGGCATCGATGTCAACAATATCACCGGTGTCGTACCAGTCTTCACCTATCTCACACACCGGCGGCACAAGTTCGCCGGGGTTAGCATGCAGCAGATAACCCAGCATGACGTTTGGTCCCTTTACGTACAGGCGGCCGCCGTTATCCACGCCGGGCACATCCTCAAGCTGGTGTTCGATGCCCGGTAGAAGCTGTCCGACACTACCGGGCAGGTTATAGATCGGCGAGTTGACAGCCAGTACCGGACTGGTCTCGGTTGCGCCATAGCCTTCGAAGATGCGCACACCGAATTTCTCCGACCAGACTTTGCGCGTTTCCTCATGCAGTTTCTCGGCCCCGGCGAAAACGTATCTGACACTGTAGAAATCGTAGGGATGGGCAAATCGCGCATAGCCGGCGAGGAAGGTGTTGGTGCCGAACATGACCGTCGCATTAATGTCGTAGGCGATTTCCGGCACGATACGGTAATGCAGTGGCGATGGATAGAAGAATACCTTCATCCCCGACAGTAACGGCAACAGCGTGCTGGCAGTCAGTCCAAAGGAATGAAACAGGGGCAGCGCATTAAGAATAATATCCCTGGCGCTGAAATCGATGCAGACAGCTAACTGGGTACGGTTTGCCAACAGGTTGGTGTGTGACAAGACAACACCTTTGGGCGCACCCTCCGATCCGGACGTGAACAATACAACAGCCGGGTCATCCGGGCTGACCTGTTTGCAGTTACGACGATAGCTGGATTGCGCAAACAGGCCGCTGATTGCACCGGTCAGTTTATCGAGCGCGGTGATCTGTTTGCCAATGTCTTCCAGGTAGATCAGCTGAACTTTTTCAGACAGGGCCTCGACAACCTTGCCGAGCCTGGCCAGTTCAATGAAGCGTCGGGAAGTAATCACCCGGCGCAGCTGTGCCGTTTCGCACGCCGAAATCATGCCGCGCGCACCAACCGTGTAATTGAGCATGGCGGGCACCCGGCCCCAGGCATGCAGTCCCATGAAGGTGAGCATGGTCGTGCAGGTGCTGGGTAATAACACGCCGACATACTCTCGTGCCTGGGTTATGTGCGCCAGTTTTTTGCCCAGCACAAAACTGGCCATGATCAGCTTGTTGTAGCTGAATGGTCGGCGCTCGATATCTTCCATTACTATGTGATCGCCACCGTGAATGCGGCGCGCGTCCATCAGCGATTCAAACAGGGTGCTGTGGTATTGCGATGTAGCAAACATCATATCGGTCATGATGTGCGACAGTTGCTGCCCCGCCTGCTGGCGGCGCGCCCGGCCACGTACTTCAGCGGGCGGGTGTACTTTCTGCGGTGGCAACAGGGTCAGTTTTATCTGCGGGAACCAGCGCAGACGAATTCGTCCACGCATGTGCGAGAACGGCGTGTACTGCGCGCCGTCTATGCGCACCGGCAACACCATGGCATCGGACTTGTCGGCGATCATCCCTGTGCCGTCATAGATTTTCATCAGGGTGCCGGTGACCGTTATCCGGCCTTCCGGAAAGATCACCGCTTTTTTGTTCTGCTGTATATAGCGAATCAGCGATTTGGTCGACAGCGGGTTGGTTGGGTCCATGGGGAAAATCGTCACCAGTTTGAGCACCGGACGCAGCCACCGGCTGCCGGCGATCCTGGAGTTGATGGCGAAGGTCAGTGAACCAGGCAGGAACACTGCCAGTAGCGGCGCATCCAGGAACGAGGTGTGGTTGGCGACAATAATGACACGCTCGCCGGCCAGCTGAAGATTCTCCAGGCCACTGATCTCGACCTTGTACAGGCGTTGTAACAGCCAGCGCAGGAATGATTTGATCAGGTCCATGCAGTTCCCTGTTAAAGCAAGTGATTGGCGATGCCCGCAACCTTACAGGTTTTGAGAATTCATGAACAGGGCTGTGGAGCGGAGATGAAAGGGTATTTATTCAGCCCCGTTGCTGTGGCTGATACGTATGTCCAGAGGCTGGCTGGTATCCAGGTGCACATCGCGTTGCGGAAATGCAATGGTAATGCCGGCATCGTTGAACTTTCGGTTGATGGCTGCGTGCAGCCGGGTCAGCGTCGGCATGCGGTCATCCTGTGTGCCGACAAAACAGCGCAACACCAGGTTCAGGGTGTTGTCACCGAATGCTTCAAAGATAATAGAGGGCCTGGGTTCCTCGATCACGCGCTCGTCTTCCACGGCTGCTTCATTCATCAGCAACATGGCTTTTTCGACATCGCTGCCATAGGCCACGCCGACGGGAACCTTAAGGCGCGTGGTCTGATCCGAAAGCGACCAGTTGAGCAGGCGGCCGGTAATGAATTCCTTGTTGGGCACCAGTAGTTCCTGGCGGTCCCAGTTGCGGATGGTGGTGGCGCGGATCTGGATACGGGTGACCACACCATCTGTATCTCCGACTGTAATGACATCGCCAACCCGGATGGGGCGTTCAAACAGAATGATAATGCCGCTGATAAAGTTGGCCACGATCTCCTGCAATCCGAAGCCGATACCCACTGTCAGGGCGGCCGCCAGCCACTGGATCTTCGACCAGCTGGCGCCAATGGTGCCGAAGGCAAGCAGGGTGCCGATCGCTGCAATGCTGTAACGCGACAGCGCGGTGGCGGCGTAACGTCCTCCTGACGAGATCGAGAAACGCTGTAGCATGATGATTTCCAGCAAGGCGGGAAAACGCCTGGAAGCAACAACGGTGACAATGACAATCAGGACAGCGAGGAACAGGTCGGCGAGTGTGACCGGCACCGGTTTTTCTTCCCCTGCAACCACTTCGGTGGAGTGCCAGAGTGATACATTGTCCAGAAAAGCGAAGGCCGGCAGGACATCAGACCAGATGAACCAGAGACCGACGATCGACAGCAGCGGCAGTATGGTATTCAGCAGCTTGCGGCTTTCCTCATTCAGTGCGAACAGGTCGATCTCCGGTTCCTCATAAAGGTATTCTGATTCCTCGCCGTCACCCTCGTCAGTTTCGGAGGATCGCTTCGCTTCCAATACCGCCTTGCGCCGTTCGATGGCCGCCTCAAAGGCAAGCTTGCGGCGGGTCATCAGTAACCAGCGCACTGCAAGCTGGTGGATAACGATAAAGCCCAGGGTAAGCCACAGCGTATCGATCAGACTGCCGGTCAATACACCTGCCGTATACAGAAAACCGGAGCCTGCCAGTCCTGTCAGTAACGCCGGCAATAGCATCGCCAGTGACAGCCAGATATAACGGGTTCGGGCCAGTGTGCCGTTCGGATGGTGTTCCAGTAACGGCTGCAGTATTTTCTGGTTGGCTCCGAACATACGGTAGAAGAAAACCATGAGTGAAAGCATCATCAGTGCGAATGACAGCCGTCCGAGCCCGCCGCCGAACGATGCAATGTTGTGATTGATAACAACCACGGCGACAAATGCCGTTGGCAGGAATGTAAACATCAGCCGGCGCAATTCATAACGCAGTGGTTGCAGGCTTTCTTTTGGCCAGCGGAAGTGTGCCTCTGCCAGGCCGCGGGGAAGGCACATGGTGCGGAATGCGCGCAGGTATAAGAAGGCGGGTGACAGCAACAGGAGGCCGTGTGCAACAGCCCTGGCAAACTCCGTGGTCTCCAGTGATGTCTGTAGTTCCCAGCCCACCATGGCCAGCAGCAACGGCCAGGGCGCAGCCAGTAACAGGGTCAGGGCCAGTGTGCGCAGGGTATACCTGAACTGGTCGGAACGCGGTTTGATGACTTTTTTACCTGCGTCCTGCAGCGTATTGCGCATCCACTGGGTTTTCCACAGCAGCAGGGCGAACAGGATCAGTGCCAGCCACAGGTTCACAGAGTGTTCAAGCTGAAACAGCAGGATTTTGAAGACTTCCAGCCAGTGGGCAGGCGCTATCAGCTCGTAAACCTGTGCCGGAAAGGTGGCCAGCAAAGCAAGGCTTGGCGGTGGTGCGCTGCGTACCCACAGCAGGCGTTCGCCCAGAAAGGCATTGTAGGCCTCGACCGTGTCCATCAGCCCGCGCTGGGCATAGTTGAGTTCACCCAGGGCTCTCAGGTAGGCATCACTCAGTGAGATTGCCTTGTCGAGCAGTTCCCGGCGTTTTACCGACAGCTCCGTGAGATCTGCGCGGATCCGGTTGGCTTCTTCCGGTGAGAGGCTGTCGACAAGATCGTCTACGTAAGCGTCGACATCGCGCAGCCGTTTACGTTCTTCATTGAACTGGATCTGGAGTAAGGAAGAATCGGCGATCATCTTCTCGCGCAGTTTTGCCTGCTTGCGGAAACTCCGCAGATTGGGCAGCGAGCTACGCTGTTCCAGCAGCACTTGCCCCAGCGCCTGGCTGAGGCCGGTAATTTCGAGTTTCTGCCGGGTATTGCGAAATTCAGCTTCGATAGCTTTCGCGTCACTGTTTGCGGTCTCGTCACCGGAAGAGACTTTTTCAAGTTCGGCTGATGCAGCGCTGAGCTGATCACTCAGCGCTGCATTCTGTTCTGCCAGCTCCCGAATGAGTGGATGGGTATCCTCGGCTTCAAGCTTAATGACATCGGCTTCGGTTTCGGCCTGCGCCTGTTCCGCTTCGGCGCGGCGCCGCTGGGTTAGTATCTCATCAAGCAGTGTGACTCTTTCGCGGGTACGTGCGTTACTGCGCTCAGTCTGCTCAATCTGCGCCTTGAGCAAATCGATGCGCATCGGCCTGCTCAGCAGTTCCTGGTCCAGCATTTTTATTTCGGTGCTCAATGCCTGGCGCTGGCTTATCAGGCGCCAGCGCCTGGCCTCGCTCAGTTCGGGGGCTTCACTGGCCGGCGCTGCCTGCTCGAGTTCGGCATTCAGTTTTTCCTGCAACTGCCTGGCTTCGGTGAGCCGCTGCCTGGCCGCATTTGGCCGTTCGGCCTCGTCACTTAACTTTTGTTCCAATTCGGAAAGTTTGGCCGCTATGGCCGCCTGGTTGGCTTTTTCCTTCAGTAATTGCTGTTCGATATCTGTGATTGGTGTGTCTTCAGGTATCGTCAGGCTTACTGTCGGCGATGCCTGCTTTGCCTTCTCAAGTTTTTCAAGAATCTTGCGCGCCTGGTCTGCTGCAGTTTCTCGCGCTTGAGTGAAGTGCCTGGTGGACGCGTCGCTGGCGCTGGCTGCTTCCAGGTTGCTCAGAGACTTCCGGTAAAGCTCGGTTAGCGAGGCGCTGGTTTTTTCATCCAGCGATGAAGAGGCCTCCACCTCCTTGAGGCGGGCGTTGATGACCTTGGCAGTAACCGCAACGGTCGTACCCTCAGCGGGGCTGGCAGTTTCTGCCGGGTATGCGTTGCCGGACGGCGCGAGTAGCAGTAATGCAAGCCACGACAGCCGGGCCAGCAGGGTTGAACGGCTCACGCAGCAGGTTCCTTCACGTGCTTACCATGCATAGCCCAGTTTCAGGGTGTATGTCGTGTCAAGATCGTCTGCATCATCTGCGGCGCCGCTGTCATATTCGACCTGCATCTCAGTGCTGGCGACGACGCCAAGGACCAGCGGGAAGCGCAGCCCGGTCCAGGTGTTCCAGACAAGATCACTGGTGTCATCCATGGACCAGAGTCCGGTCTGCCGGTGATAGAACTGCATGAACTCACCAAATATATACCTGTCGAAATTGATTCCCCAGCCCAGGGCCAGGTAATCATCGTCCGGATCATTGTCAAAATCCTCATCGGTGTACATCGGGCCGGCCTCTGTACTGAGGTTCATTTTCTTGCTTTCAAACCACTGGTAACCCACCTTGGGTCCGACAACGGTACGGAGGTTAAGGTCTGCGAACTGGTCGTGTTCGAAACCCAGGTATGCGCCTGCATACCATTTTCTGGTAATAAAGTGATCATAGCTGTTGTTGAGCTTCCACTTGTCCTTGGTCTTCTTGTTGTCGTTGCGGTCGCGCTCGAATTCACCAAACATCCTGAAGCGATCGCGCAGGAACCGCCAGGTAAGGTCACCGTCTACATCGATTTCATCCTTGTCGGTGTTGCCGCGTTCTTTCGACAGCGCAAAATTGATGTGGCCGTCCAGCTTGAATCCGTCCCCGGTTCGCCATGGATCGGGGTTGATGTATTCCAGTTCAGACTGGGCCAGCGTTTCTGTGGATTGATCCGCCTCGATGTTGTCATCCAGTAATATACCGGCTTCGGTATTTTTGATGTGTTGTGCGGTCAGGGTGCTTTCGTCCTTGAGCATCAGTTTCATCGGCTCATCGGCGTGCAACTCGCTGACCTCGTCCCACTTGACCTTGATCACGCCCGCATAGGAGGTCTCGAAATCGAGTGTCCCGCCCTCGCGCTTGACAACCTTGCCGAGCAGCCGGGAGCCATCGCGCATGAGCAATTCGTCGGCGTGCGACTGTGTGGCGGGCAGGCACATCAGCGTGAGCAGGAGAAAGACAGAAAGACGTGGGACGGAAAACATGCTTTATACCTTTTATCAATAAGGTGGACAGGGCGATACGGATTTGAACGGCGTATTTTACGGATTTTGCCCAACACCGCAATTGACGGATGTCTATGGTGTATAACGGAATGGCACTTACTGTACGGCGATTTGTCGGATTACGCTACGCTAATCCGACCTACAGAGTAAGGCCGGCACCAGTAGGTCGGATTAGCGTAGCGTAATCCGACAAATCAGGCTAGCCGCCGTCCTGGCCCTGTGGGTTGTCCGCTACGGGCATCAGGGCCGGGGTGGCGAACTGAATACCCATGGATTCGGCCAGCTTCAGAATCCCCATCAGAATCTGCTGGCGCTCAACCTGCTCGTCCTTCGTATTGGCAGCATCCAGAAAGAAATTGACCAGAATCTGCACGCCGAAATCGCTGAAATCATCCAGCCTGATACGGTAGCGGTCCTTGCGCGTGTACGGATTGTCCAGCACCAGCTGCTTGATGGCCTCGATGAATGCCTCGACCGTGTCCGCGGGTGTGTCGTAGCTGATGAGCAGTGTGGTGCGCACCCGCCGGTAGTGCCGCATCTGCATGTTGTCTACCGTGCTGTTCACCAGCGTGTTGCTGGGGATGGATACCAGCGAATTGTAGAAGGTGCGGATCCGTGTGCTGCGGAAACCGATACTCTCGACAATCCCTTCCGTATCGCCCAGCTTGATCCAGTGACCGACCCGGAACGGTTTTTCGAACATGATGAGCAGCGAGCCGAGCAGGTTGGCCAGGCTGTCCTTGGCCGCCAGAGCAATCGCGATACCGCCGACACCCAGCCCGGCAATGACAGAATACGCCGGGATGCCCAGCTGCTGTGCGCCTATGACCAGGATGGTGATTGACAGAATAGTAGCGACCAGTCGCAATCCCAGGCGGATAAGCTGGCTGTCGATGCTGCCGCTATTTATATCCTGTGTAGCGACAACACTCTCGGCCACAACATGGCTGCCCAGCCATACTGCCCATGTTAACGACAGCGTGAAGACCGCCCACAGTGTGAGTGTTGTGGTTTCCAGGATGGCGCCGGTGAGGCGCAGGTTTTCGGCCAGTACATGCTCGACAACCGGGATCAGGGTCAGCAATATAAGTGGTTTAGCCAGTTGTGCCCACTGCGTCCGCAGTTCCGATGCTGTACCACGTTTAGCCCAGGCTCCCGCTATGCGGCGAACCAGCAGGTAGACCAGCGTGGCGGTCAGTAATACAAACACGACGCCGAACCAGCGCCACAGGGGTTGATCGAATATCAGCTGTTTTGCCCAGTCGGGCAGGGCGAGCATCCAGCGGTAGGGGATGAGTTTGTACATTCCTCCACCACCGTAGCGATAGCGGTCGTACCAGCCTGCGGTGGCGGTGGATTTGTAGGGAAGGTGGGCGATTCTCTGATAGAAATCGGGAAGACGTTGCACCGTTTCAGATGTAAACAGGTATTCGCCTGCGCGCGGGCCCTGTTCAACCCGCGCGATGCTGATCTCGGTGCCCGGCAGGGTCCAGCTCTTGAACTCTTCGGCTTCCAACGCGTCGGCATCGGGGATAGAGGCAAAATCCGGGAGATCGATACGGTCCAGTACTTCCTTGAGCTGCAGGACCCGGGTATCCGCCAGCTGGTCCGCCAGCGCCGCCGGTATTTCGCTCAGATCCAGTGTGCGTCTGACAAGTTTCAGACGCCGGAAGACGCGGTCAATCTCCTGTGCTTCCTGATCTGAAACATAGAGCCGTGACGATGCCAGGTATGATTTGACGACCGCCAGGACCTGCGCGTTGATGTCATTCAGAGTTTCAATGAACCCTTGCAGGGTTGCGCGGGGACTGCTGGTGTTGGCAGGTTGTAATGGATTGCTGCCGGCATCGGCGAGCGCCATGCCCGATCCTGACAGCAAGCCGGCAAGCATGACTAAAATCAGGAGCAGACGTCTTCCTGGTTGCGGGTATTCAAGCATATCGGTTGCAGATCATACGCGTCATTGTTCCGCTGGCAATACCTAACATATTTACGCACGCACGCATGCTATGCTTTATTGTGCAATTGCGGCGACATTGGTAGATAATGCCACACTGTTTTTACAATCCTAGAGTAAAAAGGAGATTGATATGATTCAGCACAGGATTCTATCCGCACCGCTGCAGGCGACAGGACTAGCACTCTTGACCCTGATTGCAGGCACTGCCCTGGCGGAGTCCCGCGGTACCACGCCCGGCTATGCAGCCGATTCGACCGGTAACATCGTAACCAGCGGGACCGGTGACTGTGTACATACCGGGTCCTGGTCGAAGGACAAAGCCACTATTGTTGGTTGTGACGGGTATGTTCTCGATGCCCAGGTTAAAATCATCAAGGGTGAGGGCCTGGACGCGGTCTCGATGATCAGTTTCCCGCAGGCTGAATTGTTTGCCTTCGACAAGGCCGAGCTTTCAGAGGGCGGCAAGACTTACATCCAGGATCACCGCGATGAGCTGGGTGGTGACCTGGCGGAGGTTTACTCGGTTACCGTTATCGGCTACACCGATACCACCGGTGATGCCAACTACAACATGGGCCTGTCAAAGCGGCGCGCGGAAGCCGTCAGCAGCTACCTGGCTACAATCGGCGTCCCGGCCGACAAGACCCGTACCCTGGGCCGTGGTGAAAACGATCCGATCGCATCGAATGATACGGCTGAAGGCCGCGCCCAGAACCGGCGTGTGGAAGTCATCGTCGTGGCACAACCGCGTGCCCTGGATGCGATAATTTTCCCCAGCGTTGCCTTGTTTGAGCGCCGCAGTGGCGAGCTGTCAGCGCCAGGCATTAAACTTCTGGAGAAGAACCGCAGTGACGCACGTGAGCAATTAAAGCGCGCCACCTATATCGAAATTGTCGGCCACACTGATGACGTTGGTGATAACGATTACAACCAGGAGTTATCCGAACAGCGTGCGCAGGCGGTGGGCAAATACCTGGTCGAGGCCGGGGTGGATGCCAGCAAGATAGTGACGATGGGTGCCGGTGAGAGGATGCCAGTCGCCAGCAATGCCACGGAACAGGGACGCGCCGACAACCGGCGTGTGGAAGTCCTCGTGTTAGGCCGGGCTAATAATTAATTTCTGAGACCTTTGTGGAGCCTGGCGCTATACGCCGGGCTCCACAAATGGAGGTTCACGTCTGGTCCGGGGTTTCTCCTGTAGCAGGCACGCTGCCGTCCTGGTTGGACTTGCTGCCACGCTCACCGAGGCGTTTCATCACCACATAGAAGACCGGCGTAAATGTCAGCGACATCACGGTTGCGGCGATCATGCCACCGACAACCGCGGTGCCAATGGCCTGTTGGCTGGCGGCACCGGCACCGGCGGCTATTACCAGTGGCATGAAACCGGCGATGGACGAAATGGCTGTCATCAGGATAGGCCGGAAGCGAAGCTTTGCAGCATCAATAGCCGCATCGAGAATGCTCTTGCCTTTGTCCCGTTCCTGCATGGCGAATTCGACGATGAGGATGGCGTTTTTACTGGCCAGTCCGATCAACAAGGTGATCCCGATCTGGGTGTAAACGTTGTTATCCGCACCTTTCATCATCACTGCGAGCACCGTACCGAGCACCGCCAGCGGCACCACCATGATGACCGCCGCCGGACTGGTCCAGCTTTCGTACTGGGCGGACAGCACCAGGAATACCAGTACGATCGCCAGCGCGAAAATCAGGATGGCCTCTGAACCGACTTTCTTTTCCTGGAAGGACATGCCGGTCCATTCAAAGCCCATGCTGGTCGGCAGTTTCTCGCGCGCCATCTCTTCCATGAGATTGAGCGCCTGTCCGGAGCTGTAACCGGGGGCTGCAGAACCGGTGATGGACGCGGTTGGGTAGAGGTTATAACGCAGTATGGTTTGGGGTCCCACCGTCTGTTCAACATCGATCAGGGTTCCCAGAGGCACCATTTCACCGCTGGCGTTGCGCACCTCCAGGCTGCGGATATCATCGGGCTTGATACGGAAGCGGTTGTCCGCCTGCACCGTGACCTGCCAGGTACGGCCGAATTTATTGAAGTCGTTGACATAGGCCGAGCCCAGGTAGGCTTGCAGCGTGCCGAATACCTGGTCGAGGGGAACGTCCAACGTTTTGGCCTTGGTGCGGTCCACCTCGGCGAACAACTGCGGCACACTGATACTGAATGTCGAGTTCAGGCCGGCCAGCCCGCTCTGTGCATTGCCGTCCTGGAGGATTTCCTGCAGCATGGCATTCAGTTCCTGCAGGCCGATCCCGCCACGGTCTTCCAGCTGGAACTGGAAGCCGCCGGCGACACCCAGCCCGGGAATGGCCGGTGGCAGGAAGGTATAGATAATGGATTCCTGGATGGTGCTGAATTGCCCTTGCAGGTTGGCGAGTATCGCTTCCTGATTCAGACCGGGCTCGTTTCTCTCATCCCAGGGTGTCAGTGTGACAAACACGATAGCCGTATTGGACGAGGCCGTGCCATCGATCAGGTTGAAGCCGCCGAAAATAACCCAGTCCGCGACACCGGGCGTGCCGGCGACAATGTCGTCAATACTGTCCAGCACCTCACCGGTACGTTCCTGTGACGCGGCGTCAGGCAGCTGCACGTGTACCAGCATATAGCCTTGATCCTCTGTCGGCAGAAAGCCGGTCGGTAACTGCGTGAATTGCCAGCCTGTCAATGCGGCGAGTCCAAGCGCCAGTATCAGCATGATGCCGGTGCGTCGCAGCAGTGACTTGATCAGGTTGGTATAGCCGTTTTCGGTCTTGCTGAAAAAGTTATCAAAGCCGCGAAAGAAAGCGTTTTTATTCTCGGGCGGCAAGCGCAACAGCAGTGCTGCCAGTGCCGGGCTCAGGGTCAGCGCGTTGATGGAGCTGAAAATGGTAGCCACGGCGATGGTCAGCGCGAACTGCCGGTACAGCTCACCGGTAATGCCGGGCATGAAGGCCGCGGGCACGAATACGGCCAGCAGTACCAGTGTGGTAGCCACCACCGGTCCCGAGACTTCACTCATGGCCTTGATAGCGGCCGCGCGTCGGTCCAGGCCGCGTTCCATGTGTGCGACAGTGGCCTCGATGACCACGATGGAGTCATCGACCACGATACCTATGGCCAGCACCAGGCCGAACAGGGTCAGCATGTTCAGTGAAAAGCCGATCGCCAGCATGACGGCGAGCGTGCCGATGAGCGACACCGGAATGGTCACCGAAGGGATCAGGGTGGCACGCCAGTCCTGCAGGAACAGGAACAGTACCAGCGCCACCAGTGCCGTTGCCTCAAACAGGGTGATAATCACCTGTTTGATCGAGGCATCGACAAACATGGTGGTGTCGTAGGGGACCGAATATTCCAGGCCCTCCGGGAAGTAGGCGCTCATTTCATCCATCGCAGCGCGCACTCGCTTCGATACCTCCAGGGCATTGGAACCGGGCAGCTGGTAGACGGCGATACTGGCGGATGATGCGCCGTTAAGACGCGACGTGATGTCGTAGACCTTGGCACCCAGCTCGATGCGGGCGATATCCCTGAGGCGGGTGATGCGGCCGCCTGCACCGGTTTTGACGATGATGTCTTCGAACTGCTCGATGTCCGACAGGCGGCCCAGCACGTTAACGGTATACTGGAAGTTCTGCCCCGCGGGTGCGGGTGGTCGACCGATCTGGCCGGCGGCTACCTGGGCATTCTGTTCCTGAATCGCCGCAATCACTTCATCCGTGGTCATACGGCGTGACTTGAGCTGCTCCGGGTCCAGCCAGATGCGCATGCTGTAGTCGCTTTCGGGATAGATGCTGACGTCGCCCACCCCCGGGATGCGGCTCAGTGTATCCTTGATGTTGAGCGTCGCATAATTGCTCATGTAGAGCTCATCGAAGCGCTCATCGGGCGAATACAGCGAGGCGATCAGGATAATGTTGGGCGACTTCTTCTTGGTGTTGACGCCCTGCTGGGTAACTTCCGCCGGCAATTTCGGTTCGGCCAGGGTGACGCGGTTCTGCACCAGGATGTTGGCCATGTCCAGGTCGGTGCCGACTTCGAAGGTTACCGTCAGGGTGTAGGAACCATCGCTGGCGCTGACCGAGGACATGTAGATCATGTTCTCGACGCCGATCACTTCCTGCTCGATGGGTGCGGCAACGGTTTCGGAAACTACCGCCGCATTGGCGCCCGGGTAGGTCGCCTTCACCTCAACCGTGGGCGGGGTGATTTCCGGGAACTGGGCGATGGGCAGGGCGCCGACCGATATGGCGCCGGCAATCACAATCAGGATGGATATGACGCTGGCGAAAATGGGGTGTTCAATAAAGAATTTCGAAAACATGGCCGTTCAGTCCCTGGTCCTGTTATTCAGCGCCGGGTTCCCCGGATTCGGCATCCGGGTTTGAACGTTTCAGCTGCGCTTCCAGTTCCGCTTCCTCTGCAGCCTGCTTCATGGCGGAGGCTGTAAGGCTGGCCATATCCACGGACTCCGGGGCAACCTTGCGGCCCGGGCGCGCACGCTGCACGCCCTTCACGATCACCCGATCGTCTTTCTGCAGCCCGTCTTCGACAACAATCAGGCCATCTATGCGCTGACCGGTTTTGATACTGCGCCTTTCCACCATGTCTTCCGAATTAACAACCAGCAGGTAGGTGCCGCCCTGATCGTTGGCGATGGCCCGCTCGGCCACCAGTGGCATGTCCGGACGGTTGCCGAGCGGCATGCGGATACGGGTAAACAGGCCGGGCAGCAGGGCAGGCGTCGTGCCCGGATTATCGAAGATACCGCGCAACTGGAGTGTTCCGGTTTCCGGGTCAACGCCGGATTCGGCAAAATCGAACAACCCCTCGTGAGGGTAACCTTCCTCATCAGCCAGCCCGAGGTTGAGCGGTATCTCCAGTTCCTTGTCACTGACCGTACGTGGGTCGAGCCCCCTGGTTTCAGCAGCCTTCCTGTAGATATCCATGACACGCAGCAAATCACGTTCATTGAGATTGAAATAGGCGTATATCGGGTCGAACAGGGTGACTTCCGTTAACACGGTAGCTTCGCCTTCACCAACCAGGTTGCCGATGTCGACTTCGTTGCGCCCGACGCGCCCGGTCAGCGGCGCCGTCACCTGTGTGTAGCCCAGGTTCAGTTCCGCGCGTGCGACCTTGGCTTCGGCGCGCAGGATATCTGCGCTGGCCAGTTCTTTTTCGACGCGCCATTTCACCACGTCAGATTCGGCGCCGGCTTTCTCCTTGTAGAGTGTCTGCGCGCGGCCATATTCGATCTTGGCACGGTCATAATTTGATTTGGCGCCCGCCAGTTCCGCCTCGGCCGCCTGCAGATCAGCTTCGTACTCGGCCGGGTCGATGACAAACAGGAGGTCGCCCTCTGTGACCATGGTGCCGGGGACAAAATGCATGCTTTGCAGCACACCCGATACCCGGGCGCGGGCCTCGGCTTTTTCCGATGCAACTACCGTTCCGGTAAACTCAAGATAATCGGTTACGTCCTGGATCAGCGGTTGGGCGATGGTGACTTTAGGGGGCGGGGGCTCGACGTAGGTGTTGGAATCACAGCCGGCCAGCGAAAGGGCAAGTGCGAAACTTCTCACTACCAGGCCATTTCCGGCGTATTTTCTGAACAAAATGCTTCCTCCGAAACCGGTATTAACGGCCCACGCAGATGGCTGAGCCGCCAGCGGGAGCCAGGTTCGATTTCATTACAACCGGTATATAGAGTGGGACTTTATCATTTATCAAAGACATAGGTAAGACTTGTGTGCAATCTGCTTATCAGCAAAGGTCCGGCTATTCCGGCTGGTGAAATGCCGGCAGTGAGCTATAAGTATGAAACATCCCGCGACCCTCTGGGCGGGCCGGTATACCCATATCAAACAGGAGTGAATAGCAATGACTGAAAAAACACTATACGAACGTCTTGGTGGCTATGATGCAATATCCGCTGTTGTGAATGATCTCTTGCCGCGTCTTGAATCAGATTCCCGGCTGGGGCGCTTTTGGGAGCATAGAGGCGAAGATGGGATTAATCGGGAAAAGCAGCTGTTGATCGATTTTCTGTGCGCAAATGCTGGAGGCCCGTTACTATATACAGGCCGCGATAATAAAACATCACATCGGGGAATGGGTGTTAGTGAGACCGATTGGGAGAAATTTATCGGGCACCTGAATGCAACGCTGGATAATTTCCAGCTCCCGACGCAAGAGCGAAGTGATGTTATAGCCTTCATTGAAAGCACCAGGGCGGATATAGTGGAATGATGCCCGGCAAGTTCGGGCATTAGCCCTCAACAAAAAACATAATAGAGTAATAATTCAAGTGCCCACAATTACGCAGGATGTAACAGTGCGGCCGGACCCGGCGCCATTCTGGGAAGCCTTTATCTACTGGCTCAAACTGGGGTTTATCAGTTTTGGCGGGCCGGCAGGTCAAATCAGCATGATGCACCAGGAACTGGTGGAGAAGCGGAGATGGATTTCCGAGCATCGCTTTTTGCATGCGCTTAATTACACAATGGTGCTCCCGGGGCCGGAGGCACAACAGTTAGCAACCTATATCGGTTGGTTGATGCACGGTGTATGGGGCGGCATTGCTGCCGGTGTTCTGTTTGTTATACCGTCACTGTTTATTCTCATCGCTCTGACCTGGGTCTATCTGGCCTACGGTGATGTGCCGGTAGTAGAAGGCATTTTGTACGGCATTAAGCCGGCCGTAACGGCCATTGTTGTTTTTGCCGCCTACCGCATTGGCTCCCGGGCTTTGAAGAACAATGTGCTTCGTGCCATGGCAGTACTGGCGTTTATAGCAATTTTCGTCTTTGATATACCTTTCCCTTACATCGTGTTGATGGCCGGTATTATCGGTTATGCAGGTTCACATTTCGCACCCGATAAATTCAGGGCGGGTGGGCATCATGGGGATTCGGGCAGTTCCTGCGGCCCCGCGCTCATTGATGATGACACCCCGGTTCCAGAGCATGCGCGATTCAAGTGGAGCCGATTAATCGTGTTCGCCCTGGTGGGGCTTTTTATCTGGGGCGCGGTAATGGTCATGCTGGCAACGGCGTATGGCTGGCAAGGCACTCTCACGCAAATGGGCTGGTTCTTTACCAAGGCGGCCCTGGTTACCTTTGGCGGTGCCTATGCGGTCCTGCCCTACGTGTATCAGGGTGGTGTCGAACAGTATGCGTGGTTAACCGGCACGCAAATGATTGATGGTCTGGCGCTTGGAGAAACAACCCCTGGCCCGTTGATCATGGTCGTCGCGTTCGTTGGCTTTGTTGGCGGTTGGAGCAAAGAGATTTTTGGTCCGGATATGCTTCCTCTGGCAGGTGCGGCCGGCGCGAGTATTGCCACACTGTTCACATTCCTGCCGTCCTTCCTTTTTATTCTGCTGGGTGGGCCGACGGTCGAAGCAACCAGACATGATGTCAAGTACACAGCACCATTAACAGGCATAACCGCTGCTGTGGTTGGTGTAATTCTGAACCTGGCGGTCTTTTTTGCCTACCACGTGCTTTGGCCTGAGGGTTTCGACGCTGTGTTTGAATGGTTTTCCGCCCTGATAGGGGCAGTTGCGTTTGTTGCGCTGTTCAGATTCAAGGTGGGTATTGTTCCGGTTATAGCAGCGAGTGCTGTAGTTGGTTTGGGTTACTCCCTGTTGCTGTAGAATGCAGAGGACAGGCAAGTGCGGGCTTTGCTTTTTATTGATACGGATCAATATCGACCACCCTCGCCATCAACTATGCCTGGCCAGGCTGAGTCATGAGGTCGATACTCGGTGGCAGTCACTCACCCCTGAACGATGGAGAAAGAAAAATGAATTCGCTGTTTAAAAGTAATACCGGCAAAATCGACCGTATCATCCGGGTAATAGTTGGCGTCCTGCTGGTCGGCAACGTATTCACTGGTATACAAACACCTGTCGGTTGGATCGGGCTTGTCCTGATAGTGACCGGCGTGTTTGGCACCTGTCCGGTGTATTCGCTGCTGGGCATTAATACCAGGAGCCTGGGTGAAAAAGTCGGCTTGAAATAGCCCTGGAGCGGCAGGCCAGGCCCTGCTTTGTTCATGCTCTCCCTGTTTCGTATGCTAGAATTCCACACCTCCGGCGCGCGGCGAGCCAGGGTATTTGATAGTCAGGAGGTAATGTATGACACGGCCCACACGGGTATTTATGTGGATGATCCCGTTTCTCGGTCTGGTCGGCCTTGCGGTCGTCCTGTTGATTGGACCCCTGTCTGAGGCGTTCCTGTCCAACCCGGTATTCAACGCTATCATTCTTGCAGTGTTTCTGGCCGGTATTGCCATCAACTTCCGGCAGGTCAGCATGCTTTCGTCCGAAGCCGCATGGATCAATCACTTTCGCGGCAAGCGCAAGCGTTTCTGGCGATCCACGCCCGGGGAGCCGCGCTTGCTGGCGCCGCTGGCGAAGGCGCTTGGACAGCAGGATAGTGAGCTTGTCAGCCTCTCGCCGCTGTCACTGCGCTCGTTACTCGACAGTGTGCGCCTGCGGCTCGACGAGTTGCGCGATGTGTCGCGTTACATGATTGGCCTGCTTATTTTCCTCGGCCTGCTTGGTACCTTCTGGGGTTTGCTGATAACAGTGAGTGCCATTGGCGACATGATAGGTGGACTGAGCGGCCAGGGCGCAGATAACGGCGTGATGTTTGGCTCCTTGCTGGAAGGGTTGAAACAGCCCCTGTCGGGGATGGGTACGGCATTCAGTTCCTCATTGTTTGGTCTGGCCGGTTCCCTGGTGCTGGGATTTCTTGATCTGCAGGCCGGTCATGCGCAGAACCGCTTCTTCAACGAGCTGGAAGACTGGTTGTCCGGTGTTACCCGCTTGAGCGGGACACAAATGATCGGCGAGCGCGAGCCCAGCGAACCGGCCTATATCCACGCCATGCTGGAGCAGACTGCGGAAACGCTGGATAAGCTGCAGCGCAACGTGATGCGCGATGATGCCCAGCGGCATCTGGTGGGTGACCAGATTCTGAATCTCGGACGTGAGCTGGCAGCGTTTGCAGATCTCTCCCGTGAAGAACAGCGTGTGCTGTCGCTGTTCGCCAAGCGGCAGAATGATCTGCTCCCGGTGTTGGAGCGCGTGCTCGATACGCACAATGACATCGATGCCTCCATGCACGAGAATGTCAATAGTCTTTCTATAAATATCAAGAATTTAACAGAAGAACTTGCGATAGGACGTGAATATCTGGCGGAAGAGATCCGGGATGAATTACGCCTCATCGGACGGGCTATTACCGCCGAGGCCCACGAGCGCTCACGGCTCCACAACAAGAAAGCCGGGTAGGATTTACGATGCTTGTTGCTAGCCGCCGGCGCCGTGCAATAGACATATGGCCGGGTTTTGTCGACGCGCTTGCCGCGCTGTTGATGGTGGTGATGTTTGTTCTGTTGCTGTTTTCGGTCGGACAGTTTCTGCTGTCGGATGCCCTGGTGGGTCGCGATGAAGCACTGGACCGGTTGCGCAGTAAAATGACCGGTTTAACCGAAGTTCTGGCCCTGGAGCGCAAGGAAAAGGCGGAGCTGCAACAACGTTTGTCCAGCTTGACCGGTCAGCTGGAAGTCACTGTCAAGGCGCGCGATACCCTGGAGGCGGGCCTGGAAAAAATGACTTTGCAGGCGCAGGCAGCGGCGACAGCGCTGCAACAGCGACGCAGTGAGCTGCAGTCTGCGCGCAGCGCCATCGCAGCCAACGAGCAGACCCTGCAGCAGCAGCGCAGTGAATTACAGTCGGCACACAGCACCATCGCAGCCAACGAGCAGACCCTGCAACAGCAACGCAGTGAATTACAGTCTGCGCGCAGCACCATCGCAGCCAACGAGCAGACCCTGCAGCAACAACGCGACAGCATAACCGGTCTGGAAGAAGATCAGCAGCGCTTGCAAGCGTCCCTCGACGCCAGTCAGCAGGACGTGGCCCGGCAACAGGAAGCCAGCGCTCGCGCACAGAGCAAGGCAACGGACCTGAATGCGCAGATCGCTGCTCTGAATGAACAGCTGGCACGGCTTAACCAGGCGCTTGAAGCATCTGAGGCCGGGCTGCAGGAAAAGGATATCAGGATCGAGGAACTGGGCCAGCGCCTGAATCTGGCCATGGCCGACAAGGTCGAAGAACTGGCGCGTTACAGGTCAGAGTTCTTCGGCAAACTGCGCGAAGCTCTGAAAGACAACCCGGACGTGCGCATCGAAGGCGACCGTTTCATTTTGCCCACCGAGGTATTGTTCTCGTCTGCATCGGCCGACCTGGATAAACAAGGCCGGCAGGGGATTGGGACAGTGGCCCGGACCCTGAAGGAGATCTCGGCACAGATCCCGGACGGTGTCGACTGGGTGCTGCGGGTTGACGGTCATACCGATCGCAGGCCGATACGCAAGGCTTTCGCGTCCAACTGGGAACTGTCTTCCGCACGCGCCATCAACATCGTGAAATATATGATTAGCCAGGGTATCCCCGCCGATCACCTGGTGGCGGCAGGATTCGCCCAGTACCATCCCCTCGACCCGGCCGATACCGCAGACGCGTACCGGCGCAACCGGCGCATCGAACTGAAATTGACCAGCCGTTGAAACTGTTTCACATGATACCTCAAGTTTTTGGAGTTCATGACCTAACCTCGTAGGAGCGGTTCAAGCAGAAACCTGAATACCATTTACCTGAACAACAACTACAATCTTAACAGGAGGTATTGTATGGCAAGGCGATTCCGGGTATTTCCCTCCGGGTTGAAGGCGTAATGCACGACATTTTCCTGAGCTATGCGGGGGAAGACCGATCACGTGCGAGTCAACTTGCGGATGCCTTGGGGAAACTTGGCTGGAGAGTCTGGTGGGACCGTACAATATTGCCGGGCAAGACCTTCGACAAGGTTATCGAAAGCGAACTGAATGCGGCTACCTGCGTGATCGTGCTGTGGTCGAAAACCTCGGTGGAATCGCAATGGGTGCGTGCTGAAGCCGGTGAGGCCCTGAACGATAGCCGGCTGATTCCGGTTCTGCTGGAAGATGTAGTCATTCCGCTGGTGTTCCGCCAGATCCAGGCAGCTTCACTGCTCGACTGGGACGGCAACCTGGATCATGCCGGTTTCACGCAGCTCACCCTGGCTATCAAAGCGTTTGTTGAGCCTTCCCGGATAAACGATGAACACCCGGATACAGGTGCCAGTGCAAGCCAACCGGAAACGGCTGAAGCGAAACCGCCGGATCGCCAGCCGGACGCACTACCCGAATCCCCGCAGCCTTCCGGGCAATCGAAGTCCGGGGGTCGGTCTGCCTCCCTGTTCTGGCCGGCTGCCACCATCAGCGCCCTGTTCATCGCCGGCCTGTCAATCTACCTGAACTGGCAAAAACCGGCTGAAACCGGGACCCCGGTGACTGCCGAAATTCCCTCGGATCAGGTCATCCAGGCCAAACGGAGCGACCCTGACGACGAGATTCCGGCTGCGGTCAAGCCTGCGGTGCCCCGCGTAACGAAAACCAAACCCGCCATCAACAAAGAAGGTCATCAGCCATCTGCGATGCAGGCCAGTACAGAACCACCTGAACCCGAAACGGCAACTGAGCCCAAACCGGCACCCAAGCCCAAACCGGCACCCAGGGTTACGCCGCCGAAACTGCCACAAGCAAAACCTGCCCGGACAAGTCCCCGGGTGGTCAACACACGGCCCGCTGCGCCACCTGCGGATACACCGGTGACCACCATTGCAAAGACAATTCCGCCGAAAACAGTTGCTCCCAAGCCGCCACCTGCCCCTGTTAAGATTCTGATGGTCGTCTGGGGCACACCCAACGATGACGGCCTGGCATCTCCCATTCCGACCCGGGAGTACTCCGGCAAGCTGGCGCAACTGATGACCGGTGTCATAAAGGATGCGATTCGCCGTCCCGCGAAGTTTGATTATCGTTATATCAAGGACAGGAATCACCATAGCCTGATGCGTGACAATCCCAAATACAAACAGAGTTCCGCCTTGTGCAGCGAAACGGGCGTCGACCTGTTAATTGTTGGATTCGTGGAGGGTGCTGAATGGGACGACACGATTGGCTTCCTTCCGACACGCCCGCCGTATTTTTCCGTGTTCCAGTGCAAATCGGGAAAAGGCGCTGCAAAACGTTTCGAGGTCGCGGGAACGCTTGGCGACAGCTTTCCATATGAACAATCACTGACCAGGGTTTTTCGTTCTTTCGCACGGCAGGAACTCCTTGCAGTCGGCGACTTGCGATAGTTGAATGCCGATTTGATATCGGCAGCGGGAGGGAGTCCATGCGTATATTTCTATCGTATTCAAGGGCTGACCTGAAAATTGCCGAGCGGATTGCGGCCAATCTAAAGCAGGCCGGGCACGAGGTTTTTTTTGACCGGCACAGCATCAAGGTTGCTGAAGATTTCAATCGCGTCATCTGGAACAGAGTTCAGAAGGCGCAGCTGTTCGTGTATCTCATTTCACCGAATTCCGTGCGTGCAGGATCATATACGCTCACGGAACTCGAACTGGCCGAGAAAAAATGGCCCAGTCCGGAGCATCGGGTACTCGCGGTCACCATAGCGCCAACCGATCTCGGGCAGATACCCGTCTACGCTACCCTTGTCGACATGCTCCAGCCGCAAGGCAATGTAGCTGCCGAGGTCCGGACTGCCGTCAATGTATTAAACAAACGGTACCGCGTCGCAAACTTCTGGCGCAGCACTGCGATCATAGCGGCCCTGCTGCTGGCAGGCGTTCTCGCTGTGCAAGGTTATCGCGCATACCTTGATCATGGCCCGGTGGCGGCACGCACCAGGCTTGCAGAGATGAACGTACCCTTTACGGGCGATGCTTTTGTCGCGAGCGCCAAAGACGGTGATCTGAGTGCTGTTAAGTTATTTTTAGCTGCAGGAATGGATCCGAATGCGCTGGATGATAACAGGCGCACCGCCCTGATACAGGCCATCGAATTCCACCGCTTCGACGTGGTGAGCACGCTACTCGAAGATGAAAATATAAAAATTAATGCTGCTGTCGTTGCTGCCGCAGGTCTGGGCCAGCAAGAAACTGTCCGCGCACTTCTGGAAATCGGAGTGACAGCCAAAGCAAGCAACGCGGCTTTTGTGGCTTCCGCAGCAGAGGGGCAGCTCGACATATTGCGTATGTTGCTGGCTGGTAACATCGAACAGAAGAGCATAGACGAAGCCTTTGTCGCGGCAGTGAAGGAGAATCAACCTGAAATCGCACGCTTCCTGAAAGACAAAATTTCGAATCCGCCGGATATTGCTTCCAGGGCGTTACTGGAAATAGTGGGTTCAGGGGCTCGAGTTAACACGGACAGCGTAAAGTCCCTGCTTGACCTCGGCGCGGATACAAACACCAGGGCGGAAAACGGCGACACACCCCTGGTCCGCTCTCTAAGGCAGAGAGGGCAGCCCGATCTGCTGCGGATGTTATTGGCGCATGGCGCCGATGTGAACAGCAAAGGCAGTAAGGGACAGACCGCCTTGATGATGGCGGTAGATCGCGACGTGGAGCTGGTTGAAATGCTGCTTGAGCAGGGTGCCCGGGTCAATGATCATGCCGACGAAGGAGAGACGGCCCTGCACTTTGCTGCGGCGTATGGACGTACAAATACGCTCAAGGCGCTGCTGGATGCCGGTGCCGACGTCGATGCGATCTGCGTTTGTCAGGGACGATCCTATATTGGCGGTGGGACTGCGTTATTCGGGGCAGTACATCGCGTCCGTTATCGAGCCGTCGAGGTATTAATTGCCAATGGCGCTGATGTAAACAGGAAAAACAGTGAAGGGCAGAGCGCGTTGATTATCGCTGCCGAGAGAGGTTTCACGGACATCGCTCGTGCCTTGTTGAAGGCAGGCGCACGCGCGGCTGATACGGACAAAGACGGGCGCAGCCCGGAAACATTGGCCAGGCGGGGAAAGCATACCGAAATTGTAGAAATGTTGCAGACAGAAGCGCCAGTACCACCTTCACCTTAGGCGATAAGCCGGGGTTACGTTGACAGGTTGGCAATCATTGCTACACTCAACGGTAGCCGGAAATCAGAAACGTGAACCAGCATGGATGGGCGGTGTCGTTTTGTTTTCAGTACCGTCCACTGCAGGATAAGCGAGAGGACGGAACGTGGGCGACGGGAATGCAGTGAAGGCGGTTGCGGGCCGCGTCATTTGTTTTATTGCCTTGCTGCTGGTGCTGGCCACCCTCTTTACAGCGGTAATACTTGCCGAACGTTTTCTTCGTGACGAGGCAGTCGCCTACGAGGATCCGGCGCAGCACTTCAAATACGGCTCCACCGGTGGAGAACGCAATCTCGGCTTTCCCTACTGGGTCTGGAAAGCCCTGCCGCGTGTTTGTGAGGAGCACCTGCCGCCAGGCGGGCTGGAGTCGCTGGGGTTCGTGGTTGAAGAAGGCAGGGATTTGCCGGTCGGTATGTCCAAACGCCGTCACCTCGGTATCGACCGGGTGTTTCTCAATTGCGCGGCCTGTCACAGCTCCACGGTACGCACCCACAAGGACGCAACGCCGAAACTGGTGCTCGGTATGCCCGCTGCGCGCCTCAACCTGATGGCCTTTGAACAGTTCATGCACGACTGCGTGCGCGACGTGCGTTTCGGCCCGGACAACCTGATCCCCGTCATGCAGGACATGGGTGCGCCCATGGGTGCGCTGGATCGTTACGTGGTCTATCCGCTGGCGATACACATCATGCGCGACCGCGTTATCGGCCTGTTGCACCGCTTGCGGTTTTTCCAGTCGCAACCTGACTGGGGGCCGGGCAGGGTGGACACCTTCGGTTCATCGAAGGGCCTGTTTAATTTCCCCTTTGAAGACCTGCCCGCGCGGGAAATGCTGGGTACGGCGGACTTTCCCTCGGTCTGGCTGCAGGGTCCGCGCGAGACCATGCAATTGCACTGGGACGGTAACAATACCAGGGTACAGGAACGTAATCTGAATGCCTCCTTCGGTACCGGGGCGACTCCACCGATCATCGATCATGATGCTATCGAGAAAATACAGGACTGGCTATGGACACTGCAGCCACCGGCCTATCCCTTCGAAATCGACCAGACGCTGGCAGCTCGCGGCAGGCCGGTCTATGAGCAATATTGCGCGGCTTGTCACGGCAAGGACGGGCGTGACTTCAGCGGTGAGACGGTCGGTGAAGTGGTGCCGATCGAAGCTATCGGTACCGACCGCTGGCGGCTGGATTCTTTCACCCCGACGCTGGCGCGCAATTTGTGGGCTGTCTATGCCGGTTACGAACAATACCGCTTCAGGAATTTTCGCAAGACCTGGGGCTACGCCAACATGCCGCTGGACGGACTGTGGTTGCGCGCACCCTACCTGCACAATGGCTCGGTACCAACCGTGTGGGATCTGTTGCAGCCGGCGGACCAGCGTACAGCGATCTTCTACCGGGGTAACGATCTCTACCATCCCTCGCGCCTGGGGTTTGTGTGGGACCAGGCCGCGGAAGGCGAGCGGCAGTATTTTCTGTTCGATACGTCGCTGCCGGGTAATGGTAACCATGGGCACGAAGGTGAAGCTTACGGAACGGAGCTGCCTGACGATGACAAATGGGCGCTGGTTGAATACCTGAAAACATTTTGAATACTCGCGGGCAAACAGGGGAACGGCGGATGTTGAAACATTCACAATCAGGACGGGTAACTGTCATCCTGCTGGTGCTGTTGGTTATTGCCGGTGCGGTCGGGTACATCGGCTGGGAGCGTTTCTTCCGTGAGTATCCGCAACCCGACTGGGTCATGGAATCGGACGAGCTGCGTTTCAAATACGGCTCGATCGGCGCCGAGTACGACGCCGGCATACCGTACTGGATTTTCTACGTGCTTCCACGTGTGTTCCCGGACAAGTTTCCGGGACCCGGTGGTTATGACTCGCTGGGCGTGGTCTGGGAGCAGGGCCGTGAACTGCCCGTCGGTTTCACAAAAAAGACCATCGGTTTTCCGCGTCTGGCCAACAACTGCGCCTCCTGTCACGTTGCCAGCTACCGCAGCAAACCCGACGAGGCGCCGACTCTGGTAGTGACCGGGCCCAATCATACTCTTAATCTTGAGGCTTTCTTCCGTTTGTTGGTGGACACTGCGAGAGACCCGCGTTTCAATGCGGACACCTTGATGCGCGAGATTAACCAGGTCACTGAACTGGACTGGATCGACCGGCTGGCCTATCGCTTTCTGATAATTCCGATCACCAAAAAACGCCTGCTGGAACGTGAGCAACAGTTCGCGTGGATTTACCGCGAGGATTTTCCGGAGTGGGGCAAGGGCCGGGACGATGCGATGAATCTCACCAAGTACTTTATGATCGGTGAAAAGATGGACGATACGCTGGGCCCTACCGACATGCCATCAGTGTGGAACCTGAAGAAATACCGGCACGATAAGGGTAACCGTATGAACTGGGCGGGCGACAGCCACAATGTCCGGTCCGTGATTATGGACTCGGCGCTGGGCTTGCTGGGGGCAGAGCCCAAAGATCATGACGACTTTATAGCCCAGATCGACTGGCTGGTAGAGTACCTCGGTAATTATCCTGCGCCTGAATATCCCTTTCCCGTCGATGCGCAGCTCGCGCAACAGGGCAAGAGTGTGTTCGAAGCCGAGTGCGCGCGCTGTCATGCCAGTGACATAACCGGTGTTCCCATTCCACTCAAGGATGTGAATACTGATGGCGAGCGCCTTAAGACCTGGACCAAGGAATATGCCATCAAGGCGAACCAGGTGGCGAGCGACATGGGTATTGAACGCATGGGTCTGGTCGAGGAGGATCTGATCGGTTACGTCGTGCCGTTCCTCGATGGTATCTGGCTGCGCGGACCGTATCTGCATAACGGCTCGGTACCCACGCTGATGGATTTGCTGCGACCGGCGTCCGAACGTCCAGCACTGTTCTGGCGGGGCTACGATGTCTACGATCAGGAAAACGTTGGCTTCATCAGCCAGGGCGAAGAGGCCGAGCGTATCGGTACGTCCTTTGACACAACACAGCGATCGAACGGGAATGGCGGGCACGAGTTTGGCTCCGGGCTGGCAGAGGCGGACAAGCGGGCACTGGTGGAGTACATGAAGGCGCTGTAGCGGCCTAAGTGAATGCCATTTGTCGGATTACGCTACGCTAATCCGACCTACCGAGTAAGGTCAGCGCCAGTGTTCCGTAGGTCGGATTAGCGTAGCGTAATCCGACAAAACGCCTTAAGTAAATGCCATTCCTGCCTGCCTCCGCTTTTTACAGGCCTGTTTTACCTTGTCATGTTCACATTTTGGTCTAGACTTTTGTAAGCGGTGCTTGCCCGGGTGGACGATCCGGAAGGCGAGTGCCCGATCAAGATAATGAAGCGAGGATCGCTGCATGGATGAGCAGTCTACGATTTGCCGCCGTCTGGGCGGTTTGTTTATCGCATGGTGTTGCCTTTCGGCGACACCCCTGATGGCCGACGTTCCCGCCTACTATGACAACACCGGGTTTCGCAACGGAGAGGCCGGCCTGACACAGTCGGAAAAGGTCGGCCGGGAGATCTGGTACAAGGCAACAGTTGGCAATGATCGCTTTCACAGCTACGTGTTTCCACAGCGGGTTGGCGTGCTCATCGACTGGTACCGGGTATTGCGCAGCGATGCCCGGGACGATCGTTTCCGTGCCTGGGGCCTGATCAACGACCCGGATTGTTGCAAGCCTGGTACGCAGGGCTGCCAGGCAAAAAGCATGGAAGAGACTTACGGTTTTGACTGGTGCCCGGGTGATGACACCCTGCTGCAGTACGTTGGCAAGGAAGGTTTCCGCGATCCCGCCTGCGACTTGCAGGATGTGCCTATTGCAGCGAATGACCCGCACGGACCCGGGGATCAGCGCCAGTCGTCCTGCGACCTTGATTTCGGCGGTTCCAGTGGCGTGTTGGGCTTGCGCAAGTTTCCTAACCCGCGTTTCGACGCGAACAAGTGGAAACAACTAAACGATGGCAAGCTGGGGACCTGGGAAGGCTACGACCGGCGTTTGGCCGAGCGGGCAGAGCTTTCCGACGCTGATGTCAGTCATCTGTCGGATGCCTCTATCGAACCGCCGTTCCTGGTGGGTATGGCCTGTGGCGCCTGTCACATTGCCTTTAATCCCCTGAACCCGCCTGACGATCCCGCTCACCCCAGGTGGGAAAACCTGCTGGGTATGATCGGCAACCAGTATGCACGGTTTTCAGAGATCATGGCCTCGGGTATGCCCACCAGCAGTCTGGAATGGCAGGTGTTTGCGCATGCCCGGCCGGGAACCACCGACACCTCGGCGGTACCGACCGACCAGGTGAACAATCCCGGCACCATGAACAGCTTGCTCAATATCCGTCACCGCCCGCTATTCGAAAACGAGAAGGTACTGCGCTGGCGAAAGGTGCCATCCTGTGAAGGGTATCAATCCGAGGACGAATGCTGGTGCGAACCCGGCCGCGACAACAAGTGCTGGTTACGCAGCGTAAAAGAGGAAACCGTACACCACATACTTAAGGGTGGCGGTGACAGTATCGGTGTCGCCCAGGCCTTGCAGCGGGTGTGGATCAACATCGGTTCCTGTTCGGAGCAGTGCTGGGTGAACCACCTGACCGATCTTCGCCAGCTGGATCCCACGCAGCGCAACTTCGGCCAGACACCCTTTGATATTGGCCAATGCCGAAGGGATTGTCCGAACTTCCGCGCCGTCGAAGACCGCTTGCCCGATGTGGTCAATTTTCTGCTGTCGAAGAATGTCACGGCAACCGACTTGCACGTCGCGCGGGCGAATGAAAGCAAAAAGCAGAACCCGGATGCTGGCCCCTACGCGTTCGATGACCTGGTCGACGAACTGAACCAGGAGTTTGGCGAGAATGCGGTCGCGCGCGGACAGGGCGTGTTTGTCGAGAACTGCGCGCGTTGTCATTCGAGTACGGCCGATGACCCGCCGTCCCGCGCGCACGATTTTCGCAAGGTTTCGGCGGACACCGGTTTGCGTGAGGACTTTCTTGGCAACGATCAGGCCACCCTGGTTTCCGAGGTGGGTACCTACACCTGCCGCGCGTTGCACTCCAACCACATGAGAGGTCATGTCTGGGAGGAGTTCGCGTCACTGGATTACATGGCCAGACCCGCAGACCCGAATATCAAGGATCCGAATGGTGGCGGGCGCGGCTATTATCGCAATATTTCCCTGATCAACCTGTGGGCCCATGCGCCGTTTATGCACAATAACGGGTTGGGGCCGGAGTTGTGCGGACAGCCGGGTAACGATCGAAACAATTTCTATGGTTCGCCCTATGTCGACGCCGATGGCGGCAAGTCGCAGAATCCGCCGCCCTGTTGGCCCTACGACCCGAGTGTGGAAGGGCGCTACACCTTGTACAAAGCTTCCATGAAGGCGCTGCTGAATCCTGATAAGCGGGTGCCCAAGATCACCCGACTGAAAGAGGATATCGTCATTGATCTTGGCCCTAAACTCTGGGACGGGAATGATGAAAAATCGCTGGTCGGTTTGACCCTGCTCATACCCGAGGGACGTGACGTGGCCATGATGGGCAACTTCCAGCACAAACCCTTCATCGTTGACATGGTCAGGAGCAAGACCCGGCCCGATGACCTGAAAAAGGATCTGACGGCGCGTTATGGTAATCCCATGGCCGACAATGTATTCGAGACGCTGACGACGATACGCAAGCGCGCAGTGATCCACCCGGATGAGTTTACCCAGGAAGTGCGCAAGCATTTGCCGCTGTTGCTGGAGGCTTACAGTTCCTGCACGGCTGACATCGAGAACACGGGTCACCGTTTCGGTGAGGATTTGAGTGAACAGGACAAGAATGCACTGGTCGCGTTCCTGGCGACGTTATGAAAGACCAAAAGGGTAACGGACCGATGAATCAGAGACAAAACCATCGCCTGCTTGAGTTAGCCGTTGTGGTATTTCTGGCGCTGTATCTGTCCGCCTGCAGCCGCGGTGGCGAGGATCCGGGTGTCGAGTTTATGCCTTATCAGGATGACTACCAGAGCAAGCCGGATTTTGCCCGGCTCGAGTACAAGCACCCGCTGTCGGTAGCGCAACTGGAAAAGATCACCCCCGCTTACCTGGCTGATCTGCCCCAGGAACAGGTCGACCAGATCTATGCCCGCCTGACTGCCGGGCCGATTCCCGACGGCGCGTTTGAGGGTGAGTTGTTCTTCCTGCGCGGCAGTAGCGGTAAATTGCGAGCGCGGGAGATTGTTGGTGGTGGTATCAAAGGGCTGGTTGTCAAGTACAAGGCGCGCAAGCTGGATCAATTGGGCGAGGTGTTATGGCAAGGCAAGGTGTTCTACCGGGACAGCGGCGTGTTGCGCAATCGTATTGAGGACACAAAGCTGCTGGCACCTCTGATTGATGGTGACCTGAGCAGCCTGCGCAAGATCAAGTACGATGGCGAAGATGCCTGGCTGCTGTTCCCCGCCAAGGTGTTCTGCGGCCAGAGTCTGCTGGACAGCCGCCGTGAATCGATCATTATCGATTACGCCTTTAGCGACGAGATCGATGGTTACCGGGAGTTACCCGACTTTCTGGCGGGGCGGAGGGGATTCCGTGTCAGGGATGAAATCCGCATGATCCGTCCTGGCTTCTACCTTGGCCGCGCCTATCTCGGCCACACGTTCATACTCAATTTTACGCTGTATAACGAGACTATGGACAAGCAGGGCGCGGACAGCTTCCGGGCCACCGACCAGGTCCAGGAAGACTGTTTTACCGGTACCCGTTACTTTGCTGCTGCCTCTCCCTGACGAGCTGTTGTTGGACTTATGAGCGGGTCATGGTGGAAGCACGCTCTGCTCTGTGTTGCCTTCTTTCCACTGGTTGACACGGTTGTTGCCGGTGCACAGGGAACATGGATCAGCGATTCTTCCCGGCCGGGCCCCAGCCAGCCACCGGTCGGCCGTTCACTGTTTGACTACCTGTTTTCGGAAACAGACAACGGCGAGTCAGAGTACGTTATTCCGTTTCCGTTTGCGCGCCTGGTGGAACGAATTGAGCAGCAGTTATCGGAAACGTCGGCATCGGCTGGTGGTATCCGGCAGGTTCTGATTCCCATGGGGCGGTCGCTGGTGCGCAATGCGTCCCGGCCTGGCTTTTTCTCCAGCCCGCGTCTGGTTCTCGCCGTTGACGCACAGCCCCGTTTCAAGGTAAGGCACGCTGGCCTGTTGCTGAAAGATCGCCTGTACATCGGTTACATGGAAGAGGAACGGCTGCTGGAAGTGATCAGTTACAACGAGGCGGCAGGCCGTTTCGAGTTCCAGCTTGTGGAAAACTACGGGCCGGATACGGAGCCGAAAGTCAGTTACGTCAACCGTCGTCTTTGCGTTGCCTGTCATCAGAATGCAGCGCCCATCTTCTCCCGGCAGCAGTGGGACGAGACCAATGCCAACCCCGACATCGATGCGCTGCTTGAACAACAGGGCGCCCCGCGTTACGGCATCCCGATGGGTACGGGCGTGGACATTCCATTTGCCATTGATTCGGCTACCGACCGTGCCAACTATTACACCTATTACCAGTTGATGTGGCAGCAAGGTTGTCAAACATTTCCCGGGGACGTGGAAAATGCCGAACACACTGCTGTACGCTGTCGTGCCGCATTGCTCAGGGCTGTGCTCCAGTTCCTGTTGAGCGATGGCTCGGGCTTTGACACCAGTGCAGCGGTGTATCGGGATCATTTCAAGCATTATGTGCAGGACAATGTGGCGCGGCGCTGGCCAAACGGATTGCTGGTTCCCAATCCCGATATTCCCAACCGCAATCCCTTGCTGAAGCATGGTAGTGGCGCGGCTGCAGACGGAGCCGTAATGCCGTCTGCCAACGTGATTGGCGAGGCTTTTGATCCGCTTGTACCACGCGCGCCGTTGAAATGGCTTGATGCCGGGTCGGACCAGGCGTTGCATTTGCTTGTCAGTGGCCTCGCCGGGTTTGTTGCCGAGTCCGATCGCAAGCGCCTGGACCAGCACCTGTTTGACACTGCTATGGCGAAGCAATTGATTGAGCGCCAGGAACTAAGCTGTTTGCTGCAGGAAAAGACGTGGGCGGGACAGGGTCGGCGCTTTGGTTTTGATTGCCATGCAGCGTCGACTGCCGGGGCCGGTGCTGTCGAATCCGTGAGAGGGCGCTTTACGTTCGAAGCGGGCGGAATCAGCCAGGCCACGATCAAACACTTGTCGCTGTCGGACGGCGCCGAGCTGCGTAATCTCTCGATGCGCCAGGTGATCGATGGAACTGAAAGGGGAGTTATGCGTTTCCGTATATACAATGGAAACCTGCACGCGCGCTTTCCCGACGGTAACGCACTGGGCAACTTCGTGCTGGAGTGGCGCGTAACGCTGGCTGATTCAACATCCGTACCGGCCCGCCTGTCGCTACTCACCGATTTCACCCTGGTGGACGAGGCACTGCACAGCCTCGTGCAACAGGCCGGGGATAAGCGTAGCGATACACTCTCCGGTCTGCCCTTTCGGCGCGCCAGCGTTATGCCGGCGTTGTTCGGGAAGCTGGGCATGGAGCGGCTGGACTGGTGTTGCATCGACACAGTGGCTATGCCTGCTGTGGCCATGGAGACGACGGAGTATCAGGAAATCGCCGAGCTGAAACTGTTTTATCAATACTGTGCCGCTTGCCATGCATCGGCAAGCGCCTTTCCCGCAAACTTTCTCTACGGTGACGAGGCACGGGTCAGACGACAGGTTTCACACTGCGCGGAGCGCATTTACTACCGGCTGTCCATGGCGCAGAAAAACCCTGCTGACAGAGACAAGTCACCTATGCCACCATTGCTGGTACTTAAAGCGATGGGACTGGGTGAAGGCGGCTGGGTTGATGGCGGTCCACTCGACGTACTGAAAGGCTATGTAAGCAGCCTGTTGCAGCAGCAGAGCGAGGCTAAACCGGAACTGGAACAGTATGAGCGTCGTGGTTTCGATCAATTGCGAGCCTGCCTCCCAGGCCTGAATAAAGTTCATTGAAGGAGATTGTAATGACTAACGGATTGCATACGGTTGCCGACCTTGATTTTGTGCCGCATCAAACACTGCATCCTTCGCCACTGGATTGGCGCGACCAGTTTATCTATTTCCTGCTGGTTGACCGTTTCGATAACAATGCGCCCAATCTGCCGGCCTTTGCTCCGGCACAGAGTGGACAGGGGCGCGCCTCTGTCCAGGGGCACCGTTTCCAGGGTGGCAATTTAAAAGGTATCAAACGCCGTCTCGCGTATATCCGTGACCTCGGCTGCACAACGGTCTGGTTAAGCCCCATTCTCAAGAACCGGCTCGATCTGGCGGATTCCTACCACGGTTACGGGATCCAGGACTTCCTCGAGGTCGATCCTCGTTTTGGCACACTGCAGGACTTGCAGGATTTGACCAGCGCCGCACACGACCTGGGCATGTACGTCATTCTCGATGTTGTTCTTAATCATACCGGCGATGTCTGGAGTTACCCGGGTGATCACCCCTATTTTTACTATCAGGACCAGACCTTCCCGTTCGGCAACTGGCGCGAAGCCGACGCAGCGCCGGGGTTCCAGGACGGCGACGCCGTATGGCCACAGGAACTGCAAAGCCCCGATGCCTTCAAGCGCCGTGGTCAGATCCGCAACTGGTACGATGAGGTCGAAGCGCGTGACGGCGATTTCCTGAGCCTGAAGGAACTGAACCTGCCACGTCACAGCGTGCTGGATACCCTGATCAAAGTCTATAAATACTGGATTGCAACGGCTGATCTTGACGGTTTCCGCATCGATACCGTGAAGCATATGGAGGATTCCGCGACGGCTATCTTCTGCAACGCCATGCGTGAATATGCGCAACGCGTCGGCAAACGCAACTTCTTTATGTTTGGTGAAATCGTCGCCGATGACAGTACCATCCAGAAGTACCTGGGTCGCAACAGCCGCATCGAGGGTACCAGTGAGCGTTTTCCGGCACTTGATGCAGCGCTGGACTTCCCGCTCTATTTCACCCTCGAGGAGGTGATCAAAGGCTTTGCCAGCCCGGCCTTTCTGCGCCATCGTTATGATGCCTTCCATAGTAACTACAGCGATCATGGTGAAGCCGGGCGTTACTTCGTGACCTTCGTCGACAACCACGATCAGATGAGCCGCCCCTACCGGCGCTTCATGCATAACAACCCTGTTCCGCAACAGGCGGTCCTGGCCATGGCCTATTTGCTGACCAGTCAGGGCGTTCCCTGTATTTATTACGGCACGGAGCAGGGCTTTGACGGTGGCGGTCCGGACGACAGCTATGTGCGGGAGTGTATGTTCGGCGGAGAGTGGGGCGCTTTCGATTCCACCGGCCACCATTTTTTTAATCCGCAACACGAAATCTATCGAGGCATCAGTGCTATCGCCAGCCTGCGCGCCCAACAGCCCGCACTACGCTACGGCAGGCAGTATTTCCGGGAAATTTCAGGTGACGGTGTCCATTTCGGCCAGCCCGTTGACGGGCGTTGCACCCTGGCCTATTCGCGCATCCTGGATACCAGGGAAGTGCTGATCGCCCTGAATCTGGACAGTCAGGCGCGCAACGACCATATCACGGTGGACAGCAAGCTGAGCGCGCCCGGCAGTGTCCTGGAAAACCTGCTGGATCCCGGGCAACAGGTTCAGGTAATGAACAGCAATGGCCGGGCGAAAGTACAATTGCACATGCCGCCATACAGCTACGCCATCCTGACTGCTGCTGGCATTTAATTTCTCAATCGCCTTCCCGGATAGCTCAGCCCCCGTCCAGGGCACGACGGGCTGCAGCCATGCGCTGATCACGGCCGTAGACATCGTTTGCAGAGGTATCGTGAAAACGGCGCTCGCACGAGGGTGGACATGGCACACCTCCGTCGCAGGGCAGGTGTTTCAGAGTATGGAGTTCGATATTCGCCCTCGTTTTTTCAATATAAGCAGGACCACCTGGCAGATTCTTTCCTGAATGTTCAGCGGGTATTTCCAAAATGGCACTTACTTAAGGCGATTTGTCAGATTACGCTGCGCTCTTCTGCCCGGCACCTGAGACCGTGAGCGATTGAACTCGCAGGAGTTATGGTGGTGCAATCGGAACCGAATTCTTCGGAGCGAGGTCGCTATTGAGCGGAGATTTTAAGGCGCGCGTTGCAATTGTTGCTTCATCCGGTCCAGTAATCCGCCATGTTCAGGGGTCTGCCAGACTCCGCGGGCTGATTACAGTGTTCGATACTGTTCCAGCACGACCACACTACGTGCGTGTGCCGGGTACCTGTTGCCTGTAACAGTCGTTTGTTTGTCTGGTGCCACACTGTCCTGCGGAGATGCCAGCCCGGTATCTATCGCCAGCTGCCAGCGGCCTGAGCGGGGCGGGGGCAGTTCCATGCTGACATCGCGGTCGGACAGGTTAAGCATGACGTGGAGAGCGGCTTCCTCATCGCCGGTTGCGGCCAGGGTGAAGGCGAGAACCCGGGCAGCGGGGTCATTCCACAGCGGGGTATCGAGGTCGATGCCGTGCCAGGACACATCGGCCTCGGCACCTTCGTCGGCCGCTACGCCGGTCAGGAAGCGACGCCGCATCAGTGAGGGGTGGCGTTTACGCAGCGCGATCATGTGTTGGACAAAGCGCAGCATGGGTGCATTTTTTTCTACAAAGGACCAGTCGATCCAGGTCAGTTCATTATCCTGGCAGTAACCATTGTTGTTGCCGTGCTGGGTATTCAGCATCTCGTCGCCTGCGAGCAACATCGGCACGCCCTGGCTTAACAGGAGGATAGCGATGGTGTTTTTCGCATGTTGCACACGCAGCGCCAGTATTTCCGGGTTATCAGTTTCGCCTTCGATACCGAAGTTGGTGCTCAGGTTGTCGTTATGCCCGTCACGGTTGCCTTCGCCGTTGGCCTCGTTATGTTTTTGTGTGTAGCTGAACAGGTCATACAGGGTGAACCCGTCGTGGCAGGTGATAAAGTTGATGCTGTTGATGGGCAGGCGATGTTGCGCCTGGTAGAGATCGCTGCTGCCACTCAAACGGGTCGCCAGTTCGGCGAGTAAACCCTCGTCGCCGCGCACCACGCGGCGGATAACATCCCGGTAACGGCCGTTCCATTCCGCCCAGCGGTAGCCGGGGAAACTGCCGACCTGGTAGAGACCGGCGGCATCCCAGGCCTCGGCAATCAGGCGCGTGGCGGACAGCTGATCCGAGAGTTCGATGCCCCACAGCACCGGTGCATTGTGCATTGGTTCGCCATCCTCGCCGCGCGCCAGCGCGCTGGCCAGGTCAAAGCGGAAACCGTCCACGTGCATTTCCCGCACCCAGTATTCCAGGCAACTGATGATGAAGTTGGCGACTATCGGGTGGTTGCAGTTGACGGTATTGCCGCATCCTGTGTAGTCGCGAAAGATGCTTTTGTCATCAAGGTCCAGATGGTAGAAGATGCTGCTGCCCATGCCTTTGAAATTGATCGTTGGGCCGTCCACGCCACCCTCGGCCGTGTGGTTGAATACCACGTCCAGGATGACGCCAATGCCGGCCTGGTGCAGTGCCTTGACCAGGTCACGGAATTCCTGCAGATGGGTGCCCTGTTCGGGCGTTACACAGTAACCGGGGTGGGGTGAGAAAAAACTGTGGGTGCTGTAGCCCCAGTAGTTTTTCAGTCCGAGGTCCGCGGTTGTCGCTGGCACATCCTGTTCATCAAAAGCCATTACCGGCATCAGCTCGACGTGGGTAATGCCAAGTTCCTGCAGGTAGGGTATTTTTTCGGCAAGCGCGGCAAAGCTGCCGGGGTTGCTGGCACCCGACGATTCATGACGGGTAAAACCACCTACATGCAGTTCGTAAACAATGGCGTTTTCGTTAGGTATGCTGACTGGCGTATCGCCTTCCCAGTCGTAACGCTCGTCAACCACCATAGCACGCATGGATGCGTGGCCATTGTTACCCGGCCGGATAGCCGCCTGCCGGTCCCAGAGCGGGTGACTGACAGCGCGTGCCCAGGGGTCGAGCAGGTGCTTGTCCGCATCGAAGCGAAGCCCGGATTCACGGGTATTGCTGTCACCGTCCATGCGCCAGGTGTACCAACTGCCGACGGGCAGTTGTTCGACATAGACATGCCAGGCAAAGAAGGTCCGGTGCACATCCGGTTGCAGCTGGATGACCTGGAAAGGTTCCGGGCTGTCAGCCTCGTTGAACAACAGCAATTCGACATGTGTGGCGTGGCGACTGAATACAGAGAAGTTGACGCCGCTGGCGTCCGGTTTTGCACCGAGTGGATAGCGGACACCCGGTTTTATGCTATATGTCGTGTAGCGCGTCAATGGACAGTGCGGTCTTCAGGTCCGGTCTCTTGCTGCTCGTTGCTGCTTCTTCCTGATGGCGGCTGCTTTGCTTGAGCTTCCTCACCATGCTGTTCCGTAATGTGCGCCTCGTTTCGAACAATCTCGCCGACACTGACCGGTTCCACATTCCATATGTCGCGGCAATAGTCGCGGATTGAGCGGTCAGACGAGAATTTGCCCATGCGTGCCACATTGAGAATAGACATCCGGGTCCACTGGTCCTGGTCGCGCCAGGCGTCACTGATCCGGTCCTGGCAATCGATATAAGACCTGTAGTCCGCCAGCAGCATGTACTGGTCCTGACTCATCAACTCGTTTACCAGCGGTCGGAACAGGTTGCCGTCGCCGTGCGAGAAGTGGCCACTGCTGATGCGTGCGATGGCTGTCTGCAGTTCATCATCGCTGTTGTAGTAGTCCCTTGGGTTGTAACCACGGCTCTTGAGATCCATGACTTCCTGTGCTGTCAGTCCGAACAGGAAGAAGTTCTCTGCGCCGACTTCCTCGCGGATTTCGATATTGGCGCCGTCCAGGGTGCCGACCGTCAGGGCGCCGTTCATGGCGAACTTCATGTTACCGGTTCCCGAGGCCTCCTTGCCGGCAGTAGAGATCTGCTCGGACAGGTCCGCGACCGGGTAGACGCGGTGGCCCAGCTTGACGCTGAAGTTGGGGATGAATACCACCTTGAGCTGGTCCCGGACATCGGGGTCGTTGTTGACCACGTCACCCACCGAGTTGATCAGCTTGATGATCAGCTTGGCTGTGAAGTAACCGGGTGCCGCCTTGCCACCGAAGATAAAGGTGCGCGGTACTATGTCGCTATCCGGATTCTGTTTGATGCGGTTGTACAGCGTGATGATATGCAAAACCATCAGGTGCTGCCGCTTGTACTCGTGCAGACGTTTTACCTGCACATCACACAGGGCCTCCGGGTTTAATTCTATACCCGTGTGTTGCTGGTAATAGGCAGCCTGATCGCGCTTGTTGTCCAGCTTTACCTTGTGCCAGCGGGCAATAAAATCCGCATCGTCCACAAAGGCTTCGAGTTTCCGCAACTCGTCCAGGTCTGTTATCCAGCCATCACCGATCTTTTCGCTGATAAGCGCCGTCAGGCGCGGGTTACACAACACCATCCAGCGCCGCGGGGTCACCCCGTTGGTCTTGTTGCTGAAGCGCTCCGGGAAGAACTCATAGAAATCCTGCAGTGTATGGGCCTTGAGCAGCTCGGTGTGCAGTTCGGCCACGCCGTTGATCGCATGGCTGCCGACACAGGCCAGGTTGGCCATGCGCACCGATTTCCCGCCCGCTTCATTGATCAGCGACATCCTGGCCAGGCGGTCATTGTCATCCGGAAATTTGAGCCGGACTTGATCCAGAAAACGCCGGTTGATTTCATAGATTATTTCCAGGTGACGGGGCAGAACAGATTTGAACAGCGGCAGGGACCAGCTCTCCAGTGCTTCCGGTAACAGCGTGTGGTTGGTGTAGGCGAGGGTATGGTGTGTTACGTGCCAGGCCTGCTCCCACTCCATGCCGTGTTCGTCCATTAACAGGCGCATCAGTTCGGGGACCGCGACCGACGGGTGGGTGTCGTTGAGCTGGCCGGCGAACTTTTCGTGAAAACTGTCCAGGCTGTTGCCACGGTCCAGGTGGATCGTGATCATATCCTGCAGCGAGCAGGAGACAAAAAAGTACTGCTGTTGCAGGCGCAGCTCTTTACCCTGCATGGCTTCATCGTTCGGGTACAGCACCTTGGTAATGTTTTCCGACACCATTTTTTCCTGTACGGCACCCATGTAGTCGCCAACATTGAAATCCTGGAAATCGAAGGACTCGGGAGCCTGCGCCGACCACAGGCGCAACAGGTTGGCGCCGTTGACGCGGTAGCCGAGTATCGCTGTATCGTAGGCGACACCCATGACGACCCGGTTGGGAATCCAGCGCACCCGGTAGTGGCCCTGTTCATCGCGCCAGGATTCGGTATGGCCGCCGAATTTTACCTCATAGGTACGTTCGGGGCGGTGCAGCTCCCAGGGATTCCCCAGGTGCAGCCACTTGTCGGTGATTTCCACCTGCCAGCCGTCACGTATCTCCTGGTCGAAAATACCGTATTCATAGCGGATACCGTAACCGATGGAGGGGATCTGCAGGCTGGCGAGTGAATCCATGTAGCAGGCCGCAAGGCGTCCCAGGCCACCGTTGCCGAGGCCGGGTTCCTCTTCCTGGTCAATCAGCTGGTCCAGGTCAAACTTGCAGTTGCATACCGCTTCGCGCACAGCATCCTCGATGCCGAGATTGATCAGGTTGTTCTGCAGGTGGGGTCCGGTAAGAAATTCCG
>Ga0316189_10000262_pt1 | contig 51361 bp, 47 predicted proteins | sample LowCovwburrow_MG_FD_204930 | JGI IMG/M metagenome (GOLD analysis project Ga0316189, IMG submission 204930) | Coastal sediment microbial communities from Maine, United States - Lowes Cove worm burrow | ecosystem: Environmental > Aquatic > Marine > Coastal > Sediment | place: USA: Maine... | reverse complement strand
ATAATCCCCAGACATAAAAAAGGGCGATCAAATGACCGCCCCTTTTACCATTATTCTATATCGCGCTTCTGGGCAGAAAACGATTAGCTATCTTTTTGAGCAACTTCTGATTTTTATCAGGAACTACTAATGTAACAACCCATTTCAAGCTTTCTACAAACGTCCGAAACAGGGTTAACGTGTCATGCGTAACAATTTCATACCTTGCGTATGCAAGACGCTCTGGGTGATATTTCCACAACAAGAGGCGTATTCTTCGTAAATGGTATGCACCACTTACGATAATAAACGACTCGTTCTCTGGGATTGCAGCAAAAAATTTACGTAATTCACCACAGGAACTCCAGTCTTCATCGTCCACAAGGGCAACAACCTTGAGGTCGGAGTCTATCTTTTTCATAGCTGACTGCATCATTGCTGCCATATCACATGGCATAGCAAAGTGTCTTTCACTGCGAGTCGCAGCTGTGTAAGCAATTGCGCTGGCGTTTTCTTTTAAAAGTGACACTCCTTTAATAACTCTTGTATGTGTACGCCAGCCAATTTCCTCACCATAACCTTCGAGGTCACAGGCCATTATAAGAATATATTTTATTTCATTTGGCACGACCGCTCCCTCCTGTAGATAGGTCATTTTCTACTTACGATTATACAAGAAAAAACTATTCCGTCAAGAGTTCCGCGACCTTCGTTACATCTCCTGCTCCCATGACTACTACCACGTCGTCTGCTCCTACCGACTCCTTTACCGTAACCGTTGCACCTTCAAACGTTTGGAAGAATTCTGACTCTGACCCCTTTTCTTTTATAGATTCCATTAGCTTCTCTGCAGACACACCTGATTCATTATCTTCACGTGCTGCGTAGATTGGTAGCATCAATACTCGGTCGGCTTTTGAAAGCGATTCTGCAAACCCATCAAACAGTTCGTGCGTTCGTGAGTAGGTGTGACTCTGGAATACTACGGTCAGTTTTTTCTCAGGGTACATCTCTCGCACGCCACTTATCGTTGCTTCAATTTCAGTTGGGTGATGCGCGTAGTCATCGTACACCTTCGCACCATTTACCTCTCCCTTATATTCAAATCGTCTTTGGGTTCCTGCAAAGTTTTCAAGCGCCTCTTGGATAATCTCTTTGTCTGCGCCAAGGACCAATGCAGTAGCTCGGGCTGCGCCCGCATTCATGCGATTATACAAACCAGGTTGCTTCAAAGAAATATCACGAAAGACTTCTATCTTGTAGTCATATACGCGTGCCTTCAGGCCGTGGAGTACTGTTCTCACCTTCGGGTCAGACTTAATAGCAATAACCGCCCCATCTTCGGGGACCTTCATTGCAAGTTCATGAAATGCATCTTGTACATCTTCAAGGTCCTTATAGTAATCGACATGTTCATGCTCAATGTTAGTAATCACTAAGACATCGGGCTCAAGTGTGAGGAAGTCTCGCTTATACTCGCACGCTTCAACAATAAAGTACTTACTCTTCCCAGCGCGATAGTTGCTTCCTGTCTTGGTTCGTAAAGAACCTACAATTGCCGTTGGATCAAAGCTCGCCTCCTCGAGGATATCAATAAGCATTGCGGTAGTAGTGGTTTTCCCATGTGTTCCTGCAACGGCAATCAGATAATATTCATTAGCAATTTCACCAAGTGCTTCAAAAAGGTTGATTGTCCGAATTCCCGCTTCACGTGCAGCAACTAACTCCGGATGGTCCTGTGCCATCGCCTCGGTATACACCACAAGGTCAATACAGGGGACACCCGGTGTCCCCTGTATGTTTTCGGCAACTTGTTCATACACTACGGTAATGCCTTCAGCCACAAGTTTCTTAGTATTTTCTGTTTCAGTACTATCTGACCCGCGTACCTCCTTCCCTTCATGTTTAAAAAGCCGAGCAAGTCCCGACATGCCAATGCCTCCGATTCCTATAAAGTGTATTTTGTTAATCGAATCCATAATTATATTTTTGACACAATGTCCATAAACTCATCATTGCGCTCATACTCGTTTGCATAGACACCAAATGAAGCAAACGCTGGACTGAATAAAATAATGTCGCCATTTTCTGCAGCCAAACGTGCTTCTTCAACAGCCTGCTCTAGACCCTCTGTCATGATGACAGGGGTTTGACCCCTGTCATCAGCTAGTTGATCTAACTGTTTGATTAGCATGTCTGTACCAGTGCCCGGGATGAGCATCACTCCCTTACAATGTTTTCGTATAGATGCAACCAGCGGTAGTGACTCAATTTCTTTGTATGCTCCACCAGCGATAAGAATAATATTCTTGTTTCCGAGGTCAAGTGCCTCAAGTGCGGCGATGGTGGCAGCCGGCGTGGTCGCGTTATTGTCGTTATAGATACGTACATTGTCTACTGACTTCATATACTGTAAACGCCCCTCTACTCCACCAAATGATGCCAGCCCTTCGAAGATCATTTCATCTGACAGACTAATTGCTTTTAGTGCCTCGTAGGCCAAGGCTGCATTGAGTCGATTATGTTCTCCTGGCATTGCCAGTAAACAATCTTCGGGCATGACTGAGGAATCGGCCAGTACTACTTCTTGTTGGAGTGTCAGACCTTTACCCTTTGCATATTCAAAAACTTCTGGTGTTGTTACAAGTACCCCTGTACCTTCTTGATTTTTAAAGATATTTGCTTTATCCAGGAAATACGCATTCATATCCCCGTTATAATAATCCATATGATCCTCCATAAAGTTGGTGAACACCGCAATCTGTGGCGAGATTTGAGACCAGCCAAAACCTTGTAGCTGCCACGAGTCGAGCTCCATAACACACAGAGAGCCTTCGTGTACCTCTTTAAGAAGCTGGAGGTTTGATACCCCCCGGATGTTCCCACCAAGGATGATTGGTTCACCAGTTGCTACTGACAGTGTGTGATGAATCATCTGTGTAACGGTCGTTTTTCCTCGTGTCCCCGTCACCCCAATAATAGGTACCCCAGAAAGCTCAGCGAAAAGTGCTGCGCTTTGCTTTAGAGGTATACTCGCTTGGCGAGCATACTCGAGATACTCAGAGTCCATAGGCACTCCTGCGCCAACTAAGACAAAATCACGATCCTCAAAATCTTCCTTGCGATGCTCTCCAAGAACATACGTTATGTTTGTGTATTGAGACAACTGCTCAAGTGAACTCGCCAGTTCTTCTTTTGATTTCAAGTCAGTGACGATAAGTTCAGCGCCTGCCTCAGCCATGAAGGCAACATCTCCTACACCACGCCCAAGGAGCCCAAGCCCAAGCACGGTTATTTTCTTCCCTTTAAAATAGTCTGTAAAATCCATGTTGGTAGTGTAATAGATATATATAAAAAAGAAAGGGGTATGCATATACGTGCACACCCCATAAAAATTAATCTCGTGAATTTTAACGAATCTTTGCAGTCAAAGTTGGGCGGGATGACTTTTTTCGGATAATAGGAACTCCTAGTATAACATCGAAATAAACTGTCCTGCCTTCGCCTACACATCGTTTACGATTGTGGGGAACATTACACATTGTGAAATGAATGTTCGCTGCCCCATTAAAAGGTCTGATAAATCCAAATAATTTTACTGAGTCAAACAATACGACTTCGCCAGCAAGTTTCCGGTCCCCTGGTTGCAACTTTGTACGGTTTTTTCGTTTCTCACGTCGTGTCTTTCTCTTCTCTGTACTAAAATACGTGTTCTTTCTACCCATCTATTGAACTCCCTGATATTTTAAACTGTGTCTATATAATCATACTGAACACAACTGTCAACATGAAAGAACTATCTCGCCCAACACATGTTATATACTATATCCACCGTATGAAACATTCACTTGAAAACCATAAAGCGTTTCCCACCATTGCATGGGTCACCTTTATCGGATTCGTAGTATTTGTTTTTTATCTAACTATTGAACTTCAATCTACATCCACTAATTTATCTGAACGCACTACACAAAACATTGAAGCTCTTGAAAATACTCCATAGAACTCAAAAAATCGCTGGGTGTGGCCAATGTTTTTATGTGTCATTAAACGTTTGAGGTCAAGTTTCTAATTCACTACGCTCATAAGAACTTCCTCCCCAGACTCACTCGTTTTCATATTATGAATAATAAAAACATCGTTCCGTCTCACAACCAAGCACGCGTGTGGCGCTGGTCACTTACTGGAATAGAAAATCACCATCCTACAGAATGGTGATTTTCTATTCTACTTTGTTGTGCAGCTGCTAGGATTTGAAACTTACAGTTTCAGTACAGGTTGTCGGTATTTTTCGTACACTCAAAATATCAGGCAACCTTTTTAAATCCTAGCAGCCGGCAAAATGTAGAAAGCCCTAATGCTTGCGCATCAGGGCTTTCCATTTTGTGCGGCTGCTAGGATTTGAACCTAGGACCTTTCGCGTATCAGGCGACTGCTCTACCAACTGAGCTACAGCCGCAGATGAGGGATAACGTAAAAGTTTACTTTTATGTTTTCAGAATCTGCGGATTGCAAGATTTCTCTTACAGCCGCAAGTGAAGGAAATATCAAGTGTACTTTTAGATTGTTTCCGAACGCAGTGGGCGAAAGCATTGCTTACAGCCGTAGACGCTCGAAAAAGTATAATAATATTTTATTCAACCTGCGTGTCACTTAAGGAAAACCCCCAAGTGCCCGCTACTATACCAAATATTCCACAGAAATGTAAGGGTTCATAGAGTATGCGAACAAAGCAAAAGGCCGAGGAATCTCCGCGGCCTTTACCCCTTTACTTTACATAGGCGGAAATGTTAGATAATGATGCCCAAATACAGCCACCATTATCACAACAGTTCCTACGGCAATGTAATTACCGTATTTGCGTTCAAAGTTACTGAAGAATACATTCCGTGGTAACTTATCACGAGAACCAAAATTAAGACGCGAAAGCATCCCATTTTCAAAATCATTTCCTTCTAGCGGGTTTTTCTTATTCATACCCGCCCCGCATCATGAAGTATACGCGACATTGCGTATAAACCACCAATAATTATGTGCATATACATATTTTCCCCAATGCCGAGCTAGATGACTTTGATTGGTGTGCGGTGAACTCTGTCCATCAGTATTTTTAATATACATTTTCTACCTCATTTCTACCGCTCTATGGCGATGTTGTTATAGGATTATTCCCATTTCTATAACGTATTATACGTACAATGCTTAGTTTGTCAATTTACTGTCTATAATTCCCTTTTAGGTAGGACATATACTGTAGAATAGGGGTATGAAAAAACAGCTTATTTCTCTGTATCACATGTCTAGGTATACACTCGTATGGGGTGCGTTACTGTTTCTTGCCCCTCTGATTTCCTATGCAGCCTTAGACCCCTCAAACCCTGCGAGAGATCTTCTTACGCGCATCAGTTTCTTCATAAAGGATTTTCTTATACCGCTACTGTTCAGTATCGCTTTCCTATTCTTCCTTATAAATATGGTGCGCTACTTCATTATTGGAGGTGCAAATGAAGAATCACAAAAAAAGGCAAAGCAAAGCGCGCTCTACGGGTTCATCGCTTTTGTCTTTCTTATTAGTCTATGGAGTATCGTGAGCCTGTTTGTAAATGGCATAGGAATATCTCAACAAAACTCCCTATGCCCCGATTACCTTAATGGCATTTGTGGCACCAGCGGCAGCGGAGCCACAAACGGAGCAGGAAGCTTTACAGGAGGTAATACTGGTGGCTAAAGAAGCTTTACAGAGGGAAAGACAAGGCAATCTTCCTTCATTAGAAATCTGTCCTGCAAACGAAACTATTTGAATATATAAGTACCCCTATTACTCCACCACAACACAAGACATTTTTCTCTACTGTTGATACACAAGAATTCAATTCTCTCACACCCAAAGAAATGCTCGCATTATGTGATAAGCAGCAGAGGTATGCCAGTACAACTATTGTCTATAACAAACGAGTCGATACATTTTGTAGTACTTTTTAGATACACAGATAAAAATGGAAAAATCACTGGGGGGGGTGAAATTTGGAGTAGTCTGAATGAAAGCAAAAACAACGGCATGTGCCGTTGTTTTTGCTTTCACAATATTAAATACGTTTTTTGCATCTAAGCAAAAGAGGAGTTTAAAATCTCTTTTGTCTTATCCTTTTTCCTAGTCTTTTCCTAGTGTCAAATACCAGTTAATGGTGTTGAGTATTATTACCAATTATATGCTCAATTGAGGCATATAATATCGACCAATTAGTCGTTATTGATGTTGGGTCACCCCTAGTCAACGACGTGTCCAATTGGAATTAATCCACGACCAGCTTCCGCTAGCCGTGCCTTGTTACGACTTAGTCCTTGTTATCGAGCTTACCGTCGGCCATGACTAGCATGGACTTCGGGCACTCCCGACTCCCCTGACTTGACGGGCGGTGAGTACAAGGCTCGGGAACGTATTCACCGCGGCGTGCTGATCCGCGATTACTAGCGATTCCGACTTCATGTGGGCGAGTTGCAGCCCACAATCCGAACTGGGGCAAGTTTTATAAGGATTTGCTCCACTTTACAGTATTGCGTCCCGTTGTGCTTACCATTGTAGCGTGTGTGCAGCCCGAGATATCTAGGGACATGCTGACCTGGCGTCATCCTCACCTTCCTCTCCCGTGAGGGAGCAGTCTCGCCTGACACTTGTAACAGGCAACGAGGGTTGCGTTCGTTTCCCCACTTAAGGGAACAGCTCAAGCCACGAACTGACGACGGCCATGCATCACCTGTCATACACCCTCGAAGGCTTCCTACCTTTCGGTAGGCGTGCAGTATGATATCTAATCTCGGTAAGGTTCCTCGCTTAGCGACGAATTAAGCCACGCGCTCCACCGCTTGTGCGAGCCCCCGTCTATTCCTTTGAGTTTTAAGCTTGCGCTCGTACTACCCAGGCGGTCCGCTTAATGCGTTAGCTTCGTCTCTGAAAGGGTCGATTCCTCCAAAAACCAGCGGACAGCGTTTAGGGCGTGGACTACCGGGGTATCTAATCCCGTTCGCTACCCACGCTTTCGTTCCTCAGCGTCAAGAAAGTGCCAGTGAACTGCCTTCGCATTTGGTATTCCCCATGATATCAACGGATTTCACCCCTACACCATGAGTTCTGTTCACCTCTCACTTCTTCTAGTTATACCGTTTCCAACGCGGGCCTGAGGTTGAGCCTCAGGATTTAACGTCCGACTAATATAACCGCCTACGAACCCTTTACGCCCAGTGAATCCGGGTAACGCTTGAGGCTTCTGTATTACCGCTCCTGCTGGCACAGAATTGGGAGCCCCTTATTCATGGAGTAACGTCAATAAAATTCCTCCTCCATAAAAGGTGTTTACGCCCCTAAGGGCTTCATCCACCACGCGGCGTCGCTCCGTCAGACTTTCGTCCATTGCGGAAGATTCTCGACTGCGGCCTCCCGTAGGAGTATGGACCGTGTCGCAGTTCCATCGGTGGGGGTCAGGCTCTCACCTCCCCTATCCGTCGTAGCCATGGTAAGCCGTTACCTTACCATCAAGCTGATAGAACGCAGGCCATTCCCAAAGCAATAAATTTTTACTCCGAAGAGACTATCAAGTATTATCCTGGATTTCTCCAGATTATCCCTGACTTTGGGGTATGTACCTACGTGTTCCTACCTCGTCTGCCATGGGTCTAAACCCATTCGACTTGCATGCCTCATCCACGCCGCCAGCGTTCACCCTGAGCTAGGATCAAACTCTAAGTTAAGACAGGTAGCTCAGTGAAATAAAAATAAATAAATTCATTTTTAATTCGCAATGTGCTTACCTGCGTCTAGACATTATTTCCGCGTGTACTTCATATCGCGTACTTATCTAGACATCCAAAGGATAAGACAAAAGAAAGTATAAACTTAATTTTGTCTTGCTATGTGTTTACCAATTTATTACGTTCGTAATGCAATAAATTTGGTGATGCATACAGTTGCAATTGTTACGTCAAAATGACGTCGCTACATTGCAACTAGTATTTTCTGATCGACCGTCTCGCAACGGTCAATCAACGTATTTAATATTGTCAAAGTACTGTATGTCATCTAATTTCTGAGATGTAAAAACCTCGTCATCAGTCACACAGTGTCCGCTATTATACAGACAATGAAAATTAATGCAAGCTGTCCTTGTGACTTATTTTTTAAGGCGATATTGACGCAAAAATAAACTCACAAAATACTAAAATTTTCTTTATTTGTACATAATAAAACCACTAATATTTTTCATGATATTCTTCCTTTTGTTGAACCATTCCAAAGGAGTGTATACCGAAATACTATAGTGTGTTTGTTCTGAAATTATCATGCATATATTAAATATTAAAGAATATATTTACTGTATACCCCAGGTATTATAAAAGCCCCGTACAAGTACAGGGCTTTTTTAGACCGTAGCCTATTTTTACTTATACACAATATTACATATTGTATACATCCTCACCTATCTTAGCTGCTTCTGCTGGTATATAGCTATTACACATAGCTCGTTCGACTTTTAAAATATAGGCGGTACAATAGTGAGCGATATGTCACAAAAAGAAACAATCGTAATGTCAGTTGGTGGGTCACTTATTGTTCCCGACCAGATTGATACTCACTTCCTATCGTCATTAAAAGATCTTATAGAAACCGAAACGGCTAATGGCCGTCGTTTTATTATCATAGCTGGTGGTGGTCGTACTGCCAGAAATTACCAAGAAGCAGCAGCCGAGGTGTCTACTCTGGAAAATGAAGACCTCGACTGGCTCGGGTTGCACGCCACGCGACTTAACGGTCACCTGCTACTAACCATATTCAGAGAGCTCGCGCATCGCGTAATGGTCACCAATCCAGACGATGTACTAGATATGCCTATAGACGCAAAGCTCATCATCGCTGCGGGGTATCGCCCGGGAGCAAGTACCGACTTACGCGCAATTCAGATAGCTGAACGGGTTGGTGCCAAGAAGGTAATCAACCTTTCCAACATCGACTACGTCTATACTGAAGACCCAAAGAAAAATCCGGACGCGGAAAAAATCGAAGATATCACCTGGGAAGAATTCAGAAAACTCATTCCTAAGGAATGGGGACCTGGACTCAACTCCCCCTTTGATCCCGTAGCAGCAAAAGAAGCGCAAGCAAAAGATATTGAAGTTGCATCACTAAACGGAACCAAACTTATTTCACTCAAGAACTACCTCGACGGAAAAGAATTTACTGGAACACGCATCCACAACTAGCAGAAATCATATATTCCAAAATAAAAAATCTTACCATATATGATAAGATTTTTTATTTTGGAATATATGATTGGTACTAGTTACCAAATCCTTCTTGCTTGTTTTCTTCAACTTCTTCCCTTTCGGGTGCTGTTTCAGTCTCTTCAGCAGGAGCCGAGGAGGCTTGTTCTTCTCCAGATACAGACGGTGCGATATTTTCATCACCGTGAGAAGCTTCTGGCTGAGGACTTTCACCGTACCGGTTAGACCCTTTTTCACCTTTAGTCGCTAACCATACAATAAGCACGATAGCTCCAATGAGAGGAATGATGGCAATAATCTGCCACCATCCACTTTTATTTATATCGTGTAGACGTCGCGAACCAATAGCCAAAATCGGGATCGCAAGCGCTAATCTCAAAATGTCGGACAACACAGGAATTTCAACAGCTCTGGCAATTATACCAACGACAATTGCAATACCCGCATACCCAAGAATGAACATCCAAAACTCTTGACGAGTTGCCCGTCCGGTAAAATCAGCGTAGTGATTTTGTACTGGGTCAATAAACCAATGCATAATTTTTATAAATTATAATAATAACTGTGCATATATACTACCACTGATTATTGACTCAATACAAAACACGACGCCCTGCGGGCGCCGTGTTTTGTATCATTTTTATACTTCTATCCAATCTTCTGTAGTACTTCTTCTATTTGAGTTTGCAGTTCCTCAAGTGAACCATTGTTCATAATTGTATGATCGGCCATCTTTATTACAGCTCTAATATTTGGGCCACTCCCAGTTTTACCATCATCTTCCCTTTGAGAATCCTCGACAAACTGTTCAAAAGTTACATTATCTTTTTCTCCCTCTTGTCGCTTGTGGATACGTTCAAATCGTATCTTGATATCTGCATCAATTCCCAAAATTATTCCACCAATCTTTTTAACATAATCCCCTTCACTGACTCTGTGTAACGCCTCTAGGATGTAGTCCTGCATATGAGCATCTTGTGCAAGACTGTGAGAAAAATATAACACTCCGCCTTCATGAGAACTCATCAGCTCATTTGCCAAGTGTGAAAGATTTTCCCGATTTGCCAAAACTTCACGCTCTTCAAGCATTTGACGCAGAACATCAGAACTAGAGTAATGTGCAAATCCTTTTGATTTCAAAATATCCACCACTGTTCCTTTCCCTGCTCCAATTGTTCCTGCTATTCCTATAATCATGTTTATCTATTTATTTACAACCTGTCCAGCAATTCCTCCTAGGAAAGGAAGGAATTGGGATCTAAATTCCTAATAGTCGTTACACTCCTTTATTCATTCACCTTATCTATCTTCCGCTCTGCGATAAACACCAACAATGGGTTTGCAATGCAGATAGATGAATAGGTTCCTGCGATAACTCCTGCAATCAAAACAAGTGAGAACGTCTGTGTAACTTCCCCTCCCACAAAGTAGAGTGCTAGGAGGGCCACAAGGGTCGTCATTGAAGTATTAACAGAACGCATAAGTGACTGTGACACTGACATTCCGACAATTTCTTCAAATGGTTTTTGTAGCGTATAGGTAATCTCTTCTCGCTCCATACTGTCCGTCCCAATCACCTTAGTCTTCTTTTCAGTTCGGAATTTTACAAGATTTTCTCGTACACGATCAAACACCACAATTGTATCGTTTACCGAGTATCCTAGCACCGCCAAGAGCGCCATGATGAAGAGGACATCTGCCTCCATGCCAACAAAATAGCCAAGGAGTGCCATCACCGCTGCGGGCACGAGTACATCATGCAGAAGTGCAAGAATGGTGATACCACCATATATCCATGAACCTACTGGGTAAGACACCCCTGCAAACGCAAACGAAACATACAGGATGATAATAAGACTCACCGCAACAATTGCCCAAAGGGCTTTGTCTTTCAACTCCTGACCAATTACTGGACCAATAGAGGTAAAGCGTGTCACTACAGCTCCTTCACCTACTGAGGTCAGTGTGCCGCTTACTACAACTCGTTCATCTTCACTGAGATCACGCGTCCGTAGGATGTATCCATCACGACCTTCATCATCTACTGACTCTCGCAACGAGTAACCTCCAAGACCTAATGTATCAAGCGAACCTTCAACAGTTTCTTTTTCAGGTCGTGCATCATATGAAGATTCTGTAAGCGAACCTCCCGTAAAATCAATTCCGAGATTAAGCCCAAGTCCTGCGATAATCGCAACCGAACTCAAGACTATCGCCACAGCAATACTCAGGAACAGTTTTCTGTATGTAACAAATATCATATTAGTTTATTTATTTTTATCCCTGAATTATAAAGTTTTGAAAAAATTGTTTTCTTTGACAATCGAGACTCTGGCAGAGCAAGGAGTAATGTTCGAGTAATAAGTAAAGCCGAAATCATTGACACAATAACTCCAAGTCCAAATACAAGCGCAAATCCTTTCACGATAGAAGTACCAAACCAAAAGAGAATAACTGCTGAGAGTAAGCTCGTGATGTTTCCATCTCGAATAGCGCTCCATGCTCGTGAGAATCCAACCCGCGCAGCCTCATTACTTCCTTTTCCACTTCTATATTCTTCTTTCATTCGCTCAAACACAAGAACGTTTGCATCTACTGCCATACCAAGAGAAAGTACCAGACCAGCAAGACCAGCTGCGGTAAGTGTTACAGGAACAAGTTTAAACAGCGCAAGCATCATAACGACGTATCCAAGTAGAGAAATCCCTGCAATAAGCCCTGGAAGTCGGTACCAAAGCATCATGAAGATAATTACCAAAGAAAGACCCACTACCCCCGCTTGTACGCCCTTGTTGAGTACCTCCTCTCCAAGTGAAGCTCCAACTGTTTGAGTACTCACAAGCTCAATTGGTACTGGCAGTGCACCAAAGTTTAAGTTCTGTGCCAATGAGCGAGCTTCCTCAGGAGTGAAGCCTCCAGAAATAATTGCACGTCCACCTGCAATGGCTTCATTGATACGCGGTGAAGAAATGATTTCCCCATCAAGGAAAATAGCAAGATTTTCTCCTGTATTATCTCGAGTAATAGTTTCGAACAAATCTCCTCCTTCAGCATTAAATACAATTGACACAATTGGTTCATTCGATAACTGGCCACCACTGCCCCCCGCAAACTCAAGCGCAGCACTTGCTAGATACCGACCAGTCAAACCGGTATCAATAAAGGGTTCGCCCACCTCTTCACCGTTTACCGTAACATTACTCACCTGTGCTCCTGAAGAAGCGTTATCTGTAGCAAGTGTTGCAACGTGTTCCGATGCTGCAAGTGCAGCTTGGTCTACCAGTTTAAACTCCAAGAGCGGAGTCTTCCCAATTTCTTCTACTGCCGTAGCAACGTCGGTTACACCAGGAAGTTCTACAACCAAACGTTCAACAATAGTGTCAGACACGAAGCTGCTTCTCTCAACCTGCACAACCGGTTCAGAAACCCCAAATATATTCACGCGTCGCTCAATGACGTCACGCAATACATTCATAAGATCACTTACTTCACTAGGTGCTATTTTTGAAACATCTGCTTCATACACAAGATGTGACCCCCCAGCAAGATCTAGACCAAGTTTAAATGGATATTTTGTTGTGTCTCCAGTTGTATTTGAATACACGAAGAATCCTATTGCCACTATCGCTGCAATTACTGCTACTGCGTGAAATTTCCTAATAAAACTCTCACTTCCTCCCCCCTCTTCTTTCTTTAAATTATTATTGGACATATTCTATATGGCTACATTTATATCATTTATACACACCAAATGCACTCTACACAATGTCACTGTCTAGTGTATAACAGCCGCAACGACATTTCGTAACAAGGCGGCAATAGTAACTGGGCCGATGCCACCAGGAACAAGTGTTATTAACGATGCTTTCTTGGCACAATCTGGATGAGCATCGCCCTTGAGCTCTCCAGCTTCCTCAGAGGTTCCCGCATCAAAAATCACCACCCCCTCTTTAATCATTTCGGGAGTAATCAACCCTGGAACACCTGCTCCCAAAATAAGAACATCCGCAGAAGCAATAGCTGCAGAGGTCTCTTCAGATTCTGCAGTCAATACTGTTACCTGTGCTCCCTGAGTTCGCGCCCAGATTGATGCTGGCGCGCCGACGAGCCTTCCCTGACCTACCACCACTAGTTTTTGTGCAGCAAGAAGCACGTCATGTCGAACAACAATCTCCGCGATAGCCGAAACTACTGGTGACATAAAGGTGTCTGCCGTTCCGTCATAATGCATACCATCAACATCGTATTTTTGAGGTATCGCGGCAAGTACTGCGTCAGTATCAATATGCTCAGGCAATGGTAACTGAACAATGATACCGTCCGTCTGTATGCAGGCGTGTTGCACTGACTGCACCATTTCTTCAGTTGTAAGCAAGCTTGGGAACTCGATGATATTTATACCAATACCAACCTCAAGGGCTTTACGCTTTTTTAAGGCGAGGTATTTTTGCGTTTCAAAATTTGGTGCACAGGTAAACACCGTCAGATGTGGAGTCTGTGCCAAATGTGTCACCTGATTAGTTATCTCTCTATAGAGATCTTTTGCTATTGTGTTTCCATCAACTATCATGCGGAGCAGTATAGCAAAACAAAAGCCCTCCGACTACGTCGGAGGGCTTTTGTTTCACTATACACTCTTCATCAATTCCTGTAGTCCGTCCTCAATCTCCGTAGGTTCCTGAATAGAAAAATCAGTCTGTACTGCTGTAACAACTGCACAACTATGCACAATATCTCCTTCTCTAGGATCTGCGATAATAGGCTCTATGTTTGTATCAAGCGTCATATTGAGGTCTTTTATGAGAGTCTGTATTGAGGTAGCTTTCCCTGTCCCAACATTATAGACTGACGCGCCTTTCTTGGAATTCTCAATGGCCTTCACGCACATCTGCGCGACATCATGCACATGGATAAAATCTCTGGTTGCTGAACCGTCACCATATACCGTTGGTTGTTTTCCTTCAAGCATATACTTATGGAAAAGTGAAATGACTCCTGAGTATGGGGAGCTTGGGTCTTGGCGACTTCCATATACATTAAAAAAACGAAAACCGGTAGATGGCAACGCATACTGCGTAGCAAAAAGTTCTGCGTATTGTTCATTAACTACCTTGTGTAGACCGTACGGCGAAAGTGGTTTCAGCGGAGTACTCTCTGGAGTAGGAACTGTTTGTGTATCTCCATACACCGCTGCTGATGATGCATAGACCACACTGTCTACAGAATGTGTAACTGCTGCAGAAAACACATTGAGCGTTCCCGTAACATTTGTATCATGTGATTCTAGAGGATTTTCAATAGACTCCTGCACGGACACTATTGCTGCCAAATGCAGAATATGGTCATACCCTGTAACTGCCGAATCGAGTTGCCTATGATTGCGGATATCTCCTTCTATGTATGTTATGGCATCCATACAGTGAGTAAGGTGTACCGCCTCCGTCACTGATTTAATATCAAAAACTCCGACCTCATAGCCATTAGCCAAAAATAAGTCAACGCAGTGTGATCCAATAAATCCTGCTCCCCCAGTGATTAAAATTCTTTTCATAAAATATAGAACTACTCTAGTGTACCAAAGGATACAAGTAAAACACCTAAACGCCTCAAATGGCCCCCATTTGAGGCGTTTAGGTGTTTTACGTCCCTGAACGCATCAAAATAGTAGCAATAGTTTTAATCGCAATCTGTATATCAAGTGCCAGTGAATGACGTCGTAAATAGAATAAATCATACGACAACTTCGTAACAGTGCGATCTACATCAACTCCCCCTCGTGGTACATCAAAATTATGTATCTGCGCCCAGCCAGAAAGACCTGGTTTAATGTAGTGGCGCGCATAGTAGTATGGTATTTTTTCTGCATACACACTTGCTAGAGCTGGCATCTCAGGCCGAGGCCCAATAAACGACAAATCTCCTTTAAGTACATTTACCAGTTGTGGCAGCTCGTCCAGGCGCGTCTTACGTAAAAAACGTCCAACTTTGGTATCTTTGGTTGTACTCTGTAGTGCTTGCTCTCCAACATCCATTCCATTTTTGGTGCGCAGTTTATATATAAAAATTGGTCTATTAAAATGTCCAACGCGTTCCGTCCTGTAAAATAATTCACCCTTGTCTTCAATTTTTATAGCAAGCGCTATAAATGGAAATAGAAAGGCACTCGGGATAAGCAGAAGAAGAGCTAACACGATATCAATCCCCCGTTTAGTGGCGTCATATATAAGACTTTGCGACTGTGAGACATTGGTAATGAACCAGTCATACCGAAGTGCCGAAAACGGCACCTTATCAAAAGTTTCCTCATACACTTTATAGAAATCAAGAAAAGTAAATTCAAACTTCAAAAATGCCAATTCAAAAATAGCAGGAAGTATCTTTTCCGTGCACGCACTAGTTGGGTTTGCGACAATTATTTTTATATCTTCTTTTTCTATCAATGCCAATAATCTTTTTTCAAATTCAGGGGTATTCTCGGCAGTTTTTTCGTCAATAATACGTACAAATGAATAATTATACCTATCGTTATTGTTTATTTCATCCACAAGTTCAATAGCCTCGTGACCATCAGCAATAAGGATTGCTTTATGTCGCCGCTTCGAGGACATACGTGGTGAAACCTTAAGGCGCCATACTGATATTAAAGCCAATGAAATAAAGAGATAGATGATTAGATTTGTCTTGGGCGCAATACCAAATGGCACAACGACAAATATAAACATCGCGATGAGAATATTAATTATGTGTGTATGCACCAGTCTTCCGAGCAAAGCCTTTTTAAGAAAAACGGTATGTTTTCCATACAAACCTGCTATGTAAAAAACGAGAATCCATATTAACGAAAGTAGCAAAAACGGTCCGAGGTGAATCATTAAGCGTTCCGCAGTTGGAAATGAGAAATACCGGACCAAGAGTGTCAGGTACAGCGAAAAAATAAAGACGCTTGCGTCGCCCAAAATCAATACCAATAATTCTCGTGTGCGTTCACCCATATATATGTGTTCATATCGTACAGAAAAGCTGTAAAATCGCAAGCTTTTGCTTGATTTATCGTAACAATCTATTTCCTGTTATAGTTACACTATATATGGAAAATATCACAGGCAATAAAATACTTTTTGTCATCACAAAAAGCAACCTCGGAGGTGCACAGAAATATGTGTACGAACTTGCCTGTGCTGCTAAAAATGCTGGGGGCATTGTCTCTGTTGCCCTTGGTGGTAGTGGGCGAAAAAATGCACCCATTGGGCCACTTGCTGAAAATCTTTCTGTACAAAACATCCCCTCCCACACTATTACAAACTTTATGCGTGACATGTCTATCAAAAACGACCTCTTGGCACTCAAAGAGTTACTTACTCTGATACGCTCAGAACGCCCTGACGTGCTCCATGTAACAAGTTCAAAAGCAGGAGGTCTTGGTGCGTTAGCAGGACGACTTAGTGGCGTACCCACTATTATTTTTACCTCACACGGGCTAACCTACAACGAAACATGGCGTCCATTACATCAGCGTTTGGCTATCAAGATGATGACTTGGGTCACCCTACTGCTGGCGCACCAAAGTATTATGATTTCCAAAGGCACCTACAGACAAGCAAGCAAATTCCCCTTTGTTAAAAATAAAATAAAGCTTATTTATAATGGTGTCCAACCGCAGCTTTTGGTACCTCGAAATGATGCCAGACACATACTCTCACCAGACATGCCCACCAAAGGCGCAATATGGATTGGTGGCATCGGAGAACTTCACGCAAACAAAAATTGGATGCTTCTTATCGAAGCAATGCCTTCACTTCCTAAAAATGTGTACTGCATTATTATTGGTGAAGGCGACCAAAGAGGAAAACTTGAGAAACGAATTAAAGAGCTTGGACTAGAAGATAGAGTGCTACTTACTGGGTACATACATGGCGCCCCCTTACTACCTGCATACGATATATTTATTTTACCCTCAAAAAAGGAAGGGCTTCCCTACGTACTTTTAGAAGCTGGTATGGCAAAGTCTTGCGTTGTATGTAGTGCTATTTCTGGAAATACCGATATTATCACGCACGAGAAAAATGGACTTTTCGTCGAGCAAACAGTACGTAGCCTTGTATATACAATTGAAAAACTCACCCAAAACAAAGAACGGAGAAAGGAACTTGGCCTTGCACTACATCAAACAGTGACCACCAGATTCTCAATGGAAAAAATGACAGAACAAACGTTTGAATTATACCGATAAAACACATACGACCCGGTGGGCGAAGCCCACCGGGTTGTATGTGTTTCTATTCCTCTACAATAGCTAAATTCGTCGCATTATACTGAGTTTTGGAGTAACGACTCATTGCCAGTACTATACCAATACCTAGGAACTCAGTTACTAAATGTGTTCCTCCATAACTCAAAAATGGTACCGTCGTACCCGTCACCGGCAAAAGCCCAATATTCATACCAATATGCACGAAAAAGTGACTCACGAAAAGTATCGCCACACCCGTAGCAAACAACCGTTCAAAGTTACTGGCTGACCTCACTGCATGGAGCAAGAGACGCCCAATGGCAACACCAAAGAGAATGAAGAGTGAGACTACTCCTAAGAGCCCCCACTCTTCGGCAAACGCAGCAAAAATAAAGTCAGTTTCATATTCAGGGAGATATTGTAGTTTCGACTGAGTACCGTAGCCGATACCTTTTCCAATGAGTTGCCCAGAACCAACCGCAACCGTTGACTGATACGCATTATATCCAGAACCCTGAATGTCAGACAATGGATCTAAGAAAGTACCAATACGGTCTTTCTGGTAATCTTGAAACGCAAATTGCCACATTCCGCCAAATGCTATAGCTCCTAACAAAAATACGACAGCCAAGTGACGAAGCTTAATGCCCGCAACAAGCACCATGCCAAGCCATACAAAAAATAAAATAATTGCCGACCCAAAATCAGGCTGGATAAACACTAGACCAAAAAACATCATCGCATACACCCCTGAAATAACGATGTGTCGAAAGTCGCCAATAAGCTCATGGCGCTTAGAAAAATACTTAGCGAGTACTGCAATAAGCACAAGCTTTGCTGGGTCAGATGGCTGAAGTGAGAAAAAGCCAAGGTCAAAACGACTCTGCGCACCAAGGGTAATCTCCCCTATAAACAACACCAGTACCAAGAGAAACACAAAGAAAAGATACATGCCGAAGGTCGCATTCCCCACACGAAGAAATCGATAGTCCGGGATCATCGCCAAAAGCATAATACCAAAAGCTACTGAAATCCAAATGAGTTGCCTCTCGAAGAAAAAGTTATCTCCTTGGTACGAGTACATCGTTACCAACCCCATCCCAGAAAGAAGCAGACAAGAGCCCACCAGCCAAATATCAAACCCTTTAAATAGTGACAATAGTGTCCGCATAGTTTTCTAAGTATAGTTCAATCTGATACAAACAACAAAGCCCCTAAAAGCCCTACTCTAAAGGCTTTAATAGGCCTCTACTAATTTAATGATGAGAAACCTGCATTAGTTTTCGGAATTATCTCAATGATAGCCGCTCCATCTTCACAAATTTCTGCAGTAATGGACTTATAAATTCGATCAATATCAGACACTGACAAGGCAGCGTATGCCTGCTTTGGACTACTGGCAAGTTTTGTTACAAACTCCATATTTACATTTTCACCAAGACCAATAGTAAATAGAGAGACCCCTTGCTGTCTGACTTTTGTTGCCGCATCAAGTGCATACTGTTCAGGTTCTTCGTCTGGAGCAGTGGCAAGACCATCAGTAAGTAACACCATTACTTTTCTTGCCTCCCCATTGTGACGACTGGAGGTAAGCTCTTCAACTCCTAACAACAACGCATCACCAGTATTTGTACTTCCTGTTTCTTCAACAGGGTCAATGATAAGCGAAGCGATGTCAGTAGCAACCTTTTGCACATTCCCGGTAAGCGTGTTCACGACCACCGCCTGAGAAGCAAACGTAACCAAAGCCGCCTGGTCTGCTGTCTGTAGTCTCGATGTAAAAGACTGCGCTGCAGCAAGTACTGAGGTAATCGGCTCTGGTGGTGTATCACCATCGTTATTCATACTTCCTGAAAGATCTATAGCTAAAAGAACGTCAGTAGGGACGTCACAGCTTCGTAATGTCTTGGAAATTGGTTCAGGCCAAGTAAATACTGCCGTTTCAGACTGTCGCGGTGAGAAATCATCGATGAAGGTTCGTGAAGCAGTAAGCGCGTTACCATGGGTGTCGAAAATAGTAGCAATCACCTCAACTTCATCAACAGTGGTGAGCGCTTCATTATAGATGCTAGCCTCTAGGCGCGGATGTACATCTGCGCCAGTAAGTGTTCGCGACTGTACGGTAAATTGGTCACGGCCACCAACAGCTTCAACCCAAGTGGTTATCTCACCTAGTTCCATCACCGTCTGTGTTGGCACACGTCCCCCTGTATCAATCCGTGCCTCAAACACAGGATATACACTATCTGGCGGTAAAATGGTGGTACCTACCCGCTCTACAATCAGTCCTTGTGAATCATACAAAGAAACCGTATACGGCACCTCAGGCGAGGCTGCAGAAAGGTTGTTGTTTTCAATATAGGAAACTGCATTATATTGTCCTTCAGTCACACGAAAGCTACGTGACCATTGCACGGTTGGCGACTGTACCTCGAAGGCACAAATGCGTGAACACGCACCCCCGCAGTCAGTTCCCCGTTCTCCACCATTTTGACGGCCATCAAAACAAGTAGGCGCTTGGTAAAAATTACCCATATAGATAAAGGCAAAAATAATCAACCAAAACGTTCCAAAACCTGTTCCGTATTGTAAACGGCGATAAAATGCCCAACGGCGAGTTGTATTCATTGAATATATTGTACCAAACAACTGTCCGTAGAAGCTTCGCTTCTACGGACAGTTCTCCACACCTTCTAGGTTCAAAATTAGTTTACTCAATACTTTTCACAGAAAACTCTCCGTCATGTACACGTCCAGTGACCGTTATTTCATCACCTCTATCCACTCCCAATTTTTCTATAATATTGATATCACTCATCCCTACCAATGGGCGCAAGTCTATACGTAACACCTCTACCCCATCATGCAAAAGCATATACTTAAATTTCTTCCCATACGGATTTTCGCCATCAAGTAACCCCACAAACGTCCCTTCAAGTACAACTGGTTCAGACTTATCGGCCTCATTTTCTTTTTCTTCTTCCAGAGTCCCAGGAGCTTCAGTTACTTCTTCCACCTCAACGGCAGTGGCAGCAGTATCCACATCAATCCCTTCTGGAGCCTGAGTGACCGACACCGGCATGAAAAACACATACAGCAAAACCCCACAAAGTACCGCAATAACCATATACAGCTGCTTTTTAGTCATACTACAGTATAGCAAACAGTACAAATGTTACTTTTATATATTTATTGACTTTAGTGCTATTTCGTGGTATTGTACCACACGGTTGTAAATTTATAAAAAGGGAGGGCACAATGCCAAATGTAACTGAATCGTATACCTACATCCCACATCGGGATGGAGTCTGTGTGATTAATCGCAAGGAAAAAATTCTTACCGAAGATGCTTTTCCTCCTCGCGACCCTCAAGGCCGCTACATGACCATGAACGGGAGCGATAAGGACGACTTGTGGGACCCAGATTGGGAAAATGCAAACGGCCCTGTCGACATGGTGATTCGTCAAGATCCTAACGCCGACGAATTCTATGAAGCTGAAGATCGTTATTTTATAAATGACGATTTTGATGAAGATGAACCATCAGACATCTACGACAAAATTTTCTTCAATGGAGAGCCCCTCAGCTGGGACACAGCTGATAAAATTGGAATCCAATTGCAGTGGGACGATCCACAAGAGTTTGAACTCATGATCCTTCCTCAGTATGAAGAAAGTGATGAGTTCGACAAACTGCCAACACGTTGTTCAGACAGTGCGTCAGCTCGATTCCCTGGCTTGGATGTGTACGAAAAAACACGCATCTATCGTCGAAAAAATAGTGGAATGATTGGTGATCGCCAATACTTCGTCAAAAAACGTACCCAACAATTGCGTTCCGCACGACGCAGTGCCCATTGTCAAATTACATAAAACAACCCTCCAACTGGCCGCATCACATGATGCGGCCTTTTTTTATATGGATAAAACCTACACCCTCGGACAACTCCCACTCCTGCTCCATCTCGAAGCAACCGCCTCTTCCCCACACTCAGGTTCTATCTCATCATACTACCCACCAACACCGACATACTCACCGAAGAAATAAAATAAACGCCACCCCACTACCCCACCTCAAATACAACAATCTTACTATCATATATGATAGTGAAATCACCCACCATCTCAGAACTAGCCCGCGACGCTATGTTTCGTACTGGTTTTGTTATATAGCCTGTTATAATAAAATTATGTATTACTATATTGTAGCTGCATTTTTGACACTTTTGTTTATTTGGGCTGTTGGAAGTTATTTGGTGATTCGTAATATTGAAGAGCCAAAATTTACTTTGGTTGAAAGTAAGACAGGTTATGACATTCGAGAGTATGAACCCTACATAATAGCTGAAACAGACGTCACTGGAGATTATAATGATGCTACCAGCAATGGTTTTCGCATAATTGCAGATTATATATTTGGAAACAATACTTCACGTTCGAGTATTGCCATGACTGCACCGGTACTTGAAAGTAAATCCTCAGAAAAAATTGCTATGACTGTGCCAGTTATAGACACTGAAAAAGATGAAAATTCTAGGACAATTTCATTTGTTTTGCCATCTGAGTACACGTTAGAAACACTACCAATGCCGAATAATCCTCAGGTCACTATTACTCAGGTTGACTCACGAAAAGTGGCGGTACTTTCTTTTACCTGGTATCCAACCGCTAAAAGAGTTGGAAATAAAAAGAAAGAACTCATGATGTTGGTTGAAAACGACGGCTTGGAAGTAAGTGGAGAGATTCAAGTTGCACGATATAATCCTCCTCTCTCTATGCCACTAGTGCTTCGTAACGAAATAATTATACCTATTAAATAAATCACTATGCGTGTAATGGTAAAAGGTGTCAGGCACCTTTCTTTTTAAACAAAAACAACCCCTTCACATATCAGCGCAACACATACCGCACTCCTCTCCGGCTTTCCCCAACTTGTTCTATCTTCCTCTCATCCATCCCTAAAACCCTAACCCATATAAAATAAAATAATTTCTCCACTATCATATATGATAGTATGGGAATATGAAGAAAAAACTAGACCAGCTCACAAATCACCAACAAATGGAGACTTTGGACATGCTTTACACTGCTGCTGGAGCAGTACGTGGGAGAGATTCCACAAAAGCCTTTCTCAGAGAGCTCCTAACTCCAAGTGAACGTATTATGCTCGGCAGAAGAATATGGATTGCACGACTCTTACTATCTGGGCATACTCATGCAGAAATTGGAGAAAAACTCGGAGTAGGCCCAAACACTATCGTAAAAGTAGAACGCTGGTTAAAAAACCAAATGCCTGGATACAGAGACGCTATCAAGGGGTTAGAAAAAGAAATGGTGGCAAGAAAAGACAAACGTGACATAGCACAAAACCCATTCGGGTTTAAAGCATTAAAAAAGAAATACCCGCTCCACTTCCTCCTATTTCCTTCCCCAAAAGACAAATAGTGCAATCCATACGGCTCCTTACTATCATATATGATAGTAAGGAATTTACACTCTGGAGAGTACACTCTCTATTTTGCAAAATAAAAACCAGGTATTAACCTGGCTCTTATCTTAAAAACTTAATGTTGCCTGAGTAAACGAGCGTAGCGACTATTACGAAGGTAGATCAGGATTTGTTCTGCCCTTGGGCAAATCCTGACTGAAGCCGGAGGTGCCAACTTATTTGGTTTTGAATATAAAAATACACCCTTGCGGGTGTATTTTTATATTCAAAACTTAATGTTGGCGCCGACCTACTTGGACAAGTGAGCAAATAAACTAAAGTCTACTTTCGGTTAGTTTGCGAACGCAGTTCAAGAAAGCTTTGCTTACTCTCAGAGAGTACAGTCTCTATTTTGCAAAATAAAAACCAGGTATTAACCTGGCTCTTATCTTAAAAACTTAATGTTGGCGCCGACCTACTCTCCCACTTGCGTAGTACCATCGGTGCTGGTGAGCTTAACTTCCGTGTTCGGAATGAGAACGGGTGGACCCTCTCCGCCAAAGCACCAACATTAAATTTTCAATGATTCTTGAATACTGCGAAATGGTCCCCAGAGTTTTATGACTCTGGGGTTGGGAGTCTGTGTTCTACCTCAAGAACAATCTCGACTGGGAACCGAAAGCTCTTCAGCACAGACAACCATTTCGCAATATTCAATTGATTTCGTAAATAACTATATCTTTCTGTCATGAAAAACCTTTTGCTTTTCATGACTGACTTTTCTTCAACACATACCGCTACACAAATAAAAATTGTTCAGTAGCTGTACAACATTCCCCATGGGAAAAACGTCTTATTAGTACACCTCGGCTGCACACATTGCTGCGCTTCCACCTAGTGCCTATCAACCTCATCATCTCTGAGGAGACTTAATGATACCTAATCTTCAAGTTGGCTTCCCGCTTAGATGCTTTCAGCGGTTATCCATTCCCAACATAGCTACCCTGCGGTGCCACTGGCGTGACAGCAGGTAGACCAGAGGTTAGTTCATCCCGGTCCTCTCGTACTAGGGACAAATCTCGTCAAGTATCGACGCCTGCAGTAGATAGGAGACCAACCTGTCTCACGCATTGTGTTATCTCCAATTACTTGGAGGATCGGACTATATCATCTACCAAAGAGATTTGATTCTCAGGAAGTCTAACGTGTAGTCTCTACGGGCGTTTTGCAACTTCCCTCGGTATTGCCCGATCATTTTAGTGAATGATGTAGGGTTCTACCGATATAAGTTAGTTTGTTACACACTATTACTAGTATGCACCGCCGTGATCTTGGTTGGTTCCTTCATTGTTTTCATAGACTGAAAATCTCGATTATGTATCGTTTAAGAGAGGATTTAGACAGTTCAAATTCCGATCTGAAATATACTTTCAGAATCTGAACGGTCTAAACCCAGCTCGCGTGACTTTTTAATTGGCGAACAGCCAAACCCTTGGGACCTGCTCCAGCCCCAGGATAAGTCGAGCCGACATCGAGGTGCCGAACATTGCCGTCGCTATGGACGCTTGGGCAATACTAGCCTGTTATCCCCAGGGTAACTTTTATCGGGTAATCTCCGGCCGCATCTAAAGCGGACCATCGGTTCACTATGCTCTACTTTCGTATCTGCTTGGCATCTACGCCTTACAGTCAAGCCAACTTATGCCATTGCACTATCATCACGGTTTCCATTCGCGATTAGTTGACCTTGAGACCCCTCCGTTACTCTTTAGGAGGGTAGCGCCCCACTAAAACTGCCCACCACGCACTGTCCCTGAAAGGTTTTTCCCTCCAGGTTAGAGACTGCCAAAATTAAGATGGGTATTTCACTGACGACTCCACGGTACCCGAAAGCCCGCTTCAAAGTCTCCCCACTATACTACACATAATTTCAACAGCCCCAATACGAAGCTACAGTAAAGCTCCTGGGGTCTTTTCGTCTAACTGCAGGTACCCGGCATCTTTACCGGGATTGTATTTTCACCGAGCAGGTCCTTGAGACAGTTTCCCGGTCGTTACGCCATTCGTGCACGTCGGAACTTACCCGACAAGGAAATACGCTCTATTTTTCCTTCTTTTATGAACTAGCCTTACTAATTCGTGCACAATAGGACTCTATCTTGATCCTTTGGATTACTCCAAGTCGGATCTGTAACATTTGGTCTCTTGTTGGTTACAATTGGACTATGCGGACATTACTGTACGCAAGGTAACTGTGGCTCAGGCTGTTTACATCTACAATCGTTCCAGTCCGTAGAACGAACTTCCACAAAAGTGGAAATGCGCTCTACCTTAGAACGATTATAGTTATCGCTGACATTGACCGGGGCTTACACAGCCCAGCAAAACAAACCGAAGTTCATTTCACCATCCGTGTTTAACCTTCCGGCATTGGTCAGGCGTCACCCCCTATACATCCTCTTACGAGTTCGCAGGGAGCTGTGTTTTTGGTAAACAGTCGCCAGGAAATCTTTCGCTGCGGCCCCCTGATACCCGAAGGTATGGGGGCAGGCCTTATCCCGAAGTTACGGCCGCTTTTTTGCCGAGTTCCTTAAGGACCTCTCACTCGTTCGCCTTGGTCTTCTCGACCTTACCACCTGTGTCGGTTTAGGTACGGTACCGTTATGTTTATGCTTAGAAGTTTTTCTCGGAAGCGTGCTCCCCTTTTTTGATCAGCCGTAGCTTCACATTCAGACTCTACTTGGGTTTAATGTTATCCGGATTTACCTAGATAACACCCTCATAGCCCCAACACCAATCCAATAAGGTGTAAAGAGTACAACGCTCCGTCCCTCCATCGCAACACAACAGTGTGCAGGAATATTAACCTGCTGTCCATCGCATCCCCCGTTCGGGATCTGCTTAGGACCGACTAACCCTGGGCTGATTATCATAGCCCAGGAAACCTCGGTATTTCGGCGGGAGGGGGTCTCACCCTCCTTGCGGTTACTTGTGCCGGCATTCTCTCTTCCATACGCTCCACCGTGGGTCTCCCCTTGGCTTCATAGCAGAATGGAATGCTCTCCTACCACTCTAAATTTCCGAAGAAATATAAAATCCGCAGTTTCGGTAATATACTTGAGCCCCGTTCATTTGCGGCGCAAGGACTCTCGACCAGTGAGCTATTACGCTATCTTTAAAGGATGGCTGCTTCTAAGCCAACCTCCTGGCTGTCGGTGAATCCTCACCTCCTTATTTTGCACTAAGTATATATTTAGGGACCTTAACTGGCGATCTGGGCTGTTTCCCTTTCGACCAATGGAGCTTCTCCCCCACAGTCTAACTGCCGCGCTATAACCTACTGGTATTCGGAGTTTGATAAGAAAGACGAGCTTTCGCCCTGTTCTTCCTTTCCAGTGCTCTACCCCCAGAGGGATCACGCGACGCCAACCCTAAAGCTGTTTCGGAGAGAACCAGCTATTACGGAATTCGATAAGCTTTTCACTCCTTACCACAAGTCATCCGATGATTTTGTACGGTCAACCGGTTCGGGCCTCCACGGAGTTTTACCTCCGCTTCACCCTGCTCATGGCAAGCTCATCCCGCTTCGGGTCGTATCCCTGCCCTATATTCGCGCTATTCACGCTCGCTTTCACTGTGCCTCCGTGGGGTTACCACTTAGACAAAGGACAAAGATACACTCGCCGGCTCATTCTTCAATAGGCACGCTGTCGGCCCGCAGGCCTCCAACTCCTTGTAGATGTATGGTTTCAGATCTATTTCACTCCCCTCTCCGGGGTTCTTTTCACCTTTCCCTCACGGTACTAGTTCACTATCGGTCTTCACAAATATTTAGCCTTACCAGTTAGTGCTGGCAGATTCATCCGAGCTATTCGTGTCTCGGACTACTCAGGAGCGGAACCACGAGAGTCGTATAAATTTCGCATACGGGACTATAACCCTTTAGAGTGTAGCTTCCCAGCTACTTTTGCTATCTATACGTTTTGTAACTCTCTGCAACTAAATGCAGACTCCGTCCTACAACCCCACACATGTAAACACGTATGGTTTGGGCTGTTCCCGTTTCGCTCGCCGCTACTTAGGGAATCGCAAGAACCTTCGTCCTGAATACAATGGCATTTTGAATAAATTCAAAATAGTGTAATCCAGAACGAAAGTTCCATATATTGCTTTCTATTCCTACAGGTACTGAGATGTTTCACTTCCCTGCGTTCGCTCCTACATACATAGGTTACTGCTGATAGCAGTAGGGTTTCCCCATTCGGACATTTCCGGGTCAAAGGTTGATTGGCACCTCGCCGGAACTTATCGCAGCCATTCTACGTCCTTCATCGCTCTGTAAAGCCTAGGCATCCACCATACACCCTTCATTCCCATAGGGAATGCTGTACACCGCTGTACAATTTTTCGCGTTACGAAATTCGTAACACTTTTTGAGTGTCGTCTGAAAATCTACTTTTCAGACTTTTGTTTCAAAAAGAATAAATACTAACTTTTTGAAACTCGGTATGTGTTGTGTCGTGAAGATAATGCATTCCATACAAAATCTTCACAACGTTCGATTGTCTGCCGGGGACGAAAAGACCCTGTTGGCGGTAAAGCCAACGTTTTGTCTTAACCCGACAGACTACCATTTGTCCGCATTGCCATAACGAGTAACGGAATGCAATACGAACCTGCCTACCAGACGTCGATCATGGTAGGACTTTTTGATCTGAGGCCGGCCTATCCTAGAAGGACCGACCTCAGTAGTTATTCACGATGTCAACGATCGCGAGTTTCTTTAGAATATTTTGTGTTAAAAAAGTCGCTTTGCGCGACGATAAACTCTTACGAATTTATGGTGCGCTATGCTCGTTTTTTAAAAATACTCCTAAACACGTAGGCGCTATTCTATAGGAGTTGAAAATAAAGTCAAGCATTCCATCTGGATAGGTATACTACGCAATGTATCTTCATGCATGAAAAGATACAGAAAGAAAAAACCAGATAAAAACAAAAGTTTTTATCTGGTTTTTTCTCTTCTCTACGGCCTCTTCAATTCATCTTTTATTGCGATTTTATCGATGAGGATTTCATGCGGATAGTCAAACACATCGCGTATTAATTTATCGTACATCCCTACACGATAGATAAGATCATCAGAATCAAATGCAGCAAATCGAATCTCAATACCAAGCTCTGACTCTAGGGAACGAATTGCATTTTCAACTTTTGCCGTCGGGAGTTTTTTCATAGCCAGCAAGATGTCCAACCGTTGTTCAAAATCTTTTACAAAGATTCCTCCAACAACTACAAAGTCGAGTGCCCCTGCTTTACGCAAATGTGTGAGTACCGTCTTTCCATTTATAGGTGCCGTCTCAAACATAAAAGTTTGCAACGCTTGTAGTTGGTCCGAATTTTTATTTACCGCATACCCCGACACACGTACTTTTTTTTCAGTTCCCTCCTGTTCTACATAGATTTGTTTTTTCTTAATCACCCCAGCTTTCTCAAGTGCAGTAACTTCAGTTCGTGCGGTACGACGTACCAACCGAGCACGCTTAGAAATATCATCGAACGTAAATTCTTTTGAAGGATTAAATAGGAAAAACCGAAGGAGTTTAACTCGGGCTTGGCTTCCAAACAAAATCGTAAGTGGGTCAGCAGACATATCAGTTATTTATGAGTCCATACTATAGCATGGAGAGTAGTTTGGGTATCTGGACAGAAATGAAGGGAGTGTTGTAGCTAAAGAATATGTATTATAGAACAATAAACATTTTTTCTCTGCGTATGCCTATGTAATAATGAGGAAATATGAAATCTCCAATCACATTTTCGCGTTTAGTTACTGCGTTCTTAATGTCTTTAATTATGAGTTCTGTGGTTTCAGGAGTGGTTACATTTATGAATCTAGGTATATCTACAGAATTTCTCATAGCATGGCTAAAGGCAGTTATAATTGCTTTTCCTGTTGCTTTTTTCACACTCTTACTCATTAGACCAATGGTAGAAAAAATCGTCCGGAAGTGGTTTCCAGAAACGTAGAGAAGACACTGACACCACCACTTGTCCCAAACAATTTTAGGATCACGCGCTTCCGGCTCTACAGTAGAATTGAAAATTATCTGCCAAAATAAAAAGACCGGATTTTTATCCGGTCTTTTTATTTTGGCTAGAGAATTTATTTCAGTTCTACTGTAGCCCCTGCCGCCTCAAGTTCTGCTTTTAGAACTTCAGCATCTTCTTTCTTAAGTCCTGCTTTAACTTCAGCTGGCGCTCCATCTACGAGCTCCTTAGCTTCTTTAAGTCCAAGACCACATGCTGCCTTCACTGCCTTGATAACACCAATCTTTGATGCACCTGCATCAGTAAGCATTACAGCAAATTCTGATTGTTCTTCACCTGCGTCACCTCCTGCAGCTGGACCTGCTACTGCTACTGCAGAAGCTGATACACCGAATCGGTTTTCAAGAACTTTAACAAGCGCGTGTAGTTCAAGCACTGACATTGCTTCAACTTGTTCTACTAGCTTTTTAAATTCTTTTGGCACTTCAACTGTTTCGTCAACGTCAGTTGCTTTTTCTTCTGCTGCAGCTGGTGCTGCTTCTTCTGTTGCTTCTTCAGCTTTCACTTCTTCAGCAGCTACTTCCTCTACTACTGCTTCTTCTTTTTTAGTTTCTTCAGCCATGATAATAATTTATTTTAATATTTACTATATCCAATAAGAAAGTGTCAGATTGGGTATTATGATGCTTTCTTTTCTGCGATTGCGTTGAGTCCTAATACAAGTCCCTGAATAGGTGAGTTAATCACATTTACGAACATTCCTCGTAGCACCTGTAGTGGTGGGATTGAAGCGATTTCTGTCATCTCTTCCTTACTCTTGTATACTCCTTGAAAGATTCCTCCCGCAATTGCAAGATTGTCTGAGAACTCAGAAACGTACGCCTTGATGTTCTGTGCTGGCGCAATAGCGTCAGTACTGTATGCAAGTGCAATTTCTCCGTCGAGTTGTGGCACATCCCCTTCGAATGCTCCATCAAACGCTTTTGCGATAAGAGTTTTCTTTGCTACATAGTAGCCTACTGATTCTCCTCGAAGCTTCGCTCGCATGTCAGTACTGTCTTGTACCGCCATACCTTGGAAGTTTACGAAAACAATTGAGTCAGACTCTTTCTTGATTACCTCAAGTACAGCGAGAATTTCTGTCTTCTTTTCTTTTGTAATTGCCATTTGAAATATGGATTACTTTTAATAAACACAGGCCCAGGGAAATATATTCCACTAGGCTACGACCTTTCCAATATCAAAAATTGAGATGGACCTCGACCGGTGAAACAAACGTTTCATTACTGTATACCCTTTACGATACACAACCAGCTGTCATGAGCCTGCTTGTGCGCTACTATAACAAACTACCTGTAAAAGTCCACCTCCCATAGCACAATATTTTCATGTTATTTAGACAGTTATTCCTTCACCTCTTTCTTAATTGAGCGAAGCAGTAAATCCATATCGCCATCGACTTTCTTGTGTGGGTTAAAAATATTCTTTGGGTCAAATACTTCCTTAATATCTTCAAAAACACCGAGCATCGGTACGGAAAACATTTGGTCCAAGTACGGGGTTCGGATGAGTCCATCATTATGTTCTCCGGTAATCGAACCATCATACTCCCCTACAAGTGAGTACACTCGCTCAGAAAGCTCTCGCACTATTTTTGTAAAGTCGGGTCGTGAAAAATCCATAAGTGGAATAATATGGAAGTTTCCGTCGCCAATATGCCCTGCAATGGTAAAAATAAGTTTATAGTCTGCCATGATTGCATACAGTTTTGGTAAAAACTCTGGGAGTCTTTCTGGTCGCACTGAAATGTCATCAATAAATGGTGCGGTATGTTTACCGTGCACATTCTCTCGGAGAAGCTTAAAGCTCTCACGGCGAATGGTCCAAAATTTCTCTCCCTCTTTTTGAGTTTTCGTCACGTGTGTCGAAACTTTATATTCTGCACGCACTGCTTCTTCTGCCTTCTTTGCAGCAGCTATCACTTCTTCTTCAGTATCACCTACAAACTCAGCCATCAGCACGAGTTTTGGAATACCTCCAGTAAGAATCATTTTTACTTCTGGTAAGAAATCAAAAAGTACTTTAAAAGGATTTCCTCCAAGTTTCTTTAAAAGTTTAGGGAAGATGCGCAACATAATGCCAAACGTTTTATCATCATACGATTCAAAACTTTCTGGTTTTTCTGCAAGAACCGTATTTACCATTTGTCCAAGCTCTTTCATGTGTCGCTTCCTCAAAAACATGACCATCATACGTGCGTGTTTTTTGGGTTCTACAAGATCGAAAGTAATTTCAGTGATAAGTCCCAGCGTCCCTTGAGAGCCAACGATAAGTTGCGTCAGGTCAAAGGTATCCTCTTCTTCATCCCAGACATTCCACACAGAATACCCCGCCGAATTTTTAGAAACTGTTGGCTTCTCTTCAGCAATAAGTTTTTTATTATCAAGAATCAACTTCTCTATCTTTCTGTAGAGCGCACCTTCAAAATCATCTTGTACCTTCTTTGCCTCGAGCTCTGCCCGTGAAAGTTTTCTAAACTCGTACTGATTCCCATCACTAAGCACAACCTGTAACGCACGTACCCATTTTTCAGTCTTGCCATAGGTTAAAGACTTTTCCCCTGCTGAATTATTTGCGACCATACCCCCAACGGTATTGAGTTCACGCGACGCAGTATAACTTGGTAGTATAACTCCCTTTTTTAACGTTTCTGTATCAAAGTCTCTGTAAAATACTCCTGGCTGTGTTACTGCATATTCCTTGGTCACCGCAAGTACCTTATCAAAGTGCTCAGTCATACTCACCACTACAGAGTCGGTCAAAGGGCCTCCTGACATGTCAGTTCCCGCAGCACGCGCGGTTAGCGTTACTTCTGGATATTCAGATGCAAACCGTACAAGTGCCTGCACATCTTGCACGTGCTTGGGATATACCACACACGACGGTTCAATATGAAAAATACTTGTGTCTTCACTTGCTACGGCAAGCACTCCTTCATCAGTGGAAACTTCTCCTTCAAATATATCCTGTAGTTTTTCTTTATAATTCATATATACCGTGCTTATTTTATCATGTTATACAAAAACCGCGTGCCAGATGCACACGGTTTTTGTATATATGTATCTTACACAATATAGTTTACATTTGTTGTCCTCCTGCTGCAGAATCTTTTTTCATATGCGCTGACAGAGAAATCGCTCCTGGTCCCATAGACAGCAAAGCTATTGTTAAACCTAGGGCAAGCAAATCTATATTTCCTTCAGCCTGGAAGCCAAATGAAAAACCTTTTATTGTTGCCCAAGCAACCGCTGTAATGACTGTGAGCCAGAAAGCTGAAAATCGTGTAAAGACACCGAGTAAAATAGCGATTCCACCAAAGAATTCAGCTATTCCAACTAATAGTGCAAACACGCCTGGCATCGGGAATCCGTTAGCCGTAAGCATCCCAGTAAACCCTTCAAGCCCTGGAGCTCCAAACAGTTTTCCGTAGCCAAATGATACAAAGAAAAGTCCTACTGCAATTCGCACAGCTAACAATGCAATGTCTGTCTCCTTTTTAGTAGGATTTGTGTTTTCGAAAAAACAAAGTATTTTTTTATGAACATTCATAAACTGAAATAATTAATTATTTTATAATTACCGATAATAATCACCGTAGCGTAGCTACAGAAACATATCTGGTATTCCTAGTTGTATAGTACAGTATTTCATAAATGTTAATCGATAGTTTTTCCAAAATCATTCGCTACCTTTTCTTCATCAAAAGAGGCTTCCAGTGTTTGTGTGATGGCACGAACATCTATAAGACCATTATACATACATGTCGTTGCACCTGGAGAAGGGGTTACGTTAAACATCATGGTGTCAGTTCTTAGCTTTGCTTCTCCTAAATTCAGTGGATTTTTTTCATTAGTTTTTACTATCTGTGGGCGTACGCCTCCCTGACCTTTAGCTCGGACCATTTCTGAATACTTAAGTGTCGGTATTATTTTGCGAGCCTCATTTACAAACAGTCTATTGCCTAGTACGGGAACGGAGAAGAGCACATTATGTCGTAACGCATAGAAGAAAAAATCTCTATCAAACAATATGCGGACATACGCCAGCAACGACCCAAGTAATGGTGAAAGTGTGGTGAGATATTCAAAAATAGTTTTTAGTCTTCCCCGCTCAAGAGTAATCACGATGCGTGTAGTTGGACCATAGCGATTTTTATCGTCCTCAAGGATATCGGGATCAACATGTACTGCGGCAAAAGGTAGTTTAGGATTTTGTACGGTATAAACTTTTGTCTGCACATACTTTGGCGAGTGATAAAAATTACCTGCAACTAACAGAAGTGACGTCTGCGAAACCATTTCTAATCCAAATTTCTTAGCAAAATACATACTATGCGCTCCTGTACAAAAAGAGACAAACCTAGCGGTAACTTTTCTGTCACCTAAATCAATCACATACCCTTCTCCTTCTTTAGTAACATCTTCTACTTTTGTATTAAAAAATATGTCACCTCTACGGTCATCAGTTGGTGTAAAAGCCTTCTGTCCATCAGAAACAAGTGATTTTGCAAGTAAACCAAAATTTACGGTCATACCTTCTGTATTGTACAGACCTAGTACTTTCTCGTTTGCATCGCGTCCTTCAAACATCTTTGGCTCAATTTTTGCAAATTCATCCCGTTCTAAGCGTTGAAGAGTAGGAAATAATTCTTTAAACGATTCAAATCGTTCTGAAAGAAGATTGTACTCAGTTTCTCCCACCCCAAAAACCGCCTTTGGGTTCTTAAGATATAGGTTGTCGATATCTTTATTTTCAACGTATGAGCGCGTAAAAAAAGCTTTATGCTTTACAGCAGTAGCTTTTTCCAAATTATAGTTTGTCTCAATGTCGCCTTCGTGGAGTGTTTGTGAGTTATTGACAGGACTCGAGTTTATAAGCCCAGCAGCGCCCTCTTTTTCTACCAGAGCAACTTTCTGAAGGTTTGTATATGCGCCTGATGCAAAAAACTGAGCTGCACCAGATACACCAGCCCCAACAATTACTAAGTCGTAATCCCACTCTTTCTTCTGATTCATACCCTCTACTACGCAGTGACCTCTATAATATTTCACTATATTCACGGGTATTGCATCTAGTACAGTATCTTCATTGTCCAGTATTCCTGTTGCACCATCCAGTACGTTACTTAGTGTGATGCGTGGTCGTGCTCAGAACTGTCTGAGGAAAATATCTCATCATCTTTTTCTCCCGTTACTTCAAGTACTCCCCAGCCTCCCTTATCAAGTCGTGCGAGTGCATGGTCAACAAGGATATAGTTACCTGGATACTCAACATCAAACTCAACAATTGTCGCCCCTCCAGCAGGGACCGTTGTTGTTTGTACATTTTTATGCAACTCTCCACCGATTGCACCTTCTGGATATACCCGGTCAAATATTTCCCCAATAACATGGAATGATGAAATAAGATTTACTCCTCCATTGCCAAAGAAAATACGTACCGTATCCCCCACTTCTGCCTTCATCTTTCCTGTAATGCCGCCCGTTCGGCCATTAAAGACTACATAATCAGGATTACCATCCAGCATCGCTTGTGTATCAAAAACCTGTAGACCTTTTTGTCCAATCTTTCCGGTACTGTAGAATTCCCCCTGCATCACATAAAATTCTTTGTCCACTTCAGGTAGTCCGCCCTCTGGCTCAACGAGTATCATGCCGTACATTCCATGTGCCATATGACTCGGTACATTTGCAACCGCGCAGTGGTACACATATAAACCAGGGTTCAGTGCTTTAAAGGTAAAGCTTTTTGTTTCACCAGGAGCAACGGAAGTTACTGAAGCACCTCCTCCGGGTCCCGTCACAGCATGCAGGTCAATATTGTGGTTGTGTAAACTCGATGGATTATTGGTGATAGTCAACTTTACCGTGTCGCCTTCTTTCACACGAAGCATTGGCCCCGGTACCTGACCATCAAACGTCCAATAATTAAAGGTGATTTCTGGACCCATTTCACTCAAAACTTCTTTTGTTTCAAGGAAAATCTCAACTACTTCAGACTCATGTTCTATCATCTCTACGGTCGTCGTACCTTCTTCAGAGTCCAACACATCTACACTTTCTTCCCACACAAGTGGAGATGGAACATCATTAGGGTCTCGTGCAATTTCATCAACACGGTCAAAATCATCAAGGTGGCGGAAGAATTGATACACATTTTTAAGTGGTAAATCAGGACCATGACCAGGACCAAATGTTTGCTTATACGCAGGAAATTGGATAGTAGTTGGAAGAGCCCCCGCTGCATACGCAACTGCCAGTACTCCTAAAACAAAAACACCCATAGCGATAGCCATGGGCTTTGAGTGTAACCTCCAAGTTACTCGTAAGAAGAAGAATATTGCCGCAGTTACAGCTATAGCGATACCAAGTCCCTGCAGGAGCACGTACTTAATAAAGGAAAACAACTCTCCAATTTCTCCTATTCCTATGAAAATTAAACTAATCACTACCAAGGATATGCCCACTCCTGTAGCTACTACTGCTATTTTTCTTTTTTTACTATGAAACATACAAAAAACTTATGAGTAATCTACTTGTATGTACCATACTAACATCCATATATACCCATATATAGACACTGTGCACAAATTACTTCATTTTACGTACGTGTATGCTTACACCTCAGTTTTTATTGCAATAGCTCGAGATACATTCTGTAGGAATGATGCTACTGCACCAACTGCAAGAATAAGTATTGGGAGATACAGCATTGGTGTCAGTAAATAGAAAAAAGTTACTACAGACGCTGCCCAGAGACCAAAGCACCATGGACAACACATAAGATCAGCAATGGTGCGCCGTGGACCACGAGCCGGCTTATACAAGGTCACCTTCCCCGCCTTAGTTACTTTCGCATCATAAAACTGCTCCCGGAAAAATTTTGTCATCGTATCGAAAACAAACAAACGAACTAGCCGAAATGAGGCCAGTGAGATAAGAGCAATGTCAAAAAAATCTAAATCTGCGTATGCGATGTATGCCTCAGTATCCAGAATAATAATCCCCATACTCAGTAGACCTAGGTAAAAAACCATAAAGACTACATTCCAAAAATATTGATCAGTGATTCGTATCATACGTAAAGAACAAATTGCGTTACTTATACTATTGGGCGTACATGTTTATCAAAATTATTAAGACCAATGTCGCAGTAATAATCGTAGCGAACCGAAAAACAAACTTATAGAAGTTTTTATTAAACAAATTCATACACCTGTAATACCACAAGTATACCAAACAATTTCAAAAACAAATTACTCCCCCTGTATAAAAATTGATTTATCGTAGTCTGACTACGATAATTATGTATCTAACCATTTTCCTGACAAAATCACGTCTTTTGCGAAGTTTTTAAAAGAATTATATGGAAATGTTTTTTGAAATATTTGTTTTGTTAGAATTGGAGTTTTTCTCGTTTCAATATACTCACTCAAGCTCGAAAACGGATATTTAATCCCCCATTGCCAGGCATCTTCAAAATTATTTCTTGCACCTTCAAGCCCACCCTTTGGATATAACTCAAATGTATTTTTGACCATAACGTACGCAAAGAGATACCTCAGGTAATTATCATCTGTGCAAGTCTTAGACTTGAAGGCCCCTTGAAACAAACTCCCCTTTTCATCATATTTACCATTAGCATGATTCGTCATACTTTGTCCCAATTTTTTCATAAATAGCGACACCCCTCCTTCATATTTTTCTCTTAAGATTAAATGAAAATGATTAGGCAAAAGTATATACGCAATAACTTCAACTATAGGACTTCTTTCAGGCCAAGTTTTAGGCCTATGGAACATATCTTCACCCTTGGTAGAGGCCGTCCAATTGTTGTCAAGAAAACTATCGTTGAGTAAGTACAATGATTTTAAAAACCTCCACTTATCACTTTCATCATGAACAATATCCATCCCTCGTGCCCCACGCTTTATCACATGAAGACATGATCCCACTGTGTACGGTTCCACTCTCATACCCAAATAGTACCACCAGAGCAGTCAGACTATGACAGATACCAACAGTATCTATCGTAGTCTGACTGCTCTAATATAAGTGGTGTTTTGGGTGGGTAACAAAAAAACCGCCCAAAGGGGCGGTTTTTTTGTTGTGTCTGCTTTTTCAAGCATTCACGTTAGAAACTGTTTGTTTCAAACTAGATAAACTAGATTGAAAGTGAGTCAGTTTCGTAATCGCTTTCGTCAAGTGCTCGCTGTGTAGCGTTAGGACCTGCGTTAGCAATGTTGAAGTTGATTGAGTACAACTGTAGTTGGTAAAATCCTTGCGTTGCAGGATCAAACTCAATTGTCAGTGTAAATGTCTCAGTCTGACCTTCGTCAACTCGGAATCGAGTTCCTTCTTCATCAGCTGTTGAGTTCAAAGACTCTGAAGATGTACCTGCTAATACTTCATTACCAGAACCATCTTCCATGATGTAGTTCACACCGTGTGTGTTCAATGTACTTGAACTTCGTAGTGCGTCCTTGTTCACGTATACATCTGATTCGAATGCAGTCACATCAAACTTGATTGTGAATACACCTTCATCATCAGTAACAACTTGGTCATCGTTCACCTTAAGTGTCTCAGAAATTGAATTAAGTTCTAAGATAACACCTTCAGTTCGTAGCGTGTGCTCTTCACTGATTGCAGAACCAGAAAGCTGGTTTCCAGCTAAGTTTTCTGATCCTTCAGCCTGTAGGCCAGTAGTGTTAGTGTCCATGATGATTGTTGCACCTTCAAATGCAGGATCAAGTGCTTCGAATTCCACTTGGAATTCAACAGTTACTCGGTCTCCAGCATCGATGTACCAGTCTTCATCGTCTAGATCAAAGGTATATGTACCTGTTGTTCCGTTAACGATAACAAGGTCATCAAACTCTTCACCGTTTACCAACAACTGTGCGTCGTCGATAAGGTTAACAGTTGAAGTTGCTGTTGTACCATCTGCTGTTGCAGTAACGTTAACAACGATCTGCTCCATCATGATGTCGTTTAGACTATCTTCAGTATCTAAGTCAAAGAAGAATACTGTTTCCCAGTCTGAAGTTTCATCATCTTCAAGTTCGAAAGTAGTTGCATCTGGATCTTCAGATGAAGTTCGTACGAAGAGTTCGTCTTCGTCACCTTCTTCTCGAATTTCGAATTCAGATACTCCTGGGCCTCCTAGGTCGTCAGTTGAATCGTCATCACTAAAGAATCCACCATTCTCAAGGTATCGGACTTCAACAGCTTCTAGTTCCCATTCTCCAATTTCAGCAACTGAAGTTTCTAGACCATTTTCGATAGTCGCAGCAACGACGATAACAACGTCTTCATCTTCTTCAGCGAAGATGTCTAGGTTGTTGAACCGGAATGTTCCGATATCTTCGTTAAGCCAATCATTTTCGTTGTTTGACTCTTCTTCAGCAACTTTGTCACCGTCAATCCAGAATGAGATTGTTTCGAAAACATCCCATGGCTCAACAGTGTTTGTGTTAGTTTCCCCTTTTGCAAGAAGTGAAAATTCGATACGATCGATAACCGCATCACCATTTTCAAACCGAATAGTGAATTCAGCAATTGGCGCGTCTTCCTGAGCTTCTTCAATTTCGTTGTCAGAAGGATCGTCAACTTCGAAGTCTTCTAGGTCAGGTGATCCGTTAAGATCTTCCATTCCTCGGTCATCTCGGTCATCTGAATCATCTGAATCATCAGCGTCATCTGAATCATCAGCGTCATCTGAATCATCAGCGTCATCTGAATCATCAGCAACAGAACCAGCTACACAAAGTGCGTTAGCTTGTGCTCGTGTTGAATTTCCGAAGAAAGTTGTTGAGTTAACAAGACCAAGTGGTGAAAGAATCTCCGCTCGGTACATTTCCTGGAACTTAGCAACTGCAGCACCTGTAGCAGGACCGTAGAATTCTGTTTCGTTTCCAGCAGATCCTGCTCCTGATACAGATACTTGTGTAGCTGCGTCAGCGTTTAGGAACTGTTGTAGTGCCATTACGTCTGAACCTGAATCACCTGTATTAAGTGATCGAGTCCATGTGTAAGGACATACTGAAGCTGATGATGTATCACCGCCTCCTGACACTCCAAGTTGTGATTGAAGTGCGTTGATTGTCGCCATAAGCGTGTCAATCTGTGCCTGTAGTTCTTCAGCTGTCTGCGCTTGTGCAGGTGCAACTAGAGAGAACATCATTGCGATTGCAACAAAAGCTACTGCGAGCTTTGCTGCAAAATTGTTTGCAATTGTAATCATAAACGTTAATTAATGTGTCGGTATATTAAGCCGACGTTACTCCCATTAGCGGGAAAATACTTATAATATGAATTAATTCATATTCACAAACGTTCTTAATAAAATGAACGCTTGCTCATATCACTATTCTATTCGTACGTATACAAATAGACTAGCTGTAATTGAGGTCTGAGTGTCTTTCTTGTGCGACCATAACTGGAAAAGGAATACGGGAATGGACACACTTATACCGCGCAGTCCAAGGCGCGTAGATAATGACTGTATATGAGTCATATATATGTAGCTGCACTTCTCCGTTAGGAGACAGCGTTGTCAATGAACAAAACATCTCCATTAGAAACGCTTATAAAAAAGCGTGCCAGATGGACACAACACCAGTATATCTTTTTTAAGAACTAGCACAGAAATTGTTTGTGGATAGCTCTTACCGATACACTACGTGAATTGCAACGAGGATACGTGTTATTGACCCTAAAGTCAACACTCTTAAGACATATTTTCATCTCTTTGCGATTACTTATATGACGTACCTATAGTGTATTTCTTACATATAAAATACGACTACACCATTATTTCAAGAAACTGCAAGAATATGTAAGAGTGTGGACTATAATCGAATCAGATCTGTAACGATCGCAAAAATGATCTGTCCCTAAATATTTTTGTAAACGACATTTGATTTCAAGGACTATCTTTAGGTCATAAAACTGTAAAGCTATTTACGCAACGGAATATTTAGACCACCTCCGCTCTCCATGTCTTTTAACGAGATTGTCTTCAATCATGGCATTTAACTCACGTTGCACTGTCTTTTCACTACAGTCCGTTATAATCTCTGAAATGTCTTTGATAGTCGCCTCCCCTTTTGCCTCCAAGATAGTCTGAATTCTAGTCCGCCGATCGGGCGAGGCACTAGGTTTTGGTACTGATTGCGCAGACCTTGTGGGTGCTTTATGTGGAGCAACTGACATGGGCGATACAGTTGGAGTTGTACGATTTGTCGTAGAAGATGTTGGCGTTGAGAGCATAGAAGATACGTTTACATCATTTGATATATATTGCCCCAGTCCTCTAAGTACCGTATCGATTTCTCCTGTCACTACATAGAGTACGTCTTGAGTAATGACGTTACTAGCTGATGCAATACGCAACGTGCTATCCAGTGCAATAAGGGCCTGGGCAAACTGCTCAAGCACCTCCTTGGAGTTAGACAGTTTTACCTCTAAAGAACGCAAAGCGTTCTCATGGGCAAAGTGTGCCTTTCCGGCAATGTTCCCTATATGTGTCTCTGACTTTTTGTCAGTGTCAGTATTATTCAATATATAAAAGACAACAGAAACAATCTTCTCTGTCTTTTTAAATATATGGCGATAATAATCATCATTGTTCAGTAGCTTCCTGAAGTTATTGTCGTTTATAGTTGTGTCTTTTGTATTCATTAGTATGTCCTTAATCGGCTTCTAATCTTTATCTAAGACAATCTATATGTACTATATACTTTTTTATGAGACATGCAACCCACAAAGCACTCATTAACTCTTTATTTAGAGCCATAAATATCTCCAGCCAACATGGTAGAATAGACTCTATAACAACTAGACACAGCTTATGGCAAAACGAAAGAAACAATCCAGAAAATCCGAAAGAGTCCCCTTCTTTGATGACTTATCTCACCAGGCAAAACAAGCAATTGGTGCTGTTGGTTTTGTAGTGCTGGGGATATTTTTTACCCTTTCATTGTTCGACTTCGCAGGAATGGTAGGTTCCTGGGCTCGAGCAGCATTAGACTTTTTATTTGGGGGTGGTGCATATCTTGCTCCCTTTGTGTGTGGATTTTATGTGTATGCATTACTAAACCCCAAAGATGATGAGGAAGTAAGTACCTCTAAGATAATTGGTATTGCGTTGTTGTTTTTGACTTCATTAGCATTTCTTACACTATCAACAGAGGGTGCCGGAGGTATCGTAGGATGGCTCCTAAAAACACCATTGGCATACCTTATGGGGAATCTTGCTGCTGGAGTAGTTATTGGAGCAATACTTATAGTAGGTATTTTCCTTACATTCAATACAGGTCTGCACATGCCAGCATTCCTAAAGAAGAAAGAGGTCGCCGACGATGTTGAGGAAGATATTGAGAATCTCAATATTCCTGAAGATACAAATGAGGATGTGGCCGATGAGGAACCTGAAGAGGAAGAACAGGAACAAAAATCTGAGAAGAAAACAAAGAAAATTGCCGAAAAACTTGGCCTTGTAAAAGAAGGTGATTTTGCAGTATCGAACTTTGAAGGTACCTATGCACCTCCCCCACTATCACTTCTTTCTAAAGATGGAAAAGGTAAAGCAAAAGTTGGTGACGTGAAAGCAAATGCAAATATCATCAAACGGAAACTTAAAACATTTAAGATAGATGTTGAAATTGAGGAGGTTACCATTGGCCCGACCGTGACTCGGTATGCACTGAAACCAGCAGAGGGCGTACGAGTGGCAAAAATTGCCGGTTTACAAAGCGACCTCGAGCTAGCACTTTCAGCATCCCCTATCCGTATCGAGGCACCAATCCCTGGAAAAGCATTGGTGGGAATTGAGGTACCAAACATCACCAAAGCAACAGTAGGTCTGGCTGCGTTACTAAAATCTCCCGAATATACCGATTCACCAAAACCTCTCATTGTTGCTCTTGGGCGAGATATCACCGGTAAAGCACATTTTGCAAACGTCGCAAAGATGCCTCATACACTTATCGCAGGTACTACAGGATCTGGTAAGTCAGTAACTATCCACACAATGGTCACTTCCCTTCTATTCCGAAATTCTCCAGAACAACTCCGTTTCATCATGGTGGACCCAAAGCGGGTAGAGCTTACTCTGTATAATGAAATTCCTCACCTTCTTACACCTGTTATCACCGATGCGAAGAAAGCTATCTTGTCACTTAAATGGTCAATAAAAGAAATGGAGAGGCGGTATGATATTCTCCAGTCTGAAAAGGTACGGGATATTGACTCGTATCACGAAAACATTTATCGTCCTGCGAAAGAAAAATTTGAAAAGGCTGGTTCTCCAGAAGATGAAAAGGATGAGCTTCCTGAGCCACTTCCCTACATCGTCATTGTTATGGATGAATTGGCTGACCTCATGCAAGCATACCCGCGAGAGCTCGAAGCAGCTATTGTACGTCTTGCTCAAATGAGTCGTGCCGTGGGTATTCACCTCATTCTTGCAACACAGCGTCCGTCGGTAAATGTTATTACTGGTACCATTAAGGCAAATATTCCTACTCGTCTTGCATTGCAGGTAGCATCTCAGATTGACTCGCGTACCATCCTCGACCAGGTAGGTGCTGAAAAATTGCTTGGACAAGGAGACACCCTCTTCCTTTCAGGAGAACTCTCAAAACCAATTCGCCTGCAATCTGCATATATTGATGAAAATGAACTTAAGTCGGTTGTAGACTATCTAAAAAATCAATCGAGTGCTCAAGAACTTGATTCTATTGATCTCGACGGAAAAGAAGACGGTAATCCTGACGCTTTCTTTGAGTCAGTAGTAGACGATGAAGATAGCGATGATCTCTATGAAGATGCAAAACAAGCAGTTACCGATGCGGGGAAAGCATCTACGTCATACCTACAACGAAAACTACGGGTAGGATATTCAAGGGCTGCTCGCTTGATAGACATGCTCGAAGAACGAGGAGTAATTGGTCCCGCAGACGGGTCACGCCCACGAGAAATTCTTAGTGGTGAAGGCATGGGAGCAGACGACGAAGAAGAAAACACATTCTAAAGTTGTAGCCGTTTTAATGCTACACGCTCTAAGCGGTCCAATAGATTCTTGCTACTAAATCATACATGTCCCCTCTTTTCTACAAAGGAATAACGTTACGAAGTGTCTTATATTATGCAGGTTTATTTATTGTAGCGAGTCTCTTGCTTGCATATGCACTCTTCCAAGCACGATTTATTCTTACAGGACCAACAATAACACTACCCAATCCCCCGGAGACAGTACAGACTCAGCGCTTAGTAATGCTTGAGGGAATGGTTCAGAATATTGTATACCTTACACTCAATGGACGACAAATTTATACTGATAAAAATGGGTATTTCAAGGAGGCGGTTGTACTCGAGAACGGATATACTATAGCAACATTACAAGCGCACGATAGATACGGTCGTTCACGTACGTATGCAAAAGAATTTGTGTACACGCACCCAGGGACTGAATAGATTGTCCACACAGTAAGTGGTATACGTTCGTTCACCAACATGATAGAATTTACTCACTAACTTAAATATAACTATGGCTAAGAAAAAAGAAGTAATAAAGAAAGAACCAGTACCAGTAAAAAAGGAGGTGACCAAAGCAGAGAAGATGGATTCATCTAAAAATGACATCACTGAAACACTACGAAGTCTTAAGACAAAGTTTGGTGACGAGGTCATCATGACTCTAGATGAAACCAAACATGTAGATATCGAGTCTGTTTCAACTGGTTCAATTGGACTTGACGATGCTTTAGGCATCGGAGGACTACCCCGTGGACGTATCATCGAAATTTATGGGCCAGAATCTTCAGGTAAAACAACGCTAGCTCTTCATACGATTGCTGAAGCACAAAAAGGAGGAGGTATCTGTGCTTTTATTGATGCAGAACATGCAATGGATCCAGTATACGCCGGGAATATTGGTGTAAAACTTGATGAACTCCTCATTTCCCAGCCTGACAATGGTGAACAGGCGCTTGAAATCGTTGAATCACTTGTGCGAACCGGAAAAATTGACGTTATTGTCATCGACTCAGTGGCTGCGCTTACCCCACGTGATGAAATTGAGGGAGAAATGGGTGCACACCATGTTGGAAAACAGGCTCGTCTAATGAGTCAGGCATTGAGAAAGTTAACTGCTATTGTTGCTAAGAGTAAAACTTCAGTTATCTTCATTAACCAAATTCGTATGCAAATTGGTGTTATGTTTGGTAATCCGGAAACTACTCCAGGTGGAAAGGCCCTTAAGTTCTATACATCAGTACGTTTGGACATTCGTCGTATTGCACAAATTAAAAAAGGTGACGAAGTTGTTGGTGGTCGCCATAGAGTGAAGGTGGTGAAAAACAAGGTAGCAGCTCCCTTCCGAACCACAGAGTTTGACCTTATTTATGGAGAAGGTATATCTCGTGAAGGGGAGCTCCTCGCACTAGGTGAAAAGTACAATATGGTAGCAAAAGCAGGTGCTTCATACTCATACACTCCTCCAGGAGGTGATGAGTCCACTATTATAAAGCTAGGACGTGGGTACGATGCAGCGCGAAAGTCACTTAAAGCAGACAAAAAATTGACTACTGAGCTACTGAAGAATATCAGGAAAGCGATGAAAGAAGATACTAAGTAAATTCTCCTAAACAAAAGACCCTCGGCTTTGCCGCGGGTCTTTTGTTTAGACTACATTCACTACACGGTATGCATCGAATGATGCTTTGGCAAACTCAGTGGTAGAGACACAACAGTGAGCACAATGACCCCAAGCACGAGCATGGTCATTACATCAGTATGTGTTACTGCGCTGAACATATAACCCGCAAACTCCCCCACTGGTACTGAGGAAACATTCCGAAAAACTGCCGCAACATGTACAAAGTATCCCAGTGCATATACTGACGCTGCCATCACCACCAAATGCAACGTCGCAACATGTGTTGCAATGCGAATACCAAACGTGTAATACACACGCCGCATGATTCGTCTTTTCATTTTATTAAAGTCTGTTTTTGTATTTTCCATAGAGCACTCTTTATAACAGAGCATGTCAAATAAAGGTTGCACTATTTTAGGTCATACTCCACAATTGGAAATAATAGTCTTTCTCCCTCTTCATAACGCTTGAATTGTTCAAGACACAGATCAAATACTTCGAGTAAAACTTGGTCCCATTCAAGAAGTGACCGTTTTTTCGTAATAATTTTCTCGTTTGTCCCGCCAAACTCTAAGAAACGTGTATGTATATACCCTACTAAATCAACCGAATGGAGCAATGGAGCAAGTACATCTATTGATTTGGCAAATTTAGCATCAAATGTTTTATTTTCTTCGTATTCATTAAAATACTTTTGCATCGTGGGAGAGAGGAGTTTCTTAGCGGCATTTATTTCCTCTTCCTCATCTTTATCAGTTTTAGTGTATGAAAATACATCCCCTAATTTAGTTTCTCCTATATCGTGAATAGAAAGCATAATTAAAGACCTGCCTAAATCTACCTTTTGCGTATGTTCAATATGTTCATATACATATGAGGCTAGGACAGGCAAATGCCCGACATGTTCCAGTAAAGTTTCTTTGAGCATTTCATCCTCTACATCAAGACCTCTAACCTTATCAGCATTTGCAATGTCTTTAAAACGCTCTTTGGTCATCATCGCTCGACGAGTGAACTGATAATCATTTTGCAACTGCAAAAAATTTTCTATCAACTTCTGTGTATTCATATCAATCACTAAGCAACATATCCACCTCTTCATCACCTGTCTCTTTCTTGAAAGCAGCCTTAGCTCTGTGAATGCGTGCTTTAATAGTTCCAACACTCTCGCCGGTTTCATCAGCAATAGCTTGATGTGGCCAGCGCTCCAGATAATGCAACCGTAATACATATACAAAATGTCCTGGCATTCGTCCAAGCACTTGTTCTACCGCGTCCTGTCGTTCTCGTACGGCAGAGTGCTCAATACCATCCCCCACCATATGCTCATACTCAGGGTCAATATTTACAAACCGTTGACCTTCTTTCACCTTCTTCTGGTATCGTGTAAATGCAGTATTCATCAAAATACGGTATGCCCATGAACTGAACTTCGCCCCCTCTTGTGGCTTAAACTTATCTGCATTCATATAGATTTTTGTAAATGCGTCTTGAACCACTTCTTCGGCATCAAGTTCATTACGTACAATACTCCGTGCTTTACGTAAAAAAGCTGCCTGGTACCTATCAAGAAGTACCGCATAAATCCAAGGCTCTTTCTGACTCCGTTGCAAAATCTCTTCATCAGAAAGATCATTTGCTTTGTCTGTGGTGGTCATTCCTAACATATGGTATATTCGTACGTATATTTTAACACTTATTCAGAATTCATTACGTTTCAACCACAATATGGCTAAAGTACAATACAACGAAATACTCCCAAAACGCACCGTTATCATGGATAACGACCCCTATTTGGTACTTACTTCTGCAATCTCAAAAAAAGATAGGCAAAAAGCTAGTAACGCTGTAAAGATGAAAAACCTTCGTACTGGTGGTGTAGTGGACCGCACTTTTCATCAAGCTGATGTCCTGACAGAGGCTGACATCGAAAAGAAAGACGTTAAGTTTCTCTACTCCAATAAAGGAGAGTATTTCTTCTGCCCTCCAGACAACCCTGGCGACCGGTTTAGTTTTGGTGAGGATATTGTTGGAAAGCTTGGTGACTATGTAACTGAAAACAGTATCGTGCAGGCCATTGTCTTTAATGACGACATCATGAGTGTACTCACTCCCATCAAAGTTGAATTAAAAGTAACTGAGGCGATGGATGCAGTTAAAGGCAACACCAGTAGCGGAGCCACAAAAGAAGTAACCCTCGAAACAGGCGCAGTTGTATTTGTGCCAATGTTCATCAACGAAGGTGACGTGGTGGCAGTTAACACCGAAACTGATCAATACTCCGAACGAGTGAGTAAGGCATAAAATCACGTCACCTACGGCGTCGAGCTTTAAAATGGTGCGCTCACCGCACCACAAAGTACGCCTCCTGCATCATTTTTCACTCTTCTTATATTTGACGCAATTTAGTGAGTTTGCATACAAAAGACCGACAGTACTACCGTCGGTCTTTTGTATTTCAATATGGTTTACAGTATCTATCTTTTAGAACTTTAGGTTATTCAGATACGTATGGTACTAAGGCCATAAATCGTGCTCGCTTGATTGCTGTAGCAAAGTTTCGCTGAGCTTTAGCAGTCATCCCTGTACGACGTCGGTTATACATACGTGCGTGTGGGTTGATGTTTGCCTTCAAACGGGTGATGTCTTTGTAGTCAATATGGTTTGGGTTTGGCGATTGCTTCTGTGTTTTTTCTTCTGACATGTTGTTTTGCGTTAACTAATAAATTTTCAATTCTCAATTCTATTCAATCATTCTTCATACTGTCTTCTAGGGCCTCAGGTTATCCGAGATACAAGGCGGACAAAGAATTTTTCTTGAGTCGTACGTCGGTACGGCGAAGGAAAAATTACTGCAGTCCAACACCGTAGATTGGATAAATCTGTGGTTCTAGAATGGGATGTCTTCGGGGTTGATATCTTCTTCTGGATAATCCGGCGCCGCTGGTGCTGCTCCTGCAGTATCTGCTGGTGCGGTCGCTGCTGTAGCTGGTGCTGGAGCTCCTGCCCCACCCCCATCAGTTCGCGGTCCAAATTGTATTCTGTCGGCAACAACCTCTGTACGATAGTGCTTCACACCATCTTTCTCCCATGAACGAGTTTGTAACCGTCCCTCAACAAAAGCTCCTGAACCTTTTTTCAGGTATTGATTTACTGTTTCAGCTTGTCGTCCAAACACGGTGATGTTGTGGTAATCAACTGCGTCTTGATAGTTACCATCACGATCTTTGTAACGACGATTCGTCGCAAGTGAGAATGAAGTTACGTTCATACCACTTGGTAATGCTTTCATCTCTGGGTCTCGTGTCAGATTCCCGTAAATCATTGCTTTGTTAAGATACATAGAATTTTGATTACACTAGTATATTATGCTTCTTTTTTCTCTGGTTCCTCAGTTTTTTCTTCAGCTTCAACTTTTTCAGTTGCAACCTCTGATTTTTCTTCAACTTCTTTAGTCTCCTCTTTTTTTGCTTTCGGTGCCTCCTCTACATCCTGAACCATTTTTTCTGATTCTAATGCTTCGTGGAATCGAAATGCATCTACTTCTTCTGCCTTGGTAAGTTTAAGTACCATATGACGTAGCAGGTTTGCATTTTCAGACACTCCCCCAGTGATTGCTTCGATAGCTTCGGCCTCTACTGAGAAGCGAACCCATCCAAAATATGCACTAGTAAATTTGCGATTTTTTCCGTCGATGTGTTTTACCACTTCATACGCAAGTTCGAATCGTTCTGGGGCTTCCTCGTCAACGAGTTCGCCACCATTTGTAGTAATTAGTGCTTTGATTGTATCAAATACACCAGATACTTCCCCTTCAGCAACCGTTGGAAGTACGTGGAAGGCAAGTTCGTAATTATTACGTTCTGCTGCCTCAGCTGCTGGCATTGTTTCTTCTGACATTTTTATTTCAGAATTATCTAGTAACTGGCCTAAAATACCATAAAATACCCCACTGAGCAACACAATTGAGTCTTCTGTTAAGACTCCTTTTTAAGTGATACAATGGTTCCCACATGAATAAACACCACACATCTCACCTTACACTTATTGTAAGTATTGCGTTACCCATTCTACTGATACTTATAGGGTACTTGGTATATAGAACTAATGTTCTCAACAACACTGTTGCAGTCGTTTCTGAAGAAAAACAAGACGTTATAAACGAAAAAAACTCAATCAATCAATCTCTTCTAGAAGCACACGACGACATATCAAAGCTTGAAAATGAACTGTCATTGCTCGATGAGGATTACGACGACCTGAAGGATGACTATCGGGAAGAAAAGAATAAAAACGATGATTTCGAAGACCAAATCAATTCAATTATGGGAACCGTTGGTGATCTCGATAAACTCTCAAAAACGGACGAGGAGCTTCTGCAGAAATACTCAAAAGTATATTTCCTTAATGAAAACTACATACCCTCAAAAATAAGGGAAATTGATGAGAAATATATCCTTGAAGGACGAGAACCTCAATATTTTCACGGTGATGCCATTCCCTTCCTGGAAAAGATGCTCGACCGAGCCGAGCGCTCAAAAATAGATTTGAAGGTACTTTCAGCATACCGTTCGTTTGACACGCAGGAACAACTTAAGGGACAGTACACACAGACCTATGGAAGTGGTGCCAATACATTCTCTGCAGACCAAGGATATTCTGAGCATCAACTAGGAACAACTCTTGATCTCGCTGACACTACAACAAACGGGCCATACTTAAGCTTTCAAGACACCGAAGCATATCAATGGTTACTCAAAAATGCATACCGATACGGCTTCACTCTATCCTACCCAGATGACAATGAGTTTTATGTCTTTGAACCCTGGCACTGGCGTTTTGTAGGAGAAGACTTGGCTGATTATCTACATGATGAAAATTTAGAGTTTTATGATGTGGAGCAGCGGGAAATTGATCAGTACCTAATCAAGATCTTCGACTAAAAATATAAAATAATTCCATCTGCTTTGTCAGGCTGCGGTAATTTGAGCTCACCGCACCCCAAGTACGCCTCGCTCCAAATTCCTTGCCTTCCTCACATCTGAAACCATTTTAAAATTTTTACAAAACCCGGCACTATTGCACCAGGCTTCACCCTTCACATTCTATCGTACAAAAGTTAACAACTTACACAACCTCTTGGTACTTTCCACTAACTACTCGCGCTCTTGTCTATGTCATTTTTTATTGTCATCCACACAAGTTCTACAACATGTAAATGTATATATATTATTATATATAGAGCAACGATCTTTCAAAGGAGCGACGATGTCATATATACATAGAATTGCGGTATCTCAAGATTACCGTTGTTGTTACTGCGATCATACAATGATCAGGCACATACAGGTCGACGGTAAGCCAGTACCTCGCAACTCGCTTACCAAGGATCATGTCGAACCAAGGGTGTACGGTGGTCTTACCCAGGTCGACAATATCGTGGCAGCTTGCCGCTTATGCAATAACCTACGAGGAGAAATGGAGGCAGTAGCCTTCTTTAACCTACTGCAAAAATGGTTCAAGCGAGACAAAACACTTCGTGCAAGGTGGCACTGCATCACCAAAGAAGAACTTGATGCGTTTAAGTTACGATGCATCCAAACACACGAACGCCAGCTTAGAGGACTTGCAATTAAATATGTGGAGCATAAAGTCCACCATATTATATTTTTACACCACTGGCGACACAAACTAGTAAAACGAGCCTAGTATATCAGGCTCGTTTTTATATTTTATACAACCTCTTCGCATTCTCCATCAACTGCTCTCGCACTACCTCTTCATCTATGTTTTTTAGTTCTGCAATCTTCTTGTAGACCTCTGTAACCATCGTCGGTTCACACCGCTTCCCACGGAATGGCTTCGGTGCCACGTACGGGCAGTCAGTTTCTGCATGGATAAGGTCTAACGGCGCATTACGCACCACCTCTTCATAATCCTTTGCAAAGGTAATCACTCCGGTAAAAGAGATAGTACCGCCGATCTCAAAAAACTTCTGTGCCTGTTCCCAGCTCCCCGCATAAAAGTGCACGTTGAATGGAACTTTCGCGTATTGCTTAAGTGTTGCATAGGTATCGTCGTACACACTCCCCTTTGCTGACGCACTGACCTGATTTCCTTGGGCATCGCGGGTGTGAATCATCAAAGGCAACCCAAGTTCATTGGCCAGCTCTATCTGTGCAATAAACGCCTCTTCCTGTACCTCCTTAGTATTCTCTTCCAAACGGTAGTAATCGTATCCACACTCACCAATAGCTACTACTTTCTCATTTTTTGCCAACTCTCTATAAAAATTCTTATCAAACACTTCCCCGCGTGATGTAAACGCCTTCATATTTTCCCCAAGCTCGCTCTGGTCATGGTACGAAGCACTAGTATGCACCGGATGCAATCCCACCATCGCAAACACCCCATCATCAAAACTTTCCGCAATCTCAACCGCCCGCGCACTAGTATCCTGCTGAGTACCAACATTAATATGCATCACCCCTGCTCCCCGAGTACGCTCAATAACCTCCTTCCAGTCATCCTTAAAAGCAGTAATATTCACATGCGCGTGCGTATCTATATATCGGTAGTTCATATGCAAATAAGCGTACCATATTCCACCTCTCTGAAAAATGTCCCCGTGAAAGCGACCAAACACAAAAATACCCTTACTAAATTGCTATAGTTAA
>Ga0316189_10000261_pt1 | contig 51404 bp, 56 predicted proteins | sample LowCovwburrow_MG_FD_204930 | JGI IMG/M metagenome (GOLD analysis project Ga0316189, IMG submission 204930) | Coastal sediment microbial communities from Maine, United States - Lowes Cove worm burrow | ecosystem: Environmental > Aquatic > Marine > Coastal > Sediment | place: USA: Maine... | reverse complement strand
ATTCCAACCTGAGATTCAATGAACCGCGTAGTACGAGACCCGTACGCTACGTGGTGTGAGAGGCGCACCCCATCAGTTACAACTGGTGGGGCCGTCTACTCGATTGGCATTTCGTCATTCAATTATGAGTTTGAAGTGTCTTCCAAGTCCGGCTTCTACTATCTTTCTAAAGGTTGAAAGTTCAACATCCGTTCTATTGTTCTCAAGCCTTGAAATGTAAAATCTAGATGTCCCACTTCGTTCCGCCAGTTGCTCCTGAGTTAAACCTGCTTTCAATCGTGCTTTCTTGATCAGACTGCCAAATTTTTCAGATCCTGTTGGTTCCGCGGGCTCACTGAGTTCGTAAAGTTGATCCGGACTTAATTCGTATGGATGTTCTTCCTCATTACCTTCTTCCGACAATAGAGTCACCGAGATGTTAGGCCAGGAAAGCGTGTAATTTCTTAATTGTACCTTCTTGAATTTTTTGGGGTTTAGCAAAGGATATTCAATATCATCTTCACAAATGTTCCATTGTCTGAAAATCTGTTCAAAATTTAACTTTCTGCTTTCCCCATTATTGAACATACATTGAATGGTCAGTTCGTCAATCTTCTGAATCTTGATTATCCTGGGTATTACTAATTTCTTTCTCATAATTTAGGGTTCAAACGTTCAAAATTCTTCAATAGAAACTCTTGTCTTTCCTTCGCCCATTCAATAACCTTGTTTCGTTGGGTTTTAGGAAGATTTCCAGCATAAGTTGCCAAAGTTTTGATCTCAATTAGTTCCTCATACTCCGCATAAATTGCATGAAAGTGAGGTGGTGGATGTTCTCTTGAGTAAACATCAATCTTAATTGAATCTATAATTTTTAAAGTAGGCACAAATGTTGTCTATTTAGACAACAAATCTAAATGGTTGTGAGTTCATATGCAAGAACGTACATAATATGCCTGGATTGTACGTGGACTGTAATTTCTGAATTTGAGCTCTCGGGTAAATCGTTGGCTCAGTCGATCTTCTTTTTTTTCATAATGGTTATTTTAAAATTCTACCTAATAAAATAACCAAAATGATCCTTCTACCGACTTTAGGAGGTTTCGTTCAACATCCGGATATAGTGCATAAAGTGCACTATATCCGCATTGTATGCTCCTCGTAAATCTACAGAATTAACCTATAACGGCTGATCAGTTGCAATAATCGAAACAATAGCGACGGCACAGTGTTTTTCTTCTCCATCTTGTAGTCCGTAGATGTTCACTTCGCAAACTTTGATTCTGCGTCCATTCTTGAGGACTTTGGCCTTTGCGACGAGCTTCTCCCCTTTTGCGGGATTCAGATAGTTAATTTTGAACTCAATACTTAGTGGCTGTTCGTTATCAGACATCAGCGTGTTCCCTGCAAAGCCACATGCATTGTCTGCCAAGGTCGCAACCACACCGCCATGGTAGAAGCCGTGCTGCTGGAGTAGTCGGTCGTCGTATGGAACTTCGATCTGGACGTAGCCTTCCCTGACATCGGTTAGTTGGGCACCTAGGTGCTGCATGAAGGACTGTGCTTTAAATCCTTCTTTTACTCGTTTGCTAAATTCTTTCATATTATTTTTTGCATTGTTAAGACTCTCTCGTTGATTTGGGTGCCATGGTTGGTGTTTTCACCAACCACTTATTAACTGCCTAATTCAGTGATTTGATTTAGCTGTTGGTGATAACACCAACAGCGGCAGTAAATATTTTTAACCTGAGCTTCGATAATAAAAACAATTCAAACCGTGTCATCTACTATTTGTCGAGACTCTCACGTCGATTCTCAACCCGCGGTGCCATGGTTGGTGTTTTCACCAACCACTATTAACTACCTAATTCAGTGATTTGATTTAGTTGTTGGTGATAACACCAACAGCGGCAGTAAATATTTTTAACCTGAGCTTCGATAATAAAAACAATTCAAACCGTGTCATCTACTATTTGTCAAGACTCTCACGTCGATTCTCAACCCGCGGTGCCCTCGCAAATCTCCTCAGAGTGACGATCATGGGATTTTTGGCGTGCTTGAACTTCCTTGCTCAAATTAATCATTTGTGCAGAATCTCGCACCAGGGGTAGAGGCGATACCGCGCCTTTTTGCGCGGTTGGCGTGTGCGGTGGAAAAAGGGGTAGTAAAGCCGATGACCCGCCTGGCGGCAGACATGGCCTTCCGGCGGGCAGGCCCGCCAGGGGTGCCCAAATCATTTCACAAAAACCGCCCAGAATGCAACCCTTCGTTATGTACTGGCATCTCTATTAAAAATCAAAACCAAAATGAAAAAGCTACTAATACTTCTACTTGTGATTCCGATCTGCTCGTTTGCAGGAGGCGGAAAGGGCGATGGAACTGGATTTCCGTCTAAGCAATGGTTCATCGGATTCGGCAACTCTCCGATTTTCACAGGTCTTCGATTTAATTTCAAAGACCGTGATGTGGAGAAAGTGAACGGCATGTCCTTCACTATGTGGCAACCCAAAAACGACGATGGCGAGGGTGCTGTCAACGGGGTTAGTCTCGGTCTTCCTCTTGCAGGGGGTACAGCTGAAAGAAATGGGCTAAATCTTGGCTTGGCGGGAATCAGCGCAAATCAAAACCTGAATGGCCTTAACGTTGGTGGTTTTGGTGCCGGAGCGGGAAACAATGTAAATGGCGTTAACATCGGTGGAATTGGAGTTGGCAGTGGCGGTAGTCTGAACGGATTGAACGTTGGAGGAATTGGTGTTGGTTCTGGGGATGATATTACAGGGTTTAATGTTGCTGCAATTGGTGTGGGTGCTGGTGGAGACCTGAGGGGCATAAGCTTTGCGGGAATCGGAGCTGGAGCTGGCGGTGACGTGAAGGGTGTTAACGTGGCGTTGGTTGGAATGGGAGCCGGTGATGACATGACAGGCATAAACTTTGGTGGCGTTGGAATGGGTGCTGGTGGAACTTTGAAGGGAATAAACATTGGAGGTGTTGGTGTTGGAGCAGGAGATGAAATACTAGGTGTGAATGTTGCAATCGTTGGTGTTGGAGCGCCAGAGGTAAAAGGTATAAGCGTTGCAGGTGTCGTCGGTGGAGATCGAGTAACCGGAATCGCCATTGCACCAGCATGGCTCAAAGTTGGAGAGAAGGGCGATAGTGTGGAGGATGATACAGAATTGAAGGGTTTGGCAATATCGGCTTTCAATCAAGTAAATGGCAAGAACAATGGGCTACTGATTGGCCTTTTTAATATCGCCAAGGGCGGCAAAGGATTCCAAATCGGAATTCTCAATCACTATCCAAACAATCCAAAAGGATTGAGGTGGTTGCCAATCTTCAATACGAATTTTAATAAGGAGTAGCGCTGCTTTTATGGAACGGAGGTTATCTCAAAGCGCCATTTCGAACCGACGCAGGAGGGAGAAGTCCTAATATTTCATACACAGCAATGATTAAGGAGACTTCTCCCTCGTACCTCGTTCGAAGTGACGTTGGGTACGGATTTGAGACGTCTCCTTTTTTGTTCCCAACCCCTCCAAACCTTGTCTTACCTCTCCTTTAAGAGAGAGGGGATAGATTCGCAAAGAATCAAGGTGAGTTCGCTATTCTACAATCTCAGCTTTAATCAATTTGTCAAGCTTGGGAAAATTGGCATCCAAATGCTTGTTGCCGAGCGTTAACATCTGCTGCTGCTTTCCTAGTCGCATTCCTCCTCCGGCACTTTCGTCGTACCCAGAATACAGCGCATCTACGGCCTCCATTCCTTCAATGACTTCTCCGAACGGTGAAAAACCGCCTGCGTCCAACCGAGCGTTGTCAATCAGGTTAATGTATATCTGCGTGGTTCGTGTATTAGGCCCTGTCATCGCATACGATAAAAATCCTCTCAAATTACTTTGAATTACGGGGTCGTCCTCTAGTTCTTGATCTACCCAATTTGATGTTACTTCCGGGTTTCCTGGAATTCCAAACTGCGCAATAAATTCCTTCTTGACTCTGAAGAATCTGGAGTCGTCAAAAAAGCCATTGTTGACCAGGTGGTAAAAACGCGTGGCACCTATTGGCGCCCACTCTGTCGTGACCTTAACTACAAAAGTTCCTTTTGTGCTAGTGATTCGCACCTTGAATTCATCAGGAGCTTTTGCCTGCCATGCCTTATCGTCTGGAGCTAAAAGAAGCTCCTTCGCTGATTTTGTCTGTTGAGCAAAACTTGAATTTAATAGGAAGAAACACGCTAAAACAAGGATAAATCTCATGGGGTTATTTTATCCAAAAGTAAGCAACCCCAAATTAAGCCTGGCTGACGAAAGATTGAGCACTTACTCCTGTCTCAATCCCATAACAGGATTCGCATTTGCAGGAGTAACGACTGCGCCAGTTATGGCGATGAGCGATAGTATCAAAATGAAGAATCCACTTATCGCAATGGTTACCATAGATACATCGACGTAATATTTGTAGATGAGACCCAACACCGCATCAGAAACGAAGTATCCCAAAGAACAACCTACGACCAGTGATATCAATAGAACGATCACAAAGGACCTGTTTATGGCGTAAAGAAGTTGTTTAATAGTGGCACCCAAAACTTTTCGTACACTGATCTCTTTGATCCTTTTTGCGACGTTAAGCTTAGCCAGTGAGAAAATTCCCACGATGCTTAGGAATCCGCCAAGGATGGCCATAGCCACAAAGATTTTCTGGAGATTCTTTGTATCTCGTCCCGCATCGCCAAGGGCAAGATCCTCTTGCAAAGTCCCATCGTATGGCTTATCAATATTTTGACTCCAAATGTATTTGAGTTGATCTTCAATTTCGGTCAGATTCTCGCCAGATGCTTTAACAATCAGATGCCTCAAGTCTGCATTTCGATCAAGGGAAAATACCGTAGGGCTCGGTTCTGAGTCTTCGTAGACGTCATCAATAATATCCGCAACAACACCAACGATTGTCTTTCTTTCCCCACCAATTTTCACTACATGGTGCAATGGATCTTTTCCATTAAAATATATATCACCAAACGGCTTAGTAACTAATATAGACTCGCTTTGATCTGCATCACTTTCTTCAATGAACCCTCGTCCTGAAATCATGTTCACCTCCATCAAATCGAGATAACCAGGACCCACCGTATAGTGACGTACTTCGTGTGTTGCAGTGTCAATCTCCAAAACAGCTTGACTGCTGTAGCGTCCAAAATTCCCTAGATGATTTTGAGTCCCAGCAGTAACCACACCTGGTATTTGCTCGATCTCTTGTTTCATCTGAACGTAATATTCCGAGCTACCAAGATCAAGATCAAAAACACTCTCATCCGTATAGCCAAGATCCAGGTTTTTCAAGAAATCCGAATTTTGCGAGAAGGTTATTCCTGCAGCCAAAACAGCTATTGAAAAACTATATTGTGCGATCGTTAATGCCCTATTTAGCCAGCTAACTCCCTTCAATTTTACTGATTTTCGCATAATTGAGATTGGTTGAAATCTCCAAGCGTACAAGGCTGGAAGTAAACCAGCAACGAATGTTGTGAACAGTAGGAAGCCTAATACGAAAAGAATTATCCCAGTGAGATTGGCATCCTGCAATAAAAAGCTAACTCCAAAAAGACCCATAATCATTCCAGAGGTTGTATTTGCCGTGAGCAATGCAATAATGAAGGCAAGGAAACTAATGATCCCCATTTCAAATAAGAACTGCATCAGTATCTGCTTGCTCCCAGAGCCTAGGGTCTTTCGAATCCCGATCTCCTTGAGTCGCTTAGCGATCAAAGCCATAGAGGTATTAGCAAGGTTGAAGCAGGCCGTTAAGAATATCATGCTAATAAGTACGGTGAAGATGATGTACACTTGAGGCCGAAGGCGGTTGTTGGAATAGCTTCTATTTAAGGTGCCTTCCTGAATGAGATCTGAACTAAAGGGGACAAGTTCAAATGTTGTGATTTTCCGCTCTTCATGACCCTCATTTTGTACCGTAATATATTTATTGATCTCTTCCGTTACTTGTTCTAGTTTGTTCGCATCCAGACTTAAATACTGGCCCTCATATCGCTTGTTCGACCAGTCATTTGGATCCATGTCCATCGCTTGTAGGTATTCCCGCTGGTTCAAGACCAGATTGAAGTCAAAACTTGAATTAAGCGGAATTTTTTCCAGAACACCTCCAACCGTCACTTCCACTTTCTCAACATCTCCAAAGTAGACTGTAAGTTCTTCGCCCAAAGCAAGTTCACTGCCAAAAAGCTTTACTGCCAAGGGCTTAGTGAGATAGATCAAGGGTCGATCATCAAACCCCTCGTAAGATCCGTACCACAAAGGCATTTCAAACATGTCTACCAGATCAGTCGAACCAATTCCTGCGTACTCAGAAAAGAATTCATTGCCCTTCTTAATGTTTACAGTTCTGGCGAAATAACTGCTTACACCATCAATCCCCGCAATCTCATTCCTCAGTTTATCTTCCAAAGCAATTGGAGCCATCTCATTCCTTCTCTCCTGACCATTTTCAAAGGTCATCGCATGGATGCGATATAGGTTATCTGTGTCCTTATAAAACGTATCGAATTCAAAATTGTAAGCATATAAGGTGTACATAAAGACACACATACTAAGTGCGATTCCAAGTCCTGTGACATTGATCAAGACCGACCATTTGTTCTTCCAGGAATGCCTAATAGCCAGCTTGAAGTATGATTTAAAAAGTGAAGTCATGATTGAGTTATTTTGAGTTTTTGTCCTTGCATAAGATTTATAGCATCGGAAAATATTCCACCAGAAAAAGAATTTGGCTTTCCACACTGTGCTACCATTTTTCACTCTCCGGAAAAACACTTCTTCCAGATCTCCCTCTAGCTCCTCTACTCTGTCTGGCCTACAATACCACCGAAAGATTCGCAGTGCCAATTTTGGCGGTCTATGGGTTTGATCAAATGACATACTCAGCCTTCTTTCCAGGCAAGCGCTTCTTTCGGAATCTGATACCTAAGTTGCTCTCGTAGTGATGCGAGTTCATCGAGTGCACGACTGGCATATGGAGTCAGGTAGAAGAGTCGCTTCCGCTTTCCTCCTCGTTCACCTGTGGATTCACTTAATTTGGATTCCAGAAATCCCTTTTCTTCCAGTCGATATAGTACAGTGTGAATAGCACTAATGTTGATTTTCTTTCCTGTCTGTTTTTGATATTCGTCCACAATATTCACAGAGTAGGCTTTTCCAAATAGCACCCCTACAAGGAGCAACACCAATTCTTCGAAGTTTCCAAGTTTAATATTTTCCATTTATTACACTATTGTAAGTATTATACTGGGCGAAGCTAATTAAAGTTTCACTTTTGTAAGTAAAATAGCAACCTGTTTCAGAAAATGTATTATTATTTAACTTGCCGCTTCAACACTAGCGCATCATGAAAAAATTAATCATTCCAATCATTGCAGTTGCCCTGGCTGCATGCCAGCCATCCACAAAAGAAGCAGCAGTCGAAAGCAGTGAAACTGTAACACCAAAAGCCCAGAGACCAATTTCTGTCGAGAACGGGAAAATCTTCACCGTTGGAGATACTAAAATGATGTACGGAGGTGCGGACAGCCTTTCGCATTTTGACATAAGCAACAGCGAACTGAAAGACGAGCAATTCCACTATGGAATTGGACGGGAAAAATTTCCAGCATTGCTAGCACCCGCTTTTACGACCATTGAAATGGCAGATACTTCATGGCATGACTCCACTCGATTTTTAGTGGCTTATGTGGGTGACGAGGTAAAGGCCTATTCTGTTCCTGATTTAACACGACATGAAGTGGTGAATGACATGCTGGGTGGAAAACCAATCATGGCTGCTTATTGCATTCTTGCTGATCTGGGAGCCATTTACGAAAGAACCTATGGGGACAAAGAACTCACGTTTGCATTAACAGGCTATACCTACTACGATGAAGAAGTCTGGGATGGATTGGACGGATTCGTTTTCTGGGATCGGGAAACTGAAAGTATGTGGTGGCCACTGATTGGTCGTGCAGTTTCTGGTTCACTCAAAGGTGTTTCTCTCCTGGAAATGGAGAAAACCAATTGGGAAGACACGGACTGGAAAACGGTCAAGGAAAAATATCCCAATGCGATGGTACTCATTACGGGGCAAGACTTTGAGCGACCAATCAAGTGGGAAAAATACGATGACGTGAGTGATATCGTCAGTAATTTTTCCGCAAATCTTAACTAAAATCTAGTTAGCTCTTCAAAATGAAAATCCTAAAAAGAGTGCTGATTGCACTGGCAATCGTTATGGCAATACTCTACTCTTTCTTGTGCTGGACCCTTTCTGGTCGTGTGCTCTTCCCTGAGAGCTCATTGGAAAAGACCAAAGGTAGAATTGTGAACCTTTGGGGTACGACCTACGAAGCATCCATGGAAGTGATGCCAGAATACGAGGATTTCTCCGTAGAAACCATCGATGGACTTCTACTAAAAGGCAAGTACTTTAAGACCTCAGATAGTTCATCTTGCGCGATCATATTTCCACACGGATGGGGTGCTATCTGGGCAGATATGCTGAAATACGTTCCTGCCTTCTCCGACTGTAATTGTGACTTTGTTATGTATGACCACCGAGCACATGGTAATAGCGAAGGAAAGTATGCAACTGGCGGAATCAAAGAATCTCAGGATCTGTGGACGGTTACAGAATGGGTGCAAGAGAACCATCAATTCGAACCATCAAAGATTGGATGGATTGGAAGCTCATGGGGTGCTGCTACGGCCTTAATTGCAGGGTCAGATGAAAAAGATGTTGGTTTTATTATCGCAGACTCTCCTTTTCAAGATTGGAATTCCGCTGTGTTTGAACGTGCAATTCGAGATTACGGAAGTGGCATCGACATGATTACTTCTGGTGTGATGCGTGCTGCCGGGTTAAGGGCTGGAGTCAGTCATAAGGATGCAAGTGCACTAAACAAAGCATCAAGTATTACAGAGCCCGTCTTGCTTATTCATTCGAAGGCAGATTCCCAAACTTCCTCCAGTCAGTCTGTCAATATTTCCAAAAATCTAAATTCAGGTATTTCGACTTTTTACAACACCGAATGGGGAAATGATCACGTGATGGATGTGGTAAAAAATACGGAAGAATACCGTGCCTACGTTCTGGATTTCCTTACCAAAGAAGCTCCTCAGTTTTTGAAAGTGAACAAATAGACTGCATTTTCATCTCTGCTACTAGCTATCGAAAAGCATAATTAACATTCTGGTGATTTTTTCGTTAACGTTATTTTATTTGATATATCAAATATGATTACCCAACGCAAACTCAAGAAACATGAAAAATTATCTAGTTATTCTTTTAGCAATTGGCGTTACCAATTGCCTAGCTCAGCAAACAGCACCGATCAAGAAGACCATTTCGATCAATTCTACCAACTTCGAATACCATGAGTCTTTGATTGAATCCAATTCTGTAGTCTTGGTGTTCCATGACTGGTTTGGGATCTCTGATTTAAGTTTCGAAATGCTGGAACTAATTAACTCGAAAGGAATGGATGCCATCGCACTTGATATGTACAAAGGCAAGTCCGCAAAGACCAATCCTGAAGCTGCTCGGCTCATGAATTCGGTGGATCAAGCCAACGTTTGGGACTACATCAACAAGGTCGTTGGAGATGCATCTGAAAAATACGATAATGTATTCATTTGGGGGTTCAGCCTCGGAACACAATTCGCGAGCCAGGCAGCAATTCGAAATAATTCCGTGATTACAGGCCTGATTCTATTCTATGGCAACACTCCTCAGGAAGAAGATCAACTCAGCAAAATGACATTTCCATCTTTAATGGTTATGGGGTCTAAGGATAACCCTAAAGGGGCTATTCGGTTTTATGAGGCCATGAGCAAAGGTGATAACACGTACGCCACGCTATTTATCTATCCAAATGCGCGCCATGCATTTGCTCAAAAACTATTTAATGCGGGAAACAACTACGACGAGGAAGCCAAGAAAACAACCTTTCGTCTGGCATTTAGGTTTATAGAAGAGAATACTTCCCCTTAAGCTGCATTGTGCATGATCAAACGCATTTTTTCTATTGTGCTAGTCACCTCGATACAAATGGTGTCTGGAGCCGATCAAGTGATCATCGCTACCACTGATTCAATTTTGAAATGAAAAACACCAGCTTAGCATTCCTCTTCCTTACGTTGCTTTCCATCTCATGTGAGCAGGTAAAATATCCCGTAGTCAAACAGTACGGTGGAGCAGAGCTGGATAGAAGCGTTTCCATTGCAGAGATTCCCTACGAAGGATTTGCAATGGCTGGTTACACAGAAGAATCAGGTAGCGAGGACATTTTGATCATTCGAACGGATTCGGAAGGAAATGAGATATGGAAAAAAACGTATGGTGACCTGGGGGACGAAGCAGGTTGGTCTATCGAGCATTTATCAGGAGAAGGGTTTATCCTGGCTGGCTTCACGACAAGCTGGGGAAACGGTGAAAACGATATTTTCTTGATGCGCCTTGATGTTGATGGAAATGAATTGTGGAAAAAAACGTATGGAGGCAGTGGTGACGATTACGCATGGAATATGAAAGTGACGAGCCTTGGAAATTTTTTGGTTGTAGGGCAGATCTTCGATTCTCTAACCAGCAGTACGAACTTCTATATGATGCTGACGGATACTGCAGGTTCCGTTCTTTGGGAGAAAATGGAAGGAGATCCCAACGCAAGGGACAGAGCATACTCTGTTGTCGAAGATCAGGACGGAAATTTTGTCGTTTGCGGAGGTAGTCAGACTCAAGGCAGTGAGGATATTACAAATATCAGACTTGCAAAGGTTGATCCGAATGGAGCTACGATCTGGGCCAAGGTTTTTGATACTGAAACTCATGACATTGCCCATTCCATTGTTGAAATGAATGATGGGAACTACATGACTGTTGGTTATACCGGCAGAAACCGGCAAGAAGGAAATTTTGATGCGCTGATAAAGAAAATCGACAAAAACGGCAATGAACTCTGGACAAAGAAATACGACAAGGATGGTGACAATCGATTTATCACTGGTCTAAAAACTACCGCAGGAAACTGTGCTGCGATTGGGTACAGCTTCAAGCCCGGGAGCCCGACAGCTACACATCTTCTCCTGGTCGATGGAGAAGGAGCACTACTCGGGGAGGAACAATTTGCTTTAGAGGGTTCTAATACCGGCTATGATTTAATTGAATCCAAATCTGGCGAATTTGCAATCACAGGTCATTTTGAGAATGACAGCACCAGGAATCGAGATGCTCTCTTTATTAAATCAGATTTGGGAAAGAAAATAAAAAAACAGTGGCACTACGAATAACTTCAAAAACTCGATCCTTCTCTTTTTGCAATCCTGCTTCCAGCTTTGGGTTGTATTGCGCAAACATCTGAGCAGCAAGTGGTACTGATCGCACTCGTACGAAACTATCTGGAAGCTTTAAAATCAACGATGCATGGCGAGTCTACTGAAGACATTCTGACACTAACGGACTGTACGCAACTGATGTCGTGTACGAGCATCCTGGAATCGGCATCAAGCTTGAAACGAAGGAAGTGATCAGCAAAGGACTACTTAGTTTTTTGGGCAGCTATGGAGGAAAAAAGAAAGACGCGCAGGTCAATATCTCTAATCAGATTTTCGGAAAAGGTCAATCCACTATTGAGTTTGAAATAAAATTCATGACCAGCGATGGTAAGACTATTACCAGAAAGCAAGTAAAGGTGTTGGAATTCAAGGGCCAGAAAATTAAACGAATCATTGATTACTGGTAGTAAATTAGGGGTGGAACAACCACCGCTCAGCGGTGAAATCATGCGATTCGACAGTCCGACCGAGACCATTTTCTATACCATCGAGCAAACAATTAAGGAATACCGGAAATTTGCCCAAAAGAAAATTGGGGAGCTTATCACCGACCTTTCGCTAGACCAGGCCCTTATCCTCATCATTATCTCTGAAAATCCAAAACTGCTTCAAACCCAAGTGGCGGAGTTGATCTTTAAAGACTATGCCTCCATTACTCGGATGCTGGATTTAATGGTGAAAAACGGCTACATAAAAAGAGAAGCCAACAAAGAAGATCGTCGGCGCTCATATCTTAGAATCACCGCAAAAGGGAGAAAAGCGATTGATCAACTGCAACCCATCATTCTAAACAACAGGAAAACTGCTTTGGACGGACTATCCGAAAAGGAAATTAACACGCTGGAGAAAACACTAAAAAAAATCGTTTCGAACTGTAATCCTTGATCAGTCCTCTTTAACTCTGTCAACAGGACTAGGTTGAAACCAAATTTGCAGTTATTTTTTGGTATTCGCCTTTTTCCCTTTTGGTTCGTCACGAGAAATACTCCAACAAAGAGTAGCTGGAAGGTGACAAGAAAAGACAGAAGCAGGATCAGGTTAATATTCCTTTGTTTGATTCTAACTGGATCAATCAACAAGCAAATGCTAGAACGGATAGAAGCAAAAAAGATAATCTCTGTGTTAGGATGATTATGTCAGGCGCGCAGAATAGCTATTCGCCATTCAACTAATTAACCATTCAACCTGTCCAACTATTCAACATATTTCCACAAATTGTGGCTCTAACCAAAAATGAAATATGGCATCCTCCTCTCGTGGTGAATTCACCTCCTCTTTCGGTTTTGTAATGGCAGCTGCTGGTTCGGCAGTCGGACTTGGTAATATTTGGGGATTTCCTACTCAAACAGCAGGGAATGGAGGAGCAGCGTTCGTCTTGATTTATATTATTCTCGCATTCCTTGTTGGCTATCCTGTACTAATGGCTGAATTCACCATTGGTCGCTATACGCGCCTTGCGCCTCCGGATGCCTACAAAAAATTGGGCGGAGGCAAATTGTATTTCGGTATTGGAATTCTTGGGTTGGTTACCGTTGGGTTCATCCTTAGCTTCTATTCAATTATTGCGGGCGGCATGATTGCCTACTTTGTGGAGCCAGTCGGGAGGTTATTCGGCTTAGACGCCTTCTCAGATTGGGTAGTTGCGCAGAGTGAAACAAGCAACCTCGTGTTCACTTCTATCTTCTTTTTGCTTACGATTTTAATCGTTTCGGGTGGAGTAAACAAAGGCATCGAAAAATGGTCTACCCGATTCATGCCAACCTTATTCATTCTCTTTTTCTTTCTCGTGATCTACGTTCTCACGTTGGATGGAGCAGCGGAAGGAGTTGCTGTTTACCTCCTCCCTGACTTTAGCAAAATATTTGATCCACAGTTGATAACCAGTGCAATGGGACAGGCGTTCTTCTCTCTATCGTTAGGCGTTGGCGGCATGCTGGTCTATGGATCTTACACAAACAAGAACGCAAATTTGGTTAAGCTTGGCTGGCTTGTGACGCTTTGTGATATCGGTGTTGCTTTCGTTGCCGGGTTGCTTATCATTCCCGCGATGTACGCTGCGGCTAATCTAGGAACTGAAATATTTGATGCCAGCGGAAACTTAATCTCTGGGCCAAACCTGATTTTTCAGGTACTACCAGGATTGTTCAAATCCATGGGATCAATTGGATGGATAGTTGCATTTGTATTCTTCCTTTTAATGAGCATTGCAGCACTCACCTCCTCTATCGCCATGCTTGAGCCTGTTGTCGCCTATGTTGTTGATAGTAAAAATGCATCACGGTCCAAAGCGACTTGGTTTACAGGAGGCTTTTTCTGGCTTGTGAGCCTAATCATCGTTTTCAATTTTGACAAGCTATTTGGACTTGTAGTAACTGCCACGACGGTTTATAGTCAGCCATTCCTGGGCTTAGCTATCGCCATTTTTGCTGGATGGGTGATACGAAAAAACATACTATTAAATGAATTGAAGGAGGGACATCCAGAAATAGAAAGTAGTTTTTTTTACAAAATTTGGCCTATCTTCCTCAAGGTCGTTTGCCCAATTTTGATCTTGCTCGTTTTTTTGCAGTCGTTTTAAAGCAGATCAGATAAAGCCTTAAAGACAGCTCAATCTCTACGGTTTGTCACTCCAGGCTACACTCGACATTTTCCAATGCCCATCCACTTTGACAAATTGTATGGTCTTCATTCCTTCTGCTTCGAAGTATTCACCATTCAATTTTCCAGATTTTTGATAGCGACTAAAGCGCTGAGCAATATTTCCAGAGATTTGGGTTTCGTGTGAGATTTCACTTTCGCTAAAATCGACCAAGGTTCCATCTGTTAACATGGCTTCTCTCGGTTTGATGAAGCCTTCAAGGTCGTAGATCAAAGGCTTTCCCGTGGTGTTGCTTATGATCATTCCTTCTTTGATGAAGATGTTCCTGATTTCGTTGAGCTCAAGGGTAGCGCCATCTGTGTTGGTGAATAAGTTAAAGAATTGACCTGTTAGCTCATTAATTTCTTGTAGGTCTGTTTCCTTCATTGATCTTTTTTGTTCCATGCACCCAATAAAAATCAGTGATAATACTATGCTAAGCGCTTTACTCATTGTTAGTCAAAACTTGTCTCAATGCCGATGCTATCTGGTGTTGACCTATATGACCTTCGTGTTATGCTCGAACTTGTAGTCGTTTTCAGCTAACTCCGCTAAAACGGGTTTGTATATCTCTTCCGTTACCGGTTTCAAGACACCTTTTGATCGAATGGTCCCTTCCAATATCAATCGCGAAGAGATCGCTGCTGGAAGCGAAACAGCTCGTGACATTGCCGAATGACCAAAAGGTCTTCCTTCCACTTTCATTGTAGATACTCTTTTTTCGATACGGTTATCGAATTCAACAATAGCTTCGTTGTGAATGATGATCATGTCTTTCTCATGATCTTTATAGACCATTTTTTCTTGCATAAGGCCCAACAGAACATCAGAATTTGTGCCTTTGCTGAATGGAACAGGCCGGTCATCAAAAAGACCTAACCATTGCAGTTGCTTTACTATGTCGGAGGTGACCCGCATATTAAGTTTTTCAGCTACTGCCTGGCGTACATCCGCACCCTCGCTGGCTCCAACAAGGGAAGCCGTAAACTGTCGATAACTCATTCCTTGCAGATCGTGACTCGTTTCTTCATTCATCAGGTTCAAGTCTTTCATACTTTGGACAGAGTTGCAATAGCCAGGATGGCGCAACAGTCCTCTGTAAAAATTTGGTATGCCCTGCAGGTCATAATCATCCAGGTAATTGGTACTATCACGATTTGGATAGGTCTCAAAAGTCCCGAGCCCATCGACATCCACAAGCCAACTATTATCAAACAAATTCTCTCCCGAAACTTCTATTTTTTTGCCATCCTCTATGTACACAGCTGGAGTTTGGGCTGCTTTCAGCAGTCCTCCAGGGCTCCATGAAAATTTATACCCATACGGATTGTTGTTGTGCTCGAAAGAGGGAATTCCCGAACCATAGGATTTGAAGCCAGTGACTTTACCTCCTTCAGCTTTTGCTAAATTGATCATCTGCATGGCTCCCATGTGGTCAATACCAGGATCTTCTCCGATCTCATTCAGAATTACGATACCCGCTTTTTTAGCTTCCTCATCCAGAGCCTTCATCTCCGGGCTGGTATAGGATGTGGTTACCATATTTACCTTGTGCTTCAAGCAGGCTTTGGCTACAATAACATGCATGTGGGGTGGTATCATGCTCACAACTAAATCAACACCTTCAACCATTTTGCTCAACTCATCATAGGGAGGTGTAGCGTGCCATAGGACTCTTGTTCCCAATGCCCTACCAGCAATGATTAACCCGGAGTGGTTGTTGTCTCTGCTAGCCACCAGGACTTCATATTTGCATTTATCAATGAAATAATCAACCAGAGGTTTTACCACGTACCCAGTTCCTAATACCAATACTCGTTTCATACGCACACTACTTTTAAATGAAGATCAATGATTGAAAGGCGGAACTACGACCGCTCGTACTCTGCATCCGATCTCAAAGATACCTGATTGCCCTTATCTGGAAGAAACCAATCTTAAGATCCAATTTGACCTGCTAGCGTGTAATGTGCTTGAATTTCGAATTTCCAGTAAGAGAAACGGATTCTAGTTTCAGGTTTACTGGCTTTTTGAGTTCAGATTCTATCGATCGCCTAAGACTAACCATGTAGTCTATGATACCTTCATCTTTCCAGAATTCCTCATCAACGATTATTGTTAGGAAATACTCTCGATCAATGAGCTCAATTCGAGTGATGTTTCCATAATCTGGGCCGAAGAAATCGTTTACTTCAAATTGCTTAAGGAGTTTGTTTACATCCTGAATTGGGATATCAGCATCATAGTAAAGTTCATTTCCACTTACAACTCGCACTTCCCCTGGGTAGAAGGGTTCGTCAATAGCAAGCCCAAGGATAATAGCCAAATTAAGGGCAAGCCCTAGTATTGTAATCCCAACTACCGACCAGTTAGATCTCTTTTCTGCTCCACTTTCAAGTGCCAATTCAACATCTTTGGCCATGAAACGACGAAAAAATAGATACACGAGAGCGCCATAAAATGCAGTAAAAGCAAAATTTGGAATTTTATCAACAATCTCTTCTGGCAGCTGAAAAAGAACATAGAAAAAGGCAATAGTAAATATCAGGGTGAATGCCAAAGAGGTGTAGGCCTGTTTGTCTTTCCCTAGTGCTTTGTAGTTCTGATAAATCAAAATCCCAGGTGGGATTGGACCAGCAAGTATTGCGGAGATATCAACTTGTTTTTCAGTATTGATCTTTTTGCTCATTGGAATTATGTTGTTGCGAGACTGAAATGATTGGAGCTCGAAGCTGTTAAGCGTAAACTAAAATTAAAGATTACTACCAGTAACAAGGTAAATGTATTTTTCAGGCCCCATAAGCGAGTTATTGTGATAGTCGTATTGCTGCCAAAATTTCTCAGCATAAGCATCAAAGAGGTCCTCATCTGATATATTCCATTCAATTTCCACTGCCTTCGTATCGGCATAGTCTTCCATTCCTCTACGTTCATCCACAAGGCCTATAAATCCAGCCTTTGACGTCTGATAGATTTTTGTCCATCCTTGATCCGCCACAAGTTGATAACCTAAAACTTCCTCATAGAATTTCTGAATCAGCAGTAGATCCTTATGATACGTCCAGGTGATGGATCCGTAAAAACTGAGATTCTCAACTGACGTTTCTACCCGCGGTGCCTGCGCGAGTGCCGCCATGAATATTTCATTTTCAGGGTGTTGCTTGAACTGTTCAAATTCCAAGAGGTACCCTCCTGGATCAATCGCTACAAAACCATCATGAGGACCACCTTCTCGTGGTTTATAAGTGTATTTGATAGGTATGTTTTCCTTCTGAACATACGCATACCACTCTGGCAATTGATCTGTCAAGAAGGCGATGGCAGTAGATTTAGGTTCTCCTTTTCGGTGCGTGTCGTTTAATGGATGCAATTCAATAAAAGAGTCACTACTTATTTGAAATCTTGCGGTGTCTACCTTGGTAAATCCTAACGTGTTATCATAAAATTCAATGGCCTCCTTTACATCAGCGTAATACAGGTGCGTAATCTGCTGTTCCACACCAAAGGAAGCCAAATCCCGGTAGTCAGAAGTTTTTCTAAGTAGTTCATTTATCCCCAGTGTGCCATACCCCATCAATCGCCCAAAACGTCGTGCCAACGCTTCGGATTCTTTCCTGTCCGTGGCATCAGCGGCACGAAGGTCTGTCTTCCATTGTCTGTACTGCTCCAAGGTATTCCCCCTGTAAATCATAACCACCGTCTTACCCGCTGTCAGCTCTGCTGGAAAAAGCATCGAAACAGGAAAGTCATCTTCTCGATAGAGTTGTACTTCGTTTTTTTCAGCCATCTTACCAAATTCAACCCATAGTTCATCTATCGCCGTACTTTCCATGGGGTAGTGAAGCGCCATTGGTTTCGCGTCATTGGCAACCATTTCACAATAGACATCAAAGGCCGTCAAAACGCTATCCTCCTGTTTTGCGCAAGAGGAGATTAAGACTAGGATTGGTACTAGCCACTTGGTAGATTTTTGCATCTGGTCAAGATATGAGAATTTCAGGAGGAGTCAAAAACGTTGGTTAAGAATTCGAAAAGTGGGGTTCGGCAGTTATATGATCTTATTTCTTAATCCTCCTCAATTTTCCTTGACGGTTCCTTCCAATTTATCAAAGGGGAAGGATAATACTTGACGCCCATTCGATCTAGAAATGGAGCTTGATTTGCTAAACGTACCTTGTAGTTCTCCCAGTCTCGATTCTCTGGGATAGTCCAACCGAGCTCGGCGTAACCAATGGCTCTCGGGAATGCTAAATATTCCAGTTCATCGGAATTGCTGATGGTCTCTGACCAAAGTGGCGCTTCAATTCCCAAGATGTTCTCTAGCGGCACTCCAGCATAAGATTCCGGAGACCAGTTGTAGGCAGTATCGGTGGGGATGTAGGCTGCCCAATCCAAACCGTACGCTGATTGTGGATCATATTGCATATCCAGGTATGCTTTTTCAGCGGGTGACAAGATAATTTTCATGCCTTTTTCCACCGCCGTCTGCGCATTTTCCTTATTCCTCCAAAATTGAGAAATGGACGTAGCATTCAAATCAGCATTGGCAACTTCGTCCCACCCGATCATTCGTTTGCCATGCTTTTGCACGATCTTTTCCACCCTGTTTACAAAATAAATGTAGTCATCCTTTTCCGTCACATGGCTTTCATCTCCACCAATATGAAAGTAAGGCCCAGGGGAAAGAGTAGCGATTTCTCGCACGACATCATCAATAAAAGCATAAACGCTATCCTTCCTCGTATCGAACGTGCTAAAACCAACTTTTGTACCCGTATACAATTTGAGGGTTTCACCATTTCCATTCAGAAAAGGATAGGAAACGGAGGCCGCATTGGTATGCCCGGGCATATCAATTTCAGGGACAATCATAATATGAAGTGCTGCAGCATACTTCACGATCTCTGTATATTCTTCTTGGGTGTAAAAGCCGCCAGATCCACCACCTACTTCAGTGCTGCCACCAATTCCCGTGAGCTTCGGCCATGATTTAATTTCAATACGCCAGCCCTGATCATCGGACAGGTGCAAATGCAGTGCGTTGTATTTGTAATAGGCCAATATATCAAGGTATTTTTTTACCTCTTGTACACTAAAAAAATGACGTGCTACATCCAGCATCGTTCCTCGGTATTCAAATTGAGATTTATCAATGATTTCACCAGTCGGAATGACCCATATTTTATTCTGAGCGAGGGTATCGTTACTAGTTTCCGGGATGATCTGTCGTAACGTCTGAATGCCCCTAAAGGCGCCCGCAGCTGTATTCGAATTCAGAATTACAGAATCAGGTGTGATATACAGTTGATACTGCTCGATAGAAACAGCACCATCCGTTTGATTGATGTAGATAACTCCTTCCATATCCTGAACCTCCTTCGCATCGACCAGTAGGTCTAAACCTGTCTTTGCCTTGATTTTCGTTGCCAAAAATTTACCAAGTTCTTGAAACGCTGCGGCATCCCCAGAAGTGTAAATCGCCGTGAATTGATCAAGAGCAAACCCTCCATTTGTAGCCGATACGTGCAAAGGCTTGGGGATAAAATTCTCCGATTCGAGATCAGTGACTGGAAAATGGATGATGCGCTTCTTTTTCGTGCAGGCGGTGAAAGTGATTGCGACCAACAAGAATACGGAACTCCTAATTGCGAAAGATTTTATCATGATGTTGAGGGTAGACTTTCGATCATCTAAGATATTTAAAGACCAAGGTTTATGAATTGGAATCAATTTGAATCTCGAAGTATTCACTCTATCGGTTAGGCTATGAGTAATTGTGTGGGATAGTACTCAACTTTGCCAGTAAATATGAAACTGATAATAGGTTTCGTGTTTCACTCCAAACTAGACAATTCTTGCCCTCGTTCTGAATCAACTCTAAATAGTTCATATCTGTTGTTCATCATAATTTCACCATCTTTATACATATCCATCCAAACTTTTATACTAGAATCGGTTTTCATTAAATGATAACCATGCATATGAAACTCATCATGAGTTTTTGTATTGCCTACTTTTCCATCACAGAGAAAATTAAGGTCTCCTTCCCCTGAATCAACTGCAATAAGGTTCGGCTGATTTTGTAATTGACAAAAATGATTGGCTCGTAAAAGCCCATTATCAAGATTATAAACCGTTAACATTTCTGTTGGTATATCCGTTCTTAATCGTTCAATTATCACTCCATCTCGGGCACTTGAAATATATTCAAATCCGTATTTGCTTTTGTCACTATCAAGTACGGCAATCCATTTTCCTTCGAGCCCATTCAAATACTTCATCGCATCTTCGGTATTCGTAAGAGAATTTTGGATTTCAGATTTCTTGTTGGTGCATCCGCAAATACCTGTAAAGATGATAAGCAAAGTCAAGTACGGTATTCCTTGTTTTTTAGCATTCATAAGCTGGTTTATTAAATAATAATTCAAATTAGTTCATTTGTCACAAATGAAAACAAGGTCTTGGAATGTCGCTCCATTGTTGGTGTTATCACTGTCACAAGACCAACAAAGGTGATAAATCAGAATTTTGAATTGATCAGGGAAGGCAGGAAGGTACCATTAAGGAATGAGGTTTAGGAGTATCTGGAAACGCAGTATCTAATGTGACCTTATACCTTACTTTTATGGTCGCTGATTTTGCCGGCTTCATGTAATTCATTCGTTATCTCATGTATGATAACATCGATCTTTTTTGAAGAATCCTCAACCATTGCCAAGCTCATTAAATTCACCTCTATATCAGATGGATTGTTTTTGACTAGATCTAGCATCCCAAGAAGGGAAGCTATGGGTACTCGAATTTTATGGGCAAGATCAAACTGATGCCCTCGTAGTTTTGCTAAGGTTTTTTGGAGTTCTTCGGTCCGTTTTTCAACAAGCCTTTCTAAATTTTGATTGAATTCCAGGATTTCATTATTCTTATCTTCTAGAAGTGCATGTTGTTTTTTGATCTGATCACGCTGTTTTTCAACTTCATTTTTCTGTCGCTTGATTATGCTATAGGCCTTCAATTTTCTTTTATAGCTTCGGTACAAAACAACAGCCAATAGCCCGCCAAGGATGATGGTCGATGCTAACGCTAACAGCAAAAATCGATTAGAGTCAATTTGTGCTTTTTGTTCAGATATTTCCAGGTCTTTTATTTCCTGCTGTCTGGAAAAAGCGATACTATCTGAAGTTGCTTGCTTTTCATATGCATATTTATATTCAAGTCGTATGAACTCATTTTTCTTCTCTTCGCTCTGGACGCTATCTTTCATCTGGACATGTAACTCAAACATTTCCAATGCTTTCTTCGTAAAACCCAATGCTTTGTAGCTCTCAAATAATATCTTGGTACTCTCTTCCAAGATTTTCACATTGCCAAATTTTCGAGCATGTTCTACGGATTTAGTTCCATATGAAATCGCAAGCCTGTGCTTATGATGCTGGTTATTTACATAAGAAAGGGTACTGAGAGCCACACCCCATCCTTTGTTATCTCCAATCGAAATGGCCATTTCCATTCCGTTTTTCAGATATTCCATAGCGTTAGCGTAATCACCTAATTCCGAGAAAATTCCTCCAAGATTAATATTTGAAGAGGAAAGCCCCCGCTTATCCCCAACTTCTTTCCTCAGCTGTAAGCTTTTGAATAGATATTCCTTTGCCTTTTCGTATTCCCTTAGCGAACTATAGGATTCCCCAATGTTGTTATTGATTATTGCAATGAATCTTTCGTTTGAAATTTCTACGGCAATATCAAGGGCTTCATTATAGATTTCAATTGCCCGATGGTAGTCTTCCTGTTCGAAATAGATATTACCAATGTTGGCTAGAGAAGCGCAAATACGGTGCTTATTTCCATTGTTCTCTGCTATGGTTAGGCTTTTGTTTAGATATTCAATAGCAGTTATATAATCGCCAAGATTTCGGTAAATATTTCCAATGTTATTTAAAATGTAGGAGGTGGACGATCCCGATTGCCCGGCAATTTATAAGCTTCTATTGTAATATTTTAGAGCTGTCAACAGATCCCCTTTGAATTTGTATGCAACTCCCTGGTTATTGATCGCTCTTGACATCCAGTACTTGTTATTAGGCGAAGATGCCAGGTTGTATTGTAATGTAGAATAATACAAAGAGCTGTCAGGAATACTGGTAATAGTGACGTTCCGAGCAATTCTCCCAAGTATTTCCAATCTGACTGTATCATGAAGTGATGGATCATCCACAGTCTTTATTAAACTATCCAGACTTTGCCCATTCGAATGAACGCAAAGCAGTACTGAAAGCATATACACTAATTTTCTGAAGAAGTTCAAAAGGTTGTTTTCGCTTGATTGTGTAAAAATTGGCATTTTACATCTAATTGACAATGGATTGTTTTAGTTATGATTGCGTTTGCTAAGACTGTTGTAAGTTAACTATGAAGTATTCCCAGATTATCCTCATTGATGATGACCCAATGACTAACGTCTACAATAGGTTTCTTGTGCAGAAATCTAATCTGGCTTCTGATATAGTGGTATTTGAAAATGGAAGTGAAGCGATAAATTATTTGACAAAAACAATTCATGATTCTGGAAAGGGTATGTTGATTCTATTGGATATAAATATGCCTAAAACAAATGGGTGGGATGTGCTCGAAGCTTTAAGCTTACAGAGTAGAACCAGAGAGTTTAGGGTTATAATGGTCACCTCTTCAATTGATCCAAATGATATGGAAAGAGCAAAATCATATGAACTGGTCTCTGACTTCATCTCGAAACCTCTCACAGCGGAGGCCCTTTAATCGTTGATTTGGCAGGTACCAAAAAGCTCTACCCCTTTGCTTCTTGCTTGATGTATTTTTTTAGGAAATGTTTCTTTGAATCATTGTAGCTGGAAACCGCACCAAGCTTATGCAAACAGTATATATAGATCCATGCTAGATCAATTTGATAAGGAAGGAACCCTGCTCGTGCGCTGTTAGGGTATAGGTGATGATTATTATGCCATTCCCCAGCAAATAAACCTGGTCGTGTTTGATTAATGGAAGTATTGCTACGGTCAAAGTCTATTCCGTCTTTGTGCTTTAGCTTTCCTCCTCCGTGACCTGTGTAATTGAATGCTCGAACCAGAACAAACCAGAACATGGCAGCACTAAATGCAGCACATGCCAGGCCGTGGCCTCCCATGAAATAAAATGCAACGTACCAAAAACTCCAATTGAGGAACCAGAGAGCTATGGTATAAAATGGAGTAGCAATAGAGCCCCATTTTTTATATTGTTTATAACTATTACGTTGAACTCCAGTATGCGCTAGAAATTGAGAAGCCTTTTCATATTCCTGTTCACTCAAGTCATCAGCTAAGCTTTGGTGATTTACATCAGATAACATGCAATACATTATTCCTGCATGGGCATTGTATGGATCTCCAGGCTCATCTGACTTTGTATGGTGTACATGGTGAGACACTACATATATCTCCTCAGGAAAAGTTCTGAGCACCAGGTTTTGGGTAATAAAACGCCAAATCGGATGACTAAACGTGAAGGCTTTGTGAGTACAGTATCTATGAAACCATATTGTACCATGCGTACTTATGATGATCATCGCGTATACGAGAAAAAAAGCAAGCAGTCCCAAACTGAAATAATGGAAAATAAAGAAGTAAAAGAATGGAAGCATAATAATGACTTCTAGCCAGCTAATTGCGGAAATCCAATTTCTTTTGCTTTTAAAAACGTTGATTCTTGCTAGTACCTCTGTAAATAGTTGTCTTAAGGTTGGAACTATCAATTCTCCTTTTTCATCTGCCCAGCCATACGAGGGAACCTTAAGTACTTTATCAATAAATGCCAAGACTCTTATTTTAGTTAAATAGTTGCGTAGATATGGTAATGCAAATTTACTTCATTTCATATTCTAAATTGTATTGTAAGACACCTACAAACATTGTTTGTGGAAATTTCGTTCTTGCTAGAACCTGCATTAGAGGGGGACAAGGGAACAATGTCGCTAGGCTTTCGACTCGATCTCAGTCATCAGTCCTCCAAAGCAATTAAATACATTATCGATTATGTCCAAACCCATCATCTTATCCTTCTAAATGTTAGACTCATTCTTCCCTTATCTGTTTTGGATTTGAATGCTGCCATATGTCTTGCACCTCCTGACTCATGTAAATCAATGATCCAGAGGGTAGTTCATAGTCAATTACATTTTCCCTATCTTCAATATTTCTGAATCTCAGAATTCTAGTTTCACCAACAGATACAATTGCAACCCCAGTTTGATCCTCTAAAATATCTGTTTGATCCGAGTGAAATCCCATTTTTGACTTTCCATTCAAATAGTAGTTGATTAGACAGTTGTTGGGTTCGAATCCTAGCTCGACTAAAATCAATTGATTGATGTCGTGTAATTCTGGTAAGAAATCCTGAAACGGATAACTTATTTGCGAATAGTTATAAGCCTTGCCATAGCTCGCAGTTTTTCTTGCCTGCATTCGCTCATCCCATTCAACTTTATTTTGTAGAGTTGCAAAAAGATGGTCAGGTCTTTCAACAAAATTTTCTATGTTAGTAATTCCTTTCCTGTGAGAGGATTGTTGCTAAATAGCTGCTAAAATGCACTGTGCGTGCTTTTTGTTCTTCAATTTATTTCTCCTCGGCCATTTCAATGTTACACAAAATTTCCACAGTCGGAGCAACGCCACCTGAAGCTCCTGACACTCCGAAATCATTTCGATCTACGCTTCCTGTGAGCTGAAAACCTACCTTGTCGCGCTCATCCTTGGTCTTGGTCGATCCGATATGATTTGCTGATAATTCCACTTCTTTCGTATTCCCTCTCATCGTCAAGTCACCAATCACTTTGTACATGCCACCACCCAATTTCGTGAACGATTTACTTACAAAGCTGATGGTTGGATTGTTTTCCATGTCAAAAAAGTCAGCACTTTTTAAGTGCTTGTCACGACCCTCAGCTCCAGTACTGATACTCCCAACCTGAGCTGTGAAGGAAACTTTTGCGTTGGTAAAATCTTCTGGTGTTCCGCCATCGACTGTAGCTTCAAATTCCATGAACCTCCCATTGACAAACGAAATTCCTGAGTGCTTCGCGTTGAACATTATGCTTGAATGATTTGGATCAATCTTCCAGCTTTGAGCATTGACGCCCACAGAAATAAGCAGAATTGATAGGAATGAGAGTAGACTATTTTTCATAATACTAGTGTCTTGGTTAGATACGAACTTACGAATTTTGAAGATGATTAGCTTGTTTGTCAGGACGTAGAATGTAAATGAACGCGGTTTCCTTCGGTGTCCTCGAATGTCGCATAATATCCGAACTCTGGTGTGATCTCCGTTTTTGATAGAATTATTTTACCACCAGCAGACTCCACTCTGTTAAGTACGACTGTTAGATCACTGCCGCCGTTGAGGTAGATCCTAGCACCTTGTAGGCTTGGTTCATACCCTTCACCCTTCAAAATGGCTCCGCCGACCCCGCCGTTCTCTTGATCAGCGGGTAAAAACCCCATTTTATATGGCCCCATTTCCATCTCCGTCATTTCGTAGTCAAAAATTTGGCTGTAAAAAGCCTTTGCTCTTTCGAAGTCAGTTACTGGGATTTCGAACCAACTAATTGCGTTTTTTGTCATTTCCATTTTCTTGTGATTTACGGTTATTTCAATTTCTTTCTTGGTTTTTTGATAGGAAGCTATATTTCGGATACGTATCTCTGGACTTCCTAACTATCTTCTAAAATAGCAGATTACACCTGAGTTTCAAATTGTACTTTTTTACTTACCTCAATTATATGAGCTAGGAAAAGTTTCCGCCCCTGGTGCTGACTTTTGAGCAATACATGCTAGATCTTCAATTGCTAGCAAAAGCCGCTTGAACGAGAAAGATGAGACATAAATGCTGCGATTAGCCTAAGACGTCACCTTTAATGAATTATATTTATCACTTTTAGCAATCATCTATGATAGAATTCTATTGGTACACTTCCGTTATTTCAAGTGGCATTCTCGTTGTAATTATTTTGCTCAATGTAATTGGGTTTGATCTGGACGAGATTGATATTGGAGTTGATTTTTTTTCCTTCAATTCAGTCATCGGTTTCTTTTGTGTGGGAGGGTGGACTGGGTATTTGGCAAATGACTATACTTCCTTTGATCAATGGATTGTTTTGCTGATATCGGTGCTTTCAGGTCTGGTTACCTACGTTGGAAGCATTTTCATTTTGCGTCGACTCAAAAGTTGGGAGTCCAGCGGAAACATCGATCTTGCCAATGCAGTTGGAAAAATAGGGAAAGTATACCTGGGAATTCCTGCCAAAGGTGGGGGTGAGGGTCAGATTGAAATCTTAATTCAAGAGCGATTAAAAATCGTAAAAGCAATATCTCAGTCGGGTAAAATAAATACAGGAGAAAAAGTTATCGTTTTCGATCTTGTTGATAATAAATTAGTAGTTGAACCATATAGTGAAGAAAATTAATGGAGTTTATAACCAGCGTCTTTGGAGTAATAATTCTCGTCTTAGTTCTACTTATCATCATTTTTATATCTAGGTATAAAAGGTGCCCGTCCAACAGGATACTTGTGGTATACGGAAAGGTGAGTGGTTCAAAAAGTGCTAAGTGTGTGCATGGAGGCGGAGCATTCATTTTGCCGATTATTCAGGATTATTCTTATTTGACCCTTAGCCCTATACCGATTGATATTGATCTTCAGGGGGCACTGTCGAAGCAGAACATCCGAATAAATACGCCAAGTACTTTTACTGTAGGTGTATCTACCGAACAGGGTATCATGTTAAATGCTGCTGAAAGACTCCTGGGATTGTCAGAGGATGAGGTAAAAACGCAAGCACTGGATATCATCATTGGTCAATTGAGGTTGGTTATTGCGACCCTTTCTATTGAGGAAATAAACAAGGACCGAGAGCAGTTTCTACAGTTGATCAACAAACACGTTGCCTCGGAGTTAAATAAGATCGGGTTAGAGCTGATCAATGTAAACATCAAGGATATTACAGATGAGTCTGGTTATATAGAAGCGATTGGTAGAAAGGCAGCATCAGAAGCTGTAAACAAAGCGAAGGTAGAGGTGGCTGTGCAGGAAGCTTCTGGAGCCATGGGGGAGGCAAAGGCGAGCAAGGAAAAAGATGTACAAGTTGCAAATGAAGTTTCAGAGTCGGAGCAGGGGGTAAAGGATGCAGAAGCAACTAAGCGTATAGCGATTGCAGGTTTGGAGACTCAGGCGAGTTTGGGAGAGGCTAAAGCCATGCGGGAAAAAGAAGTACAAATCGCCAATGAGAATGCTTTGGGCGAAGAGGGAGCAAAGAAGGCGGAAGCTCAGAAAAGAATCTCAGTTGCTGAATATGAAGCGGAGGCAATACAAGGGGAAAACAAATCGAGAGCAGTTGAAGCGGAAGCTCAGGCAGAGCTGGCAAAAAGGAAAGCTCAGGCACGTGAAGATAGTCAGGTGGCAGAAGCTAATGCACTGAAAAACATTATGGCTGCTGAAAAGGAAGCTGAGAAGATTAAGCTGCAAAAGGAAGAGATCGTAAGAAACGAAATAAACAAAGAGAAACAAATCATAGATGCCGAAGCGAAAGCCGAAGAGATACGGAGAATTGCCAAAGGGGAAGCAGATAGTACGCTGATGAAGTTTGAAGCAGAATCGAAGGGAATGGAAGAACTATTGAGTGCAAAAGCTAAGGGCTACAAAGACATCATTGATGCGTGTGGGGGAGATGGCAAATCAGCAGCTACATTGCTGTTACTTGAGCAGTTGGATACATTGGTGATGAGACAGACGGAGGCCTTGGCCAATCTGAAAATTGATAAAATTACGGTGTGGGATTCTGGATCAAATGGAGACGGTCAAAACACAACCTCGGGATTTTTGAGGAGTTACATTGGAGCACTACCTCCAATTCATGAATTGGCTAAGCAAGCAGGGCTTGACCTTCCTGAATTTTTGGGAAGCATGGCTAAAGACAAAGTTGAAGTAGCAAATGAAGTGAAGAAACCTGTGAAGAGTACTCAGAAAACGCCTGATCCGAAGAAGGTACCTCCTAAGAGTAAGGGGTAGTTTTTTAGCAGCCAATCGCTCACGTTAGTTGAGTAATCGGGAATTTAAAGAACAGTAAGGGCAGGGATTGCAAATGTGAGTTAGCATTGAGTCAATTAGAAATTGATGTGATATAGGAAGGTCTAGCTAGAACCTACACCTAGTGGGCTTTAGCTCGTTTCACAACGGCTAATAAAACACGAGCAACGGGGATTCTTTCGACTCCAAAGGGATGAGTCAGAAGGCAGAGTTTGGTTTACCCTACCCCGAGTGTTCCCCGATCGATTTGCTTATTTGTTTATATTAAGTGGAGTATTGATCCAGTAACCAGATAGATTTTCTGGAGCGAGAATAGGTTGACCTTCAAAAATTGGTTTGGTCTTTATCATATTCAAAGTATCAAATATTCTCACCTCATTAGGTTTAATTTCTTGCACAAAAAACTCTCTAAATTGATTGTAGAAAAGTAATTCCTGCTTATTCACCACATTGCCATAGATATCACTTACATTTTTCACTTCTAGCTTTAAATCATTAGTATGTTTTGCTAAAGTTGATTGTGTTACTAAATAATCAAAAAGCATGTCTGTTTCTTTAGGATAAATTAGAACCTTGTTTCTTTTAACATTTATTTTTTCTATCCTCAATTTTGTGTCCTTTAACCGCAAACTGTACTTGCTTTTCTTAAAAGCATCTATTGCTGATAGAGTATTATTAAAAACAAGTTCAATGCATTCTCCTCCGCACCCCCATTTTGTGGCAGTAAGTTTGAACTTTGCAGGCGGTAAGACATCGAAGGAATTATTAAGAGAAATATAGTTAGGGTACATGATGCCATCATGTGGTTGATACTCTACGATGATTCTGTACAGCAGTTTTCTATTTATCGTTTTCACTAGATTAGGGTTCTTAGCGAATAATCCTTCTTCATCTCTTTGAGGTTCCTCATTTATGTGAACGCCATATTCCATTTTATATATTCTAAAATCCCCTTTGCTAATGAACATCTTACCTTCAACCTGAAAATTCTCCAAGGTTTTGGAAATTTTAATTGCATAAAGAAGCATGTTATCAATATAAGTATCTGGGAGTATGCTTAGATCATGATTTATTAGAAAGTCTGTTTTTAACCGATTCACAAAATCATAAGCATCAACATCATAATTTCGTATTGCATCGTGCAAACGAAGAATAATATATTCGTTTCCTCCTAGGCCATCTATTGTAGCATTAGGAATGATTTTACTCTTGTCCAAGTAGTCATACGGTTTAGCGGCAATAGTATCAACGGGAAAATCAAGGTTCTTTTTATAAAAAAGGATTCTTGTTTGCGTTTCTGTTAAATCTGCAACATCAAAACCTGGATCAAAAACCTGCAGTACCGCCTCATTCAAATTCACATACTTTCCGTCTTTAATTTGATAGTCTCTATAATAACCAACATAGGAAAATGGTTTAAAGGGGAAGTTTTCGGAAATTTTATCAATAGCCTGACGAACTATTTTACTTGCACTCCAATTAATAACTTTCTTTGAACCAACAACTGTAACCTCATCCAACATTGCTATTCGTTCTGACAATCGAATAATATTTATTTGATCTCCGTTAAGGTTTGACAGGATTATTTCTTTTGAAATATATCCAATTGAAGAGACTACCAAAGTATCTCCCATTCTCTTAAACTCGTTAGGAATTTTAAATCCTCCATCTAAATTTGATATTACTCCTTTCGGTTTATTCTTGACTTTTATGGTTGCGAATGGAATTGGACTTTCAGTTTTAGCGTCCATTAACTTACCATTAATGAATTGGCCTTCTTGGCCAAACATTAAGTTGCATTGAAGTATAAATATTAAAATGAAGTTTAACCTTGAAATTCTTAACACGGATGAATTTATTTCTAATTTAATGATGGGTAACGTCAAGAAAAGGCGTGTAACCCGATCTTAAGCTTGGAGTTGAAATTAGTGATATCAAATCAATTAAGCAGAGCAAGAATCATCAAGTAGACAAGAAGTATACTCGTTTCTGACGCAGAAATTAGTTCGGTGTCTAATTGGCTGGTAGCATGGAAGAAACCTTCGCAATGCTCAAGTTGACAGCACGAGTAAATCAATAAATGGAAAGAAAAATAGGAAGGGGTAGCTAGAACCTACCCTAGTAGAGGCATATGCTAGATCGTGTGTTGCCAGCTTTTGGGTTCGACGTTTGTATTATTTTTTCTATAAACGTGTTGATTTTTCTTTATATGATTTAATCACGTTTCTGGGCGAACAGCCAATCAAGAAAGCCTGGAATTTCAGTGACCCTATACCATACGTTATGAGTTGCATCTGGAAATTCTGTGTATATGGGATCACCACCTGGCTTTTTGATCGCTTCGATCATTTCCCGTGATTGACTCACAGGGACTATTCTATCTTTTCGTCCATGAAAAGCCCAAACGGGTACATCTGTGATTTTATGAGCAAGACCAGGATCTCCTCCCCCCATCATGGGTACGGCAGCAGCAAACATGCTCGGGCGAGAGGTGATAAAATGCCAGGACCCATTACCCCCCATAGATGAACCCAGAACGTAACGTCTTTTTGGATCTATGTTGAATTCCTTCTCCAATGCTTTGATACTTTCGAAAACTAAAGAATCCGCTCCAGGGACATTAGGGTTTCCTCCCCAATTAAATCCAGGAGAGCATTGTGGAACAAAAATGAAAGCTGAATATCTTCGTCTGTTTGCCGTTTGTGATAGCAATTGAGCAGGTTGTGCTCCTTCTAGTTGCATGACATTGTCAGAACCATTGGCCCCTCCGCTATGTAGACAAACGGCAAGAGGATATTTTTTTGTAGAATCGTAATTCAGTGGTTTGAGTAGGCGATAACCTAAGGTATCACCTTGACTACTTACATAGGTCCGAGCTTCAAATAATCCATCCAATCTCTGAATTCTTTCGGTTTTTTTGTTAAGCCAGTTTAATGACCAATAACTATCATTGGCTATCTTTTGTCCAAAAAACAGTGTTGCGCTCAAAGCTATGATTGCTATTAAACCCAGAAAACCACTTAGAAATTTCTGTCGAGTGGGATTTATACCTTCTACTTTTAAGCTTCTTAACTCACTCAAAAAATTCATAATATAGAACACAAGAAGTAAACTGCCAACCAAAGAGATCCATCGATGAATTTCTAACAAAACAGTGTTAAACTGAACATCCTGTGAATTTATGATCCAGATAAATGTTGATAGTAGGGTCGTCCCCAATACAAGAGCGAAAACACCCAGCTTCTTTAACCAGGGTTTATTACCAGCATTGGAATATATAAGACTTAAAGCATATGGGATTCCCGTCCCCAGGGCAATAAAGTAGGTAGTATTAAAATAACTTCTAAATTCTCCCGACACAAAAATATTGTACGCGACAATAAAGTGACAAATACCTGCTAGGGCAGCAATTGATCCAAATAATAAGGCAGACGTATACTTCTTGTAGTGATAATACTTCAATATCATCAATGCCGCCATGTTATAAATTAGGGTCATTAAAAGAAACCATTCAAGAAATGATTCGAGATTGAATGTATGCACGCCAATTTGGAAATAAATGACGCCATGGAAAAAAGCTATAGTTATGATTAGTCCTAAAACAAAAATTGTAAAAGAGTATAGACTTCGATTCATAAATAACGTTTTAAGTAGACTTGTTGCTGGTAACGATCCCTTTAACTTAGTACTGTGGGATTATCTAAAGGTAGAGGTTCATTATTTATCTTTCAAATAAATGAAAGTTCCCGCTATTGCAATACTTGAATTCTTTGTTCAGCTTCTCTTGCTCGAAGCAAATCTCTTTCAATCTAGACGGAATAGAGGCGATTATCCTTTTTCTTCAAGTGAATGTTCTTGTCAGTCTGCGTTGCCGATGGCAGGCCTCTGGCGGACGATGGCGGTTCTCAAAGACGGCGTTGGGTTTGTTGGAGCTCAGAGTGATTTGAACGAAGACCCTTCGCTGCGCTCAGGGTGACATTCGCTTTGAGAGCATCAGGGTGACAGCGTGAGATCAGTACACGGATAGAAAAAGATACTGCTGAAAGCCTTGTCGGGAGCCAGAGCAGACAGGCCTGCCTAGTCGGCAGACAGGCGCGGATATCTTCTGAGATGAAATGCTTGCTTTCTCTTCTCTCTTCAACTTTCTTTAAAAATTCTGAAATTACTGGTGTAACCATTTGGACACCTCCCAGTATCTAAACCCGAATTCAAACAATTAACCTAATTGATGTCTGAAGAGTCGCTCATGCTAGCAGTGAAAGAAGGGTATTTGAAGCAAGCTTCAGGGCTGTTTGATCTGTACAATCAGCAGCTGTATAACTTCTTTGCGAAGATCACTTACGATCGTGAGTTAGCGCATGATCTGACGCAGAATGTGTTTTTGAGATTGATAAAATTCAGACATACATATAAAGAGGAAATGAGATTTAAACCGTGGATATATCAGATCGCAAGGAATGTGTTTGCCGACCATTATCGGAAGAGCAAAACACTGAAGAATGACAATGTGGATATTGAAACGGTGGGGGAGAGCATCGAGGACATTGATGAGTCGATCGCACGGAATGAGCAGGAGCGGATCTTGTACTTGTCAATGGATCGGTTGAAGATGGAAGACAGGGAAATTTTGCTGATGAGCAAGTTTCAAAAAATGAAGTACGAGGAAATCTCGCAAGTATTGGAAACGTCGGTGTCGGCGGTAAAGGTGAAGGTGCACCGGGCAATTAAAAGGCTTCAAACACATTATTTCGAATTGGAAAAAATTTAGATATGGAGGAACGTAAGATGGAAGATTTACTAATTGACTATGTCGATGGAAATCTCACAGGAGAACTAAAGGATCATGTAGAGAAGACCATCGAGAACAAAAAGGAGTGGAAGCTGGAGTTTGATCGGCTGACCAAAGTGCTGCAGGTGATGGATGCGACGGTTGAATTGAAACCTGATGCTTCGTTGAAACGAGATTTCGATTCGATGCTGGAGCAGGAGATTGATTCGCTGGACGATTCGAAAGTGGTTCAGATGCAGCCTTCTTCAAATAAATGGTTCATGCGAATCGCAGCTTCGGTTGCTCTCTTAATTCTCGGAGGAACGATTGGCGTGCTGGTAATGAACAATATGGAAAATCAGCGGGAGCTCGCCGCACTTCGCAACGAAATGGAACTCACGAAACAACTGGTTATTTCTTCGCTACAAAATCAGCAGTCGGCAAGCAGCAGGCTTAACGGGGTGAATACCAGTATGACGATGCTGGTCTCCGATGGGGAGATTATTACCGCCCTGGTCAACACGATGAATACCGATGAAAACACGAACGTGCGACTTGCGGCAGTCTCTGCTCTTGCACAATTCTCTGAAGAGGATCAAGTGCGAACTGCGCTTTTGAATGCACTGGAAACACAGGAAGATCCGGTGGTGATGATCAATCTGATCAACCTGATGGTGCAGCTTAAGGAGCAGCGAGCAGTGGAATCACTTAAGAATTTGATGCAACGAGATGAGGTGCACAAGGTAGTAAAGGATGAGGCTCAACTAGGGCTATTTGAACTTACTTAATTAAGAATTTTAATAACACTAAATAGAAGGACAAGAACTAATAAACTCAAATTGAAAATGAAAAAGAACAATATATTATTATCAACAATACTTGCGCTGGGGGTAGTCTTGGCAGCAAATGGACAAGGCGAACACACGTTTTCGGTTTCAGGAAAACTGATCGTCGATGGTATCAACAAAATATCATTTGAAGGGTATGATGGGAACGAGGTGATTATCTCCACCACTTCCACAGCCAGCAGTTCTGAACGAGCCGAGGGACTCAAGCTAATTAATGGATCCGGTCTTGAAGACAACACAGGAATTGGAATTTCTTTAACAGAATCTGGGGGAAATACTGAAATGGTGGAAATATCCAACAGGTCAAGCAAACGGTACACAGTAAAAGTTCCGAAAAGTGTAACGGTGGTGTACAAGCACTCCTCCCCTCACGGAAGCACGGTGGTTTTCTCCAACATTAAAGGAGAGATCGAGGTGAAAACCAACCATAGCAAGGTGAAACTTGAAGATGTTACAGGTCCGATGACCGTAAGTACTGTTCACGGAAGAATTGAGGGAAACTTCACTGAGTTGAATCAAACAGGACCGGTGTCGATTGCATCATCTCATGGATTAGTAGATATCTCCTTACCTGCAAATACGAAGGCAAATATTAAGCTAGGCTCCGGATGGGGTGAGATCTATTCAGATTTTGATATTGACTTTGAAAAAAGTGGCAGCTTGAAAAGCTACAGCAGCAATGAGGTGAGAGGCAAGATCAATGGTGGGGGTGTTGACTTTAGCGCAAGATCTTCACATGGTGATGTATACTTAAGGAAGAAGTAAAACCCAGCGGACCAGCCCTCCATTTTTTCAAATGGGCGGCTGGCCTTCTTAAAAATCAAACACATGAGAAATCTATTTTTTCTTGTGATTGTTGCTGGGTTCATCAATCCGGCGCAATCACAAACACGCACTGAAAAGACTATTGCTGTAAAACCTGGTCAGCAGGTGGAAATGAACTTCAAGTTTCCTGAATTGATCAGTATCAAGACGTGGGATCAGAATGAAATTAAAGTGGTGGCAACCGTCAGTATCAACAATGGAACTAATGATGATGCTTTTGAAATCCAAACGGAGAGTGGTGATAGAGTGACTGTGCGTTCCACGGTTAAGAATTATGAGGATCTGCCACGGAACATGATGATCCGCCATCGGGGTGAAGATTACTTTTTTAATACCTCGGATCCGAGGGCTCCAGAAATTCTGAAGTTTAAAGCGGAAAACGGCGATGGCTATGAGTACATGCAAAATGGGGTGATCATGGACATTACGCTGGAGATCATGGTGCCGAAGGGAATTTCATTGGATGTAGACGCTAAGCATGGATTGGTGGAGATGGTAGGAGCTACAGAGGCGATAGAGATCAATTCAAAGTTTGGCGGTATTGATGTGAGCGTGGATTCACAGGTGAGCAATTCGATGCAGGTTAGGACGAAGTTTGGGGAGGTCTATTCGAATCTGGATATGACATTCTCAACACGGGATCGCTATGATATTGGCCGATGGGTGACGCTTGATGGAAAAGGACAAGGTGCTAGCACTTCTCAGTACTTCAAGTCGGAGTTTGGGAATGTGTATTTGAGGAAGAGGTAGGATGCAGGTCGTTCAGTTTACCGTCATTTCGAACCGATCCCGATATCTATCGGGAGTAGGAAGAAATCTCGCTTTGCAGAACTCAATAATGAGATTTCTCACTTCGTTCGAAATGACGGTGAATTAGTTCGAGATGCTTGATGTTATTTGATACCCGCAACCACATCCCGAATCACATTCAACAAATAGTCAACAGTCCCTTTGTGCATTCTGTGGTTGATCAGACAAGCGCGGATTACGAACTGGCCGTTGAGCTTGGTTCCTGTGATGAACACCCGTCCATCTTTTTCGAGTGCGGGGATCAACTTCTGGTTGAGGTTCTCAATCTCTGACTCAGAGCCAAGATCTTTTACATACCTGAAGCAAGCGACTGCCAGGGAGGACTTGGATGACAATTCAAAATCATTGGATGCTTCAATCTGATCCGCCAGGTAGTGAGTCAAATCGATGTCCTTCTGGATCATTTCTTTGATCCTGCGAATTCCGTAGGATTTAATGCTCATCCAGATCTTGAGCGCTTTTGCGCTTCTTGAGAGCTGGAAATAGTGCTCGTTAAAATTGAGACGCCCCTCTTCCTCAAGTGCAGCATCCAGATAGGAAGCTTTTTTGAAGTACGACCTGCGCAAGGTTTCCCAATCTTTTACAAGCAGACAGCCGGCTTCAAACGACTGGTACATCCATTTGTGAAAATCCACCGCAATTGAATCTGCTAAATCAATCCCTTCGTATTTGTCTTTGATGGAATCAAGTGAACTGGCCAAACCACCATAGGCGCCATCAACATGAAACCACAGATCGTACTTTTTGGAAATAGCAGCTAAACCTTGTAAGTCATCGATCGCTCCGGTGTTTACCGTGCCGGCGGTACCAACAATGCAAAAGGGAGTAAATCCATTTTTGATGTCTTCTTCAAGGGCACTTTCGAGTGCATCAAGATTGATAGTAAAGTCGTCATTGACATCGATTTTCCTCAAATGATCGGTTCCAATACCAAGTTCGTCCAGGCTTTTGTCGACGCAGCTATGCACCTCGCTGGAGGCATAAGCTGTAAATGGCTTCATTCCAAAAAGGCCCTTCCTTCGGATGTCGTTTTTCTCGAAGAAGATGTTTCGTGCCACGGTAAGCCCGGTCAGGTTTGCTGCAGATCCACCACTTACCAATACACCAGTTGCATGAGTGCTGAAATTCATCATTTCACCCGCCCATTGAATCACGCGTTTCTCCAGCTCACTTATTGCAGGAGCAAGATGCCACTTCCCAACATTTTGGTTGATCGTTGCAGCAAGTGTATCTGCGACAATAGACATTTGTGAACCACCAGCCATAACATAGGCATACATGTAAGGGCCCAGGTTGTTTGTTGCCGTATCCAGAACTTTTTCTTTTACGAAATCAAGTAGCTGCATATCGTCCATGCCTTCTTCGGGCAGGGGCTCTGCAAACCAACTTTCGATCTCTTTCGGTGAGAAATCGTGAAAGGCTTTTTGCTCTTCCAAATTGAAAAATTTGTTTAGCACTAATTCAGAACTTTTGTTCAGTAGTTCTGCAAACTGTTCTGGTGCTAGGTCAAGAGATTTATTGCTCATCTGATAGTTCATTTAAGGTTCGTTCCATGAAATCACTTTGGCTCAAGTGGATTTCGATGGCTTCTAGTTGATCAAGGAAACTGCTGTCAGGAAATAGTTTATCCATTCCGATCGTTCCAGCTTCCCATACTTTTTGAAACTTAGGAATATTCGCTTCAGCTTTTCTGGATAACTTAAACTGGCGCTTTCTGGAATCAGCTTTGTCCGTGGAAGAAACCAAATATCCATTGGCCTCCATTTTATTCACAAGTCCTATGACAGAGGGATGCGAAAAATGAAGTTTTGATGCCATTTCCATGACCGTCAATTGTTCGTATTTCTGAAGAAGTTTGAAAATGAGGTACCAGTTTGGCTCGATGTCCATACCAAGGGTCTTGTACATCTGACGGCCGCTGTGGACCATGGCCTCACTAATTCGCTTCAAGCGGGTAGCGAGTGCCAGATATCCCAATTCATTCACAAAGTCATATTTCATAATAAAGGTAGTTGACTACGCTAATTTATTAAAATATAAACGTAGTGGCCTACATTAATTAAAAATTATTTTGTGAAAGCATCTAATTCATGCTGAAAGTAATATTTCATACAAAACATGAATAAATAAAACCTTCCTCTATTCTTTCCTGTATTCATTTTTCATACATTTGATGAATAAATGAAAATCAGATAATGAAGGGAACCAATTTGGGGGAATTTGAGGAGGTGGTTTTGCTAACCATTGCTTCTCTGATGGCGGAGGCCTACAGTGTGAATATTGTAGACGAGATCAGTAAAGTAACTGGACGAAAGACCAAACTTGGTGTTGTCCATGCTGTACTAAAGCGTCTAGAGGACAAGGGCCTGATCACCTCGGAACTGGGGGAGCCGACAAAAGAAAGAGGAGGACGACGGAAGCGGTTTTTTAATGTTTCTCATACGGGAAAGGTTGCTTTGTTGAAAGCCAAGGACCAACGTGACAGGTTATGGAATTTAATTCCTGATGTAGTTTTTCAAGGTGTACGATGAGCCGTGAGCCTAAAAGCCCACCGCGATGGATGGACACGATCGTCGAGTTCTATTGCAGGCCTGAGTTGTTGGAAGACTTGCTTGGAGACCTTCATGAGTACTACGATCGGAATAGAAAGAAAAGTAGATCGAAAGCCAACCTGATCTTTTTCATTGATGTAATCAAGTTTTTCAGACTTTATACAATAAGGAAACCCAAAATATTTAGACGAATGACATTTTTTAATTTAATCGGAAATTACTCTAAGACGTCGATTCGAAGTCTTTCACGGAATAAACTGTTTTCAGGAATCAATATCATCGGACTGGCTATTGCTATGTCGGTTGGAATCCTCATGATCACGTTTTTAAGCGAGTTGCTGAGTTATGATAAATTTCACAAGAAGGCTGATCGAACGTATAGAGTGCTATCTACATACAAGGGGATTGCAAATGATGAGCCATATGAACTGGCCTCAACTTCAGTCTTTATTGGAAGGAAACTTCAGGAGGAATATTCTGGATTGGAGAAGGTACTTATCATGCGTAGGGGTTTTGAGCAAGATCTTTATATAGGGGAGAATGCAATTTCTGTGGAGGGGCATTATTCTACCAGAGAATTTTTTGACATGTTTTCCTTCAAACTCTTGTCTGGGAATGCGGCCACAGCACTGGTGGATCCAAACTCCATGGTGATTACAAAGAGAATAGCTGAGAAGTTGTTTGGAGAGCAAGACCCTGTGGGAGAAATAGTGCAATCTGGTGAGGAGAGTTATACGATCACTGGGGTTATCCAGGACATCCCAGGAAACTCTCACATGCAGTTTGAAGCGCTGGTTTCATTTTCTACGATTGAAAATAAGCAGAGAAATCAGGAAAATTCTACCTTCTTTGAATGGAGGAGCGTGTGGCAAAACTATGTTTATCTACTTCTTCCATCTGGACAGGATGCAGAGGCAATTCAGGAGAATCTAAATCAAATTGCGCAAGTTGAAAATGCAAAGAATGAGCGATTCGCGATTGATCATACACTGGAAAACTTGCTCGACATTGTACCTGGAAAGGATCTATCCAATCAAATTGGCCCAACAATGCCATGGACCAGTATTTATCAAATGGGCGCCCTAATGCTTATCGTTATTATTTCTGCCTGTTTCAATTACACCAACCTTTCCATAGCAAGATCCTTGAGGAGAGCTAAGGAAGTGGGGGCTCGAAAAGTAGTGGGTGCAACCAGGGGGCAGGTGTTTACACAATTTGTTTTTGAAGCGATCTTGATTTCAGTAATCGCACTGATATTTTCCTATGGAATTTTTCAGCTTCTAAAACCTCACTTTCTTGACCTAGTTCTTGAAGATGAACGAATCAGTCTTGATTTCCAATGGGTTCAGGGACTGTATTTCATACTTTTTGCTATCGCGATTGGATTCATTGCCGGTGCATTACCCTCCCTTTTCTTGTCGAAACTTAAGGCAATTTCGATTTTGAGAGATGCGTCAAAAGTTAAACTGTTTAAAGGCCTAAGTCTTCGCAGGGCTCTGGTTATTTTCCAGTTTGTCATATCTATGGCACTTATTATTGGCTCCACCATTTCGCATAAGCAGTATAAGTATGCGCTAAATTTTGATCTTGGGTTTACTACCGAGAATATTCTAAATATTCCACTTCAGGGAAATGATTCTGAAATTCTAATGGCTGAAATATCGAAACTGTCCGAGGTCTCGAAATTGTCAAGATCCAATATGGTTTTAAGTACTGGAAGTATCTGGACAGAGAGAGTGAAGTATCAGGATCCGCTTGATTCAGTTCTTATCTATATCAATTATGTAGATAAGAACTATGTAGCGACCCATGAATTCGAATTTTTAGCTGGAGATGTCTTCCCTTTTGAGGTAGTAGATGGTGATGTCAACTTTATTATTATCGATGAGTTGATGCGGAGTCGCTTCAATTTTGAAACACCTGAAAGTGCAATAGGAGAAATATTGACAAGGAGGAACAACGGAGAGCAGGAAAAGCTCAAAATAGTGGGTGTCGTAAGAGACTTTCAGTACCATACTATAGCGGGGGAAAAGAAGCCGTGCGGTTTTATCCAGGGAACTAGCGATCAATTTGAATTTCTCAACCTTGTTGTGAGGACAGATGATGCTATTGCAATGATGGATAAGTTGGAGGGAATCTGGACACAAGTAGATCAGTTACACCCATTTGAAGCAGTATTTTACGATGACCAAATTCAAGAAGCGTACAAGGACCAAGCGGTCTTGTTTAAGATCTTTGGTTTTTTGGCCTTCCTTGCCATATCGATAGCTTCTATGGGCTTGCTTGGAATGGCCGTTTTTACCACGGAAACGAGAATCAAGGAAATTAGCATCCGAAAGGTGATGGGAGCAAGCGAGAAAAATCTGATCTATATATTATCCAGAGGTTTTATGGCAATGTTGTTGATGGCAGCAGCCATTGCAATACCACTTTCGTACCTGTTTTTTGATTCAGTAGTGCTTGCTGACTATATAAATAGAATTAGCATAGGACCAATTGAGCTTCTTTCTGGCGTAGTGCTTGTTTTCGGACTTGGTATTCTAACCATTGGATGGCAAACCTGGAAAGCTGCAAAGACAAACCCAGCTGAGATGCTTCGAAATGAATAAGTGAAACTTTTTTGGCAGCAATTGGATCATTAAGGTAACCCAAATAAAAGTGCCCATGTTACGAAATTACCTACTCGTCTCGGTACGCAATCTCATGCGTCATTTCACCTATTCTTTTGTCAACATTTTTGGGCTCACAATCGGCCTGGCCTGTGCGCTGGTGATCGGCATGTGGGTGAATCAGGAATTTAGCTATGAAAAGCATTTTGAAAATGCAGATAATATCTACAGAGTCGGTGTTAACTTCTACAATATTGGAAACATGGCAAGAGGGCCTGAAATCCTCAAAGAAAAGCTGATGGATTATTCGGGTGTGGAACGAACCACCAATTTGAATCAGATTGGAGAGGTAACATTTTTGATTGATGAAAAGGAGGTGATTCAGGATCAAGTGTTCGAGGTGGACGAAGACTTTTTTCAGTTATTTTCTTACAATTTTTTGAAGGGAGATCCAACTGCCTTGAGTGATCCTGGCGGAGCGGTTATCTCAGACAAAACAGCGATTAAATTATTTGGATCATTGGATGTTTTGGGTAAAAGCCTCCAACTGAAGGATGATTCGAAGATATTCTCAATAAAAGGGGTGGTTTCAACAAGGGAGATGACGCACATTCCTGCCGAAGTCTGGCTTTCGGATGGAGGAAAATCACTGGAAACCAGTTGGACTTCCGCCTCACCATGTTCCTATGTTCTTCTTAATTCAGAGAATTCTAGTGAGACTTTGGATAGAATTTTGGAGAAAATTTTACGAGACGAAATACAACCGCAAATTGCTTCTGGGGAATCCTTTGAAGATTTCAAGCAAAGCGGGTTGTATCAATTTCTTCCAATTCCCATCAAAGATGTCCATTTGAACTCCAACTTCATGTTCGAAATTTCTCCGATTGGAAATGCCATGACGACCAAGGTATTTGCTGGCGTTGCGTTGCTTATCCTATTTCTTGCCAGCATTAATTTTGTCAATATTTCAACCGCAAGGTCTACCGTTAGAGCGAAGGAAGTAGGAATTCGTAAATCTTTAGGTACCAGCAGACAGCAACTTGTTTTTCAGTTCATACTGGAATCAATTCTTATTTGTGTTTTGGCAGCCTGCCTGGCAATGTTAGTTGGTGAGTTGTTTCTAGCTGGATTTGAAAAGGCAACAGGTCTTGAACTTCTTGACTCGGTATTTACGAATCCACTTGATATCGTGGTCGTTTTTGTAGCGGCAATCGTGCTAGGGTTTCTTGCTGGAATTTACCCAGCATTTTACATCACGAAGTACCATGCGGTTAAGGTTTTGAAAGGAAATATTGGTGTGAATGAAAAAGGCATAATCCGAAATGGATTGGTTCTTTTTCAGTTTGTCATTTCCATTAGTCTGCTTGTAGTTTCAATGTTTGTTTTTAGTCAGTTAAAATTCATTCAAAACAAAGACCTCGGATTTGATTCTGAGAACGTGCTGGTTCTGGAAAATTTTGAAAAAATTAGAGAACATGGAAATTTTATCAAGCAAGAGTTGCTGAAAAATCCGGAGGTATCAGCCGTCAGCATAAACCAGCGGGTCCCCGCAGAGAACGGATCTTTTGTTTGGAAAATCGCAAAGGAGGGTGAGGAACTGGAAATATGGATGCAACAGTTTAGTGGTGATGAGGACATGATGGAATGCCTGGGCTTTCGGTTGATAGCTGGGCGAGCATTCTCGAGCGAAATTGGGACAGATACTTCGGCTGTGATCTTGAATGAAACGGCGGTGAAGGAGTTGGGGTTTAAGGATCCAATTGGACAGACGCTCAATGGCGGTCACTACAAGATAATTGGCGTGGTCGCGGATTTCAATTATGAATCTTTAAGAAACCAGATTACACCTGTGATCCTTGGATTTAGGGAAAAATCTGCTGGAAACCTTGCAATTAAACTCTCTGGTACCAATCCTCAACGGGTGATTGATCACCTGAATACCGTTTGGGACGGTCTGGGAGTCGAAGAGACTGCTGATTATTATTTTCTCGACGATAATTTCGAGAAACTGGTAGCGAAGGAGCGTGTACTTTCAAAAGCGATATTAATTTTTACTGCACTGGCAATGTTCATTTCGTGCCTCGGTCTTTATGGGCTATCCGTTTTCACAGCCGAAAGAAAAACCAAAGAAATTGGCATTCGCCGAGTGCTGGGTGCTTCCGTTTTAAATATTACCAGACTTTTATCCGGAAACTTTGCGAAACCAATTTTGATCGCCTTTGCGCTTTCAATCCCAATCTCCTATCTAGCTGTAGATAAATGGCTGGCCAACTATGCGTACCGAGTTGAAATTGAGCCTAACTTATTCTTGATTGGTGGCTTGCTCGCTCTGTTTATTGGAATCGTTACGATTTCCTGGCAATCGATTCGTTCAGCGCTCAAGAATCCTGTGGAGAGTTTGAGGGCTGAATAGTTAAATACGGCTTAGCACTCTCTCAACCAAACCATCACACTTGCTGAATCCAAACTCGAACAGTTCATTGCTGTAAGAGAGTTCGTATAGATTTTCCTTAATCATGTTCTTTGCTCGATGGAGCCGCACTTTCACATTGGAAACGGAAAGATCCAGACAGTCGGAGATTTCCGTCATTGACATTTCTTCAACTTCACCCATAATGTATACACTGCGATATTTCTCATCCAGATTGTCAATGGCTTTTTCTAGTATTTCTTTTGCTTCCTTTCTCATCATCTTATCCATTGGGCCTGGTTGTGTTTCATCCCTTATTTCAATTGTCACGTTGTCAGAAATGCTGATTACATCCGTCGCCTGTATCTTGGCTTTCTTCGTTATTCGGGCCAATGCTTTGTTGATTCCGATCCTGATTAACCATGTGGAGAACTGTGCGTCTTGTTTGTATTGATAAAGTTTTTCGTATGCCTGCAGATAGGTGTCCTGCATAATGTCTTGAATCTCACCTTGATCTCCAATGTATCCTCGAAGCACACGAAAGAGTTTTTGATTGTTCCGTCGCATTAGGATCTCATACAGCTCCTTCTCTCCAGCTAAAATTCTTCTGATCACTTCATTTTCGGGAAGCTTGGTCGTTTTGAAATCTGCAATTTTTAATTCTCCCATTTTTTATTGTTTCCTTCTGTTTAGAGAACCTTTTCTTAAAAAAGTTACAGGATTTTGTAACCATATTGATCTTCCCATATCCAACTTCCAAACCAAACACATAAAATAATGGAAGTAAAAATTCTTCTGAAATACACGTATGGCCTTGTTCCCATTGTTGCTGGTCTGGACAAGTTTACCAACATTCTAGCTGACTGGGGACAGTATGCCGAAGGGATGTCAGGAATGTTGCCCTTTGAAATCGGCACGTTCATGATGATCGTTGGAGTTATTGAGATCGTTGCCGGAGTTCTGGTATTGACTAAGCCAAAATTTAGGTCATTGGTTGTGGCTGGCTGGTTGGTCGCCATCGCATTGGTCTTGATCTTCAGCGGCAGCTACCTTGATGTGGCAGTGAGAGATCTGGTAATGGCCATCGGCGCTTACTCACTCTCAAAATTGTCCTGACACGCTGTTAATCATTTTTTGTTAGGAGATTTATGGGTGGTGAAACTGGTTCACCACCTTTTTTGTGCTTTTTAATGTCTCGTTTCTGATAACTGATTGTCTCGCAGTGAAATTTGATTCTGCTTTTTTGTATCTTCGTTTCTACTTCTAAGGCTTAGCTACTTGTTAAGCCAAATCCAGCCACACTATTTTTTTCTTCTAATAATACAGGAAATGCATTGATCCTGAATTTTCAGGTGTACCCCTTTTGCACAATTCAGTGCATTTAGTGTGGTGGGTTATGAACATATTTATTGCTCTGTGTTCTTACCATCATTACATAACGCTTTCAGGTATATGTAATATGTTCAAATTATGTTACATTTACGTTCACTGCTAATTAGATTTACTTTTTTTCCTAAAAATTAAGAACTATGAAAAAAACGAAAACTTTACTTGCTTTTTTGATCCTGTTTGGATGCGATCAAAATGAAACTGAACCATACGGTGCGGATTTTCAGAAAATTTCCGGTCATTTTAACACGATGCTGGTTCAGACATTGAACCATGTAAAAAGTGAGCCTGTACTCGCGGTTGTCTCCAGTAGTAATGAGCATATTACTGTCAAAATTGATTCTGAAAGAATCGAGGAATCTACTCATAATTATTTATCAACTCATTTTTTTGAAGGGGCACAGTTTGATTATGCTGTCGTTGAATTAGATCAAATATTTAATCTTGTAGGATCAGATCCCAATGCAAGACCGTCGGAGATTGTCTCATCGATTTTGCATATTACAAATGCCTTTTCTGAGAATCAAAAACAGTTACTGGCTCCTTTTATGGAAAAATTCTCGGAGCTGAACGACCTGCAAGTCGGTGAAAAACTGGTGAGTGATCTCAATGAGGATATTATAAGCTAGGAAGTACTTACAGAGGAAGAACAAATAATGTTGATCCAATTCTCATCCTCTGCCTACGCAATGGTTGACTTTATGAAAAACGATGGAGCCGCTGAAATAGATAAACATATTTCGGAGGTTTTAGGTGATTTCGGGGGGGATCAAAACGGGCGTACTATGGGCTGTTCGGTTGATTGGAGAGGTATATGGATAGGAAGTGTTATTGGTTTTACAGTGGGAGCTGTTAATGGCGCTTATGCAGGTGCAACCGCAGGAACCTTTACAGTTCCGGGGCTTGGGACGGCTGTAGGCGGTGTTGGCGGATTAATTTTTGGTGGAGCAGCGGGTTTTGTAGGTGGAGCCCTTACCTCAGCTGCGGGGCAATTGTTAGCAACCTGTGGGCGCCCCGATGCTCACAAATGTGGTACTCCGGGAAACCCGCCCTGCGAGGAGGATAACAATAACCAGGAGCTAACCGGTAGAACCAAAGCATCTTGTGATCGACTTATTTCGTTAGGATATGGGCTATCCTTGCCATCACAGTGCCATAAGTATTATAGTTATTCTTTTTATAATTAACTTAAGATTTTAAAATGAAACTATTTGTAAATAAAAAACATCGGAGAGCTTCAATTACATCTACATTAATAATGATTCCTGTGTTTATGAAGTTTATGCCCTATGGCAGCTTTAATCCAGGTGAAGCGGGTTTTTGGTTGTCAATAATCTGTGCGCTTTTCATCAGCATTTCTACCAATTTGGCGATGGTTAAATTTCAAACCAAGAAAGATAGCAATAATTGATGTAGTCCCTGTTGACATACTTTTAGCGAAAAAGGACAGTGAGAGCCAGGAACCATAGTTTCCTGGTTTTTTGTTAGCATTTAGTGTATAAAGGTGGTGAAACTTGTTCACCACCCTTTTTTGTGCTAATAAAATGTCTCGTTCCTGATAACTGTGAACCTCGCCTGTAAATAGAGAATAAGTTTGAATGTCGATTTACTAAGTTTACAGAAATCCCAAACCCATGAAAAAATTCATCTCATTTTTAACAGTAGCATTACTAATCTCCTGTGGAGGACAAACGGAGAAGGACTCAGAGGAAGCCTCAAATGCAGCAAACTATGATCTAGCGGTGGCTCCCGACTCTTGGATAGAAGAACGAGTAGCCAATGCACAAGAGAGATTAAACGCATCGCCAGCGGGTCAGAAAATTTGGGCTTCGATCGAAGCCCATGGTGGTTTAAATACATGGTTTGCAAATGGGCCAGTTTCCTTTCACTTTGATTATCAGCCTTTAGAGGGAGGTACAAGAAGAAATAGTTTTCAGGTAGTAGACCAATGGTCGGTGAGAACCGTGCAAGAAGTGGCTGCAAACAGAGCGATGAAATATGGCTGGGATGGAGAAAACGCATGGTCGTTTCCTGATACGGCAAATGTCGGCGTCAATCCAAGGTTTTGGTCAAATACCCCCTTCTATTTCGTAGCACTTCCTTTTGTTCTTGCAGATGAAGGTGTCATGCTGGAGGAATTGCCAGCAAAGGAGTATAAAGGCGTAACCTACGATTTGGTAAAGGCAACCTACACGGATGGAACAGGTGATGCTCCCGACGATTTCTACGTGATCTACATTCACCCCGAGACGAAACAAATGGGGGGACTGCGGTACATCGTTTCCTACCCTGGATTCTTCCCGAATGGGGGAAATGGCCCTGAAAAATTCATGGAAATTTTAGGTGTTCAGACGTCAAATGGAATCACAATTCCTATCGGCTACAACACGTATTTGTTTAAGGAAAATGAAGTAGCAGAGCACATCACAAAAATCGATGTTAGCGAATTTGGTTTCAAGCCAGATTTAAAGAAGGATTTCTTCAACGCACCAGAGGGAGCAAAAATCCAAGAAGGCCTTTAAGAGGAAGTAATCTTTTCTACAACATTCAAAGCAGAGTAGACAGCTCCCTCCATGTAACCACCATAGAGGCCTGAAGTTTCGGAACCAGCAACAAAAAGTCGATCATCAAACCGAGTTTCTTGGTAAATAGGATTGCCTGCGTTTTGGTGAGGAATTAAATTCACTGAATTGGAATGTTTAGTGAACTCTTCGCGTGACCAAACGCATTCTTCATAATTCAGATAGTTAACCCCTTCGAGACCAAATGCCTTTTTTAGCTGGGTATTGACTTGCTCCCGTCTAAGTTGAGGAGTTAGATGAGCAAACCCTTCTCCCACAAAACCGCACAGGGCATATTTGGAATTGTCTGCATTTGCATGGTCATAAAACTCATTGAGGGGACCAACGTTGCTAAAAAGTGTACCTGATAGTTTATTCTCTTTCCAAAAGGGAGTTTCGTACACGACCCCTGCCTTGATCGAATCGCCCATCCACGTGTGAGTTTCGTTGGCAACGGCGATCAGGTTCTCGGGGAGCGACGGATTAAATTGGATATTATTTACCAGTAGGGCTGGAGGAAGAGTGGAAATGACGAGATCTGTTTCGATTACCCTGTCATCCGTTTTTAACACAACGCGCTCACCAAAATCAATATGTCTCACTGGTTGATTTAGTAGAACCTCATTTTCTTCGAACTTCGCAGCAAGTGTGTTGATGAGTCTATCACTTCCACCGACTATTCGAAAACTGGGTTCACTCTCTGGTAGTTGTACTACTTGGGGCCCTGTATGATCGTCAGCTTCATAGATGATTGGTCCTTTTGTGTATTGGGTAAATGAATCCAGTTCCAATTCTTCAAGAAGCACTATCAAATTGCGATGCTGGGGTCCGAACCAGGTAGCTCCCATTTCCACAGGTGTTTCGTTCTCACTTAAAAGGGTATGTATCCTTCCTCCAAGACGATTCCTTGCTTCCAGTACTTGTACGCTAAATCCTGCAGCCTTTAGTCTGTATGCTGTAAGTAAGCCAGAGAGCCCAGCTCCGATAATGGTAATTCGTGATTTCAATCTGGTCTAATTAAGAAATCAGGCAAGGATGACACTTGCCTGATTTTATTATTGATTAATCAATACTACTCAATTTCTTCCGGCAATCACACCACCGTCCGTATCCCAGATAGCACCTGTCACCCAGCTGGCTTTTTCAGAGAGAAGAAAGATGATACTATTCGCTACGTCTTCCGGAGTGCCATTTCTCCCAATCGGGTGAAAATCATTAAAACCTTCAAGCGCTTTTTCTGCTTCTTCTTTTCCACCAAATACTCCATGATAAACAGGCGTATTAACAACTGCGGGAGAAACAGCGTTGACACGAATGTTGAATTCAGCAAGTTCCATTGCCAGGTGTTGAGTTAAGGAGTGAAGACCCGCCTTTTGCATAGAGTAGGCAGACGAAGGAGTGGCTTTTACAGCTTGTTTTGCCCACATCGACCCCACGTTCACAATGGATCCACCACCTGTGGCTTTCATCTTTTTGGCAGCGGCCTGTGTGATGAAGAAGAATCCCCTGTTCAGATCCAAGTAGGAATCGTAATCTTCAGTTGTATGATCCAAGAATGGTTTTGGGCTGAAAATTCCTGAGGCATTTACAACGTAGTCTAGATTGTCAAGTGAATCAATCTCGCCAATCAATTTGTTCACATCATCTTTATTCGTGATGTCAACCATGTGAAGGATCTGATTGGGACTTTCAGTTACCTTCTCAGTCGATCTTCCAACTACGTGTACCGTAGCTCCACCTTCTACTAGTGCTTTTACTGTAGCATTTCCTATGCCGCTGGTACCCCCGATTACGAGGGCTCTTTTGTTTGCAAATTGTTGCATTGTATTTGTTTTATAAATGATAAATTGAATTAATGAACAGACAAGTCTGTCTTGCAAGTATTAAATTTTTTTACTCCAAGATTCGCTTACATAGTTTTTTAGCTGATTCGATTGGCCATGCGTCCTGATGCAGGTAGCTTTCGGATAGTGCTCCCTCATAGATCAGGTATATTTGGGATGCAAGGAAGGTGTTTTCCTGAGTAGGTTTATCGGGAGAAGTTCGCCGTACTATCTTTTCAATAAATTCCAGGAATTGCTTCTTTTGCTCCTGAATTTCAGATCTAATTTTATCGTCTTCTTTGGGAAGTTCTGAAACTGTGTTAATACACCAACATCCATTAAAATCTTTTGAGTTGTAAAAAAGTTCGAGAAAATCAAAAATGGCCAGGATTTGACCTTTGCCTTTTGGCTTGCTGGAAATAAAGTCCTCCAGCTCTTTTAGAAACGCCGAATTCTTGTGCTCTAAATATGCCAGACAAATGTCATCCTTCGATTTGAAGTGATTGTATAAAGTCGCTTTCGCAATGCCCGCTTCTTTTATGATTTCATTTATTCCAGTCAGGTTATATCCTTTCTGATAGAAAAGCTCTGAGGCTGTTTCAATGATGGTTTCCCTGACTATGGAATGCTTCATGCAGCAAATGTAATCCTTTTTCTTAAAAACAGACAGACTTGTCTGTTTTTACTGACAACATTAGGAGTTTACAACAGTTTTCTACTTGTTGCCCCATTTCCGTCGTAGTTGTTGGTCTTGTGAGGTGCCTATATACCTGTTAGATCATGAAGATCAATAATTTATTGAGTCGGATTGATTCGTTGATAAAGTATCAATTGGATACAAACCCTCTTGTGTGGGTTCTGCTGGGTATGTTGTCACATCTTGCATTTTGGGGGATTGTTTATCTGGTAATCTACTTTCAAAGAATGTAATTGCGCCTAAGATTCCGCCCAATATCCCAACCCCAGAAGTCCAGTAAAAAAACCTATTTGTTTTTGTAAGCAACTTTAGATGTTGCTCTTTTGTCTCTTTTTCTCTGCGCTGATCTTCCTCTAGTTCGCCTAAATAATTGGCGTAATTGGCATTGTTATTTTCGAATACCTTTAATCCTTCAACTCCAAGAGTGTAGGTCGTATTTGCCTTAAACAATAGGTCCAAAGTTACCATATCATTTACTATTGACCTAACTATACCGAGGTCAACTCCTTGTAATGCATTATTGCCCACGTTACTGACTAGGGTGCTATGCCCTAATGGGGGCTGGCTATTAACTTCATTAAGAACAGTCTGAATTATTTCGATTCTTCTAGCAGGGGTTAGCACACATTGAATTTACTAGGATTTTTTGTCTTTTGAAGATTTGGGAGCTTTATCTTCCTTCTTATCATCGACGGATGCCTTGATAATCTTACTAAAGCCATGGTTCGTGTCCACACGAAACAATAAATAACTGGTTTGTGAAGACACAAACCATGGCGAGAGAATGCACTGCGTTCTGAAGTGAAAAAACCTCGCAAGCTAAAGTCTATAGACAGCACAAAGCTTTCTCGGAGGCAGACGAAACGGGCGAGTTCAGATACAGTTTGCAGAAAGCACGCAAGCACATGCCTTCATACAGTTTGTTAGTTGCATTCTTGCTCTTTAATGTAGTAATCATACATTAAATGCTTCTTACGGTCTACTATTTTTGACCTAATTGTGAAATACGAAAGCTGTTCCTTGTCCAATAAATTAGATGATTTGAGGGTAACAATTGGTTTTACCGATTTGCAACTTAAAAAAATTCGGTGAGACACAGAGTCATAATCATATAAGTCGAATAAGATAGGACTGCCATTTTTAACGTGACTTAAATCTTTGTCAATTAATAAATCTATGTATTTGATTTCTAGAGGCTCATCAAATGAGATAGAATCAAGATTTATCTGACAATTGGACGTAAGACAACTCAAAATAAAGATTTTGAAAAAGAAGTAGGAAATAATTCTGGTCATACAATTTTTCGTTGAATAGCAGACTCTTGTTCGAAGAGTCTGCCATGAGTTCTTAAAATCTAAGCGTAAAGGCCTTCTACAGATGAAACAGGCAACGGCCAACCATCGATATAGAAATAAGTATTGCCATTGATCTCTCTCATAAAATCAGCGTCACAACATCCAGCACTAATTTCCTTTAATTCCACGCAATTAAGCTCTTCAAATTTAGCAACCTTTGATCCTTGACCATCAGCTGACACATTTCTATATTTTTCCATATGGCCAAAAATATTTTCGCTCTGTCTGTAAAAAATGGACGGAGCGAAAATATTTGAAAATCCGCCGTTAATTTGATCTAGTTCCGTGTTGTCAAGTACCCTAAAAGAAAAATAAAGTTCGAGTTTGCAATTCGAGCCGTAATAAAATGTTTGGTTCTTTCGATCATAAGAAATATCTAAACCAACAGATTTTAGGTATTCTAAAGTTTCGTAAAGTGTACTTCTATGAATTCTAAGCCTGTTAGCAAGCTCACGTGGAGAACCAGTGCATTCTTTTTCTATTAAGTCGTTCAACTTCTTAATTCTCTCTATTTGATTGATGAACTTCATATTCGATTCATTTATTGCAACTAACAATATAGTGTTTTATAAAATGTTTGCACGAAGATAAGTGGCAAAAGATAGCCCGAATGAGGGTGCTTTGTAATAGAGCTAAAAAAAGTTGGAGCAAATGGTTTATAAAACTCAGTTGGAGGA
>Ga0316189_10000260_pt1 | contig 51455 bp, 50 predicted proteins | sample LowCovwburrow_MG_FD_204930 | JGI IMG/M metagenome (GOLD analysis project Ga0316189, IMG submission 204930) | Coastal sediment microbial communities from Maine, United States - Lowes Cove worm burrow | ecosystem: Environmental > Aquatic > Marine > Coastal > Sediment | place: USA: Maine... | reverse complement strand
TCCTCGCCCTGGCGTCTGGAGCGTTTGCTCAGGGCGAACAGGACGCGGCGCGGGTCGACACAGAGGAGGGCGCCGGGGAATCCGACGCCGGTCCATCTACCGAGCCCGGTGCGGAACCTGCCCTGCCGGACGACGCCGAAGAAGCGCTCCAGGCTGAGGCGGAAGGCCCGGTGAACGCGGCGCAAAGCGCCGAAAGTCCAGAGGAGCTCGCGGGCGACGTCGAGCCCTTCGAACAGGACGGCGGAGATGACGATTGGGGCGAGTTCGACGAATGGGAAGAGGCGGATGCCGGCGGTAGCTCAGGCGGCGGCGCCTGGGATTTCCAGCTCGGCGGCTTCGTCGAGGGTCTGGTGGCCCCCCGCGTCGTGAAGAGCGCCGCGAGCGCCAACGAGTTCGCCGCCGCCGAAGCACGCTTTCGTCTCAATCTGGATGCCACACACGAAATTGCGAGCGCGCGCTTCCGAGGCGACGTCTACGCCGATGGCGCCCTGGGCAGGATCTGGTTCGACATTCGAGACGCGTCGATTTTCGTCCGCGGTGGCGGCTGGTTCAGTATGCGCTTTGGCCGACAAGTCCTCACCTGGGGCACCGGTGATTTCCTGTTCTTGAACGACCTCTTCCCGAAGGACTTCAACTCCTTCTTCATCGGTCGCGCGGACGAGTATCTCAAGGCGCCGTCGAACTCGATCCAGACGACCTTCATGATGAAGAAGGTCGGTCTCGACTTGATCTGGACCCCGATCTTCGAGTCGGACCGCTTCATCGACGGGGAACGTCTGTCGTTCTTCAATCCGCTGACGGGCGAGATTCAGGGCGATCGTTCTCCGTTGAGCCCCTTGGATCCCACGTTCCCCGAGAAGCGTCTGCGGAACGGTACCGTTCACGGACGGCTCTACGGGAGCGCCGGACCGGTCGAGCTCGCCGCCTACGGGTACGCCGGGTTCTGGCCGCAGCCGACCGCGCTCAGCGGGCCACTCGCGCCGCCCCCCGACGCACCGACCGCTGCATTCGCACGTCTCGCGGTGTACGGCGCCAGTGTGCGCGCGCCGTTAGGCGGCGGCTTGATCAACGTGGAAGGGGCCTTCTACGACTCGTTCGACGATCGTGCCGGAACCGACCCGACGATTCCCAACTCACAGTTCCGAGGTCTCGCCGGCTACGAGCGCGAGCTCTTTCCGAAGTTTCAAATGGGGCTGCAGTACTACCTCGAATACACGTTGAAGTACGACGAGCTGACAGCGCCTGCAGCATCCGGTGAAGAGCCAGGGTCATACTGGCCGGAATACCTCCCGAACCGATTCCGGCACCTGATCACGCTGCGGCTCACGCAGTTCCTCGTGATGGACAAGCTCGAGCTCTCGCTCTTCACGTTCTTCTCGCCGGACGATCTCGACACCTACATTCGTCCAAGAGTCACCTACAAGATCATCGACCCGCTCGCCATCGTGGTCGGGGCCAACCTCATGTTCGGCCGCGACGACTACACCTTCTTCGGCCAGCTCAAAGAGAACACGAACGTGTACGTGAGACTTCGCTACTCGTTCTAAACGTCGCAAGACAAAGGAGTGACAAAGATGAACATCGACAAGTTGGTTTTTCGGGTAGCCGGCATCATGGTCACCGCCGGTGTGGTGTTGGCCTACTCCCATCACATCGCCTGGCTCGTGCTGCCGCTTTTCGTCGGTTTGAACATGTTTCAGGCGTCGTTTAGCGGGTTTTGTCCCATGGCGACCATTGCGAAGCGCTTCGGGATGACCGAGGGCAAGGCATTCTGACCTTGGCTCCGTAAGCGCTGGCGTGAGATAAGGGCTCCTCGCCGAGGAGGAGCCGTGCCGAAGACCGTTGCGATTCTCACTAGTGGCGGCGATTCGCCGGGCATGAACGCGGCCATTCGTGCCGCCACGATGGTGGCGCTTGCCAAAGGCCACCGCATGCTCGGCATCCGTCATGGATACCGCGGGCTGCTCAAGGACGACATACGGGAGCTCGATGCGGATCGGGTGAACCGAATCCTCCGGGAAGGCGGCACGATCCTGCACTCCGCCCGGAGCAAACGCTTCCATGAGGTGGAGTCGCGCGACCGGGCACGAGAGGTGCTCACTGCTCGTGGCGTCGATGGCCTCATCGCGATCGGCGGCAATGGCACGCTGACCGGCCTCACTCTCCTGAGTGATCCGGCCGAGGCGGGAGATTGGCCCGTTCGCTGCGTTGGCATTCCAGCTTCCATCGACAACGACATCGCGCTCACCGGTCTCGCGATCGGCGTGGACACGGCCATGAACACGATCGTCGAAGCCTGTGACCGAATCGCGGACACGGCGTCGGCACACGGGCGCACGTTCATCATCGAGGTCATGGGACGCGACAGCGGCTATCTGTCGATGACCTCCGCGATCGCTTCGGGTGCGAACATGGTGCTGTTCCCCGAGGCTGAGCGTTCCGAGGAGGAACTCGTGGCTTCCATGGTCAAGACCATCCTCACCGTCCGTGAGCGCCACCCCGAGAATCGGCGTGTCGTCGCGATCAAGGCCGAAGGCGTACCGACTCCGATCGAGCGATTGAAAGAGCTCATTGATGAGAAGCTCGCCGAGGCGACTGGCGAAGAGCATGAAGACATCGAGACACGCGTCACGGTTCTCGGTCACGTCGTGAGAGGCGGGAGGCCGAGTGCATTCGATCGCTTGCTCGGCAGTCGGTTCGGGAATGTCGCCGTGCGAGCGGTGCTCGACGGCGAGCATCGGAAGATGGTCTCTTGGCTGCCCCCCATGGATTTGCCCGAGGGCGCTGGCACGCGCTCCGAAGCCGACCCCTACTGCTATCTCGTCGATTTGCCCACGGTTCTGAGCGCGACCCGAGCGCTGATCGAAGGGCAGAGCCCGCTTGCGCGCTGGCGGACGACGGCCTTCGACGACCTGCAGGATGTGTTTCTGTTATAGAGAAGGCGTGTTTAGGCTTTCTTGTTTGGGGGCGCTCTTCGTGCTCATGGGGGCTTTGTCCGGCCCTGTCGCCGCCTTCGCGCAGGACGAAGCGGGGCCGGAGGTCATCACCGAGCCACCGCCGCAGCCCGAGCCGCCTGCCGCGGAGCTCCCTCCGGCTGAGCCCCCTCCCGCAGAGCAGCCCTCGGATACTCCGCCGCAGGTCCCGTCTTCGAAGCGCGCGCCCGGGCAGCTTCGTCTGGCTGCTGGCATCGGCTTTGGTTTCGCGAGCGACCTGATCACGGTCGGGATTTCGCCCCAGGTCTCGTACATCTTCAAGAAGATCGTCGAGCCGGGCGTCTCCATCCGCTACCAGTACACCAACGACCGTTTCGTGATTCCGAATGCGAGTTGGCACACCTTCGGAACCTCGCTCTTCGTGCGGCTTTACCCCATCTCGACACTCTTCGTCTTGATCGAAGGCGAGCTCGTCAACACCGGCTTTCGCCAAGGCGACTTCAGCTCCGGGCGAACGAACTACGGGAATCTCTTCTTAGGCGGTGGCTACGTGATGGGCGTCGGCCGCGGCGCGTTCATTGCCGTCTCGCTCAAGGTCAACGTGTTTCGAAACGCCTTTTACCCGAGCAACATCCCGATCTTCGGAGTCGGCGCTGGCTTCGCGTTCTAGGGCGCGCCGTCAAAGAGGTCTTGAAAGCCGCTCGGTTCGTGGCGGCCGAACACCAGGGTCTCCAAGATCCCTATGCCGACCTGGTCGCCCATCTTCGCGCGAACGATGTTGTGTACGTGGATCGAGCAGTACTCGTCCGGTTCGACTTCATCGAGCTTCCAGCTCTCGTAGCCGATCTCGAGCTCGTCACGCCACACGGCATGACCCCATTCGGGATGCTGATACCCGATCCCCATCATCTGGAATCGAAAGAGAGGCTCGAGCTCAATCTGGAGCTTCGTGCCGTCGCGCTTCACGAAGCCGAGCGTGGCGCCTTCCGGCCAACGTGTACCGCTCTTCCAGCGAATCTCGTTCGTCGCCGAGGCCATGACCTCTTCGTCGACCTCGAGAGCGTCGGGCGGGACCTCTTCGTCGTCGGCGTACGTTTTCACGATCGAGGCCGAGAGCTCCTGCGCGTGACCATCTGGCATCTCGCGTGTCAGAAAGTGCGTGCAGAAGCCGTCGAAGTGCACCGGCGACCAGATCCAGTAGACGGCCGGATCAGTCGTGAGTCGGCTCGGCGCGCCCTCTTCGTATTCGCCGACGGGGCGCATCCCCCAGGACTTGTCACGATTGCCGAGCACCTCGCTTCGCTTCACTTCGAAGCGCTCGCCCTTGATGGAGAAGTACCCCTCCCAGGTGCCGTATTGCGTGAAGCGCTGCGTGTCCATGATGAGACGGGTGCCGTCCCACATGTGGTTCTTCGGTTCTTGCACCGGGGGCGCTTTGGCGTGGAAGGTCAGATCGCACTCGACGTCGGTCTCGTTCGGCTCGATTACGAAGCGGATGATTCGCATCGGCTTCACGACCTCCACACGGAGTGGACCGACCGAGCTCTCCATCGGGTTGTTCGGGATGCGGCGTGACGCGTGGAAGCTGTGCTGCACGCCATCGACGGCCACGCTGAAATGCGCGTCCTGCACGAAGCGGTTCGGATACCGGCCGAGCGCCATCTCGAACAAGAACCGGCCGCTTTTGTCGAAACCGTTGAACCAGTATCGATCGTAAGCGTTGCGGTTGGTAATACCCGTCTGGTTGATGGGCAGCGCTGCCTGGTGGATCAAGTAGTCATCGAAGTCGGTAATCATCTCACTCTCCGTCGCTCGGATCGGCGATTCCGGCCTCGCGGAACACCTCAGCATTGTCGGCCCCGCGTTCTCTGGCTGGCTCGGGCAGGTTCGGCACCGTTCTCGAGAATCGCGGCGCTGCAATCGCGTGCTTGAGTCCATCGACTTCGACGAACGAGCCGCGCGCTACGTGGTGCTCATGCTCGAACACCTCGGCTGCTGCCAAGACGGGCGCGAAGCAGACATCGCTTCCCTCGAAGACCTCGCACCACTCGTCTCGCGTCTTGCTGAGGAAGATCTCGGTCAGCGTCGGGCGAAGCTCTTCCCACTTGGCCGGGTTGAGATGCGCGCCGGGCGGGGACGCTTTGCCGACGAGATCGAGTTTTTCTAGGAGCTCCTTGTAGAACTGGGGCTCGAGCGACCCGATCGACACGTATTTCCCGTCGCTCGTCTCATACACGTCGTAGAACGATGCGCCGCTGTCGAGGAGGTTCTCGCCGCGTTTGTCGCTCCAGAAGCCCTGTTGCATCCCGGCGTATACGCTCGCCATCAATGCGGCGACACCATCGACCATCGCCGCGTCGACGACCTGGCCCTTGCCCGATTTCTGAGCTTCGAGGAGCGCCGTGACCACCCCGAAGGCGAGCAGCAAGCCGCCGCCCCCGAAATCACCGACGAGGTTGAGTGGGATTGCGGGCTTCTCGCCCTTTCTCCCCATCGCGTGAAGCGCTCCGGCGAGTGAGATGTAGTTGATGTCGTGGCCCGCGCGTTGCGCCCAAGGGCCGTCCTGACCCCAACCGGTCATTCGCCCGAACACCAGGCGTGGGTTGAGCTCGAGGCACACCTCGGGACCGATGCCGAGCCGCTCCGCCACCCCGGGCCGAAACCCTTCGATCAATGCGTCGGCTGATTCGACCAGCTTCAGCAGCGCGGCCTTTCCCTCTGGCTTCTTGAGGTCAATCGTCACGCTCTTCTTGTTGCGGCTCATCACATCGAAGTTGGCCTGCAGAAAAGACGGTTCGGGTCGACCGACCCGGATCACTTCTGCGCCGAGGTCGGCCAAGAGCATGCCGCCGAAGGGGCAGGGGCCAATGCCCTCGATTTCGATGATTCTAAAGCCGTCGAGTGGACCCATCTTCAAAGCTCCGATAGTGCGCGTCGCAAGGTGATGGACGCGAGGTTTTCGTAGTCGAACTCATTTTCTTCGTCGATGATTTCGATCTTTTTCATGTACTGCCCGACGCGCGCCATGTTCATCGAGAAGCGTGTCAGTGCGAGAATCGTGTAGTAGTCGAAGTTGGCTGCCTCGCGACCGGTGGACTGCTCCCAGCGCGCGATGGTTTCGTCCTTGCCTGGGAAACCGGGCAGTCGTTGGATCTCGAGCCCTTCGGAGAAGCATCGATCCGAGGCGAGCCACCAAGCGAGGTCTTGCACTGGATCGCCGAGGCGAGCCATCTCCCAGTCGAGCACCGCGACGCACTCGACGCCATCGAAGATCTGATTGGCGAGCCGGGAATCGCCCCAGCAAAGCGCGACTGGCTGGCTCTTCGGCTTGTTCGCCTCGAGGTAGTCGAGAGCCTTCGCGATGTCGGGGTGGCGATCGGGGGGCATGCCCCAGCGAAAGTACTCCTGCCAGTAGTCGAGCTGCTGATCGAGAGCGTTCGGGCCGCGTTTCGGTTCGGCGAGGAAATCGAAGCCGAGAGCCTGCCAGTCGACGCCATGTACCCTGCTCATGGCTTCGAGCCCGTTCCACCAAATCGCTTCGCGCTCCCCTTCCGAGAGGTCTTCAGCGATCCAGCCCTCGTCGTGCATCGGCGGGTTGTCAGTCGGAATCCGACCTTCGACTCGTGTCATCACGTAGAACGGCACCCCAACGACGGCCTTGTCGGGCTCGGACCAGCGCACCAGCGGCACTGGGACGTCGGTGTCCTTGAGCAGCTCGAGCGCTTTGGCCTGCGCCGCGACGTCGTAGTACGGAAACATCACGAACTCTTCGGGTTCGAGTCGCGCGACGAGTCCCTCGCGAAGCTCCGCGCCGTCTTTCTCATAGACGAGGTCGAAGAGCAGCGTGTCGCTAGAGAAGCCCGTGCTCAGTGGCGCGTCGAGGTCCTCGACTCGGATGTCCTCGGTAGGCACGCCGAGCTTCGGTGAGAGCCAGCCCTTCAGTTGCTCGGCGGTCTGCTCGAGGTCCCGTTCTTCATCTGCGAATGCCATGCTTGACCTTGCGCGGCGCGCGTGGCTGCCGCGACCCGTGCCATTTACGTCATTCCGTCGCTGGGGCCAAGCACCAGGGTGTTCACCAGAGCGTGGAGCCGATGAGATAGAGGGCGAGGGCTCCGAGGACGGCCTGGAACCAGAACACGAAGCGCTCCTTCGAAATCTGGCTCAATAAGTGCTTACCGAAGTAGGTGCCCCCGATCACCGCTGCCACCAGGCCGGCGAGGAGGGGCGTGTACGGGCCATAGTCGAAGCTCAGAGCCAGGAAGGCAGGGATCTTCAGCAGGTGAAGCCAGGTCTGGCAGACCGCCTTCGTTGCGATGACCTCCTCGTTGTCGAAGTCATCGCGCAGGAAGAATGGGGCGAGGAATGGTCCTGTCGCTCCGACGAAGATCGCGAGCAGACCCGCGGCCAAGCCGAGGATGCCGTAGGTCCAGAGCGGAGGGTGCCGAAGGCTTGGCTTGTACCGGCGCCAGACGAGAAAGAAGAGGATGAACGCCCCGACCCATGCTCGAAACCAGGTCAGTTTCAGATCCGCCCAAATGCTGGCGGCGATCGCCACTCCGGCGACCGCCGGCACCATGAACGCAAAGAAGATCGGCCAGCGTACGTGTTTGCGAAACGCCCAGGTGCGCGTCCAGTTCGAGGCGAGTTGAACGACCCCGTGAAGTGGGACGACCACGGGAGCTGGCAAGAGCGCCGTCATCACTCCGAGCAAGGTCACGCCACCCGCCATGCCGAGGATTGCCGACACGGTCGCCGTCGCAAAGCTCGCGACGAGAAGGATGATCACCGTGCTCACCTCGAACATGCGAGCAGGCTAGCATCGCTTTGAGCTTGTGCTTATCCGGCTCGCTCGGTATTCGAGTGTCGATGCCGGCGCGCGTGCTGAGTTTCTACTTCGACTACATTTCGCCCTACGCGTATCTAGCGTGGCATCGGCTCCGAACGTTCGCTCCCGAGCATGAACTACGTGTCGAGATCAAACCTGTCTTGTTCGCAGGCTTGCTCAATGAGTACGGACACAAGGGTCCCGCAGAGATCGAACCAAAGCGACTCTACATGTTCAAGGACTGCACGCGCCTCGCTGCGAGTCTGGGTCTACCCTTCGAGCCGCCCGCGTCTCATCCTTTCAATCCGCTTCCATCTCTGCGTGCTTCCCTGCTCGACATGCCCGATGACACGCGTGCCGAGCTGGTGACACGACTCTTTGCGGCGACTTGGGCGGAGGGGGCGGACATCGGTTCGCCAGACTTCGTCGCGCAGGTCTGCGCGGACGTCGGCGTTCCGGATGCCATGGCGCGCATCGCCGCTGCCCCGGCGAAGACGCGTCTTCGGGAAGCGACCGCGGAAGCGATCGAGCAGGGAGTGTTCGGTGTGCCGGCCTTGATTGTCGATGGCGAGCTCTTCTGGGGAAACGACAGCTTTCCTCACCTCGAGCACTACCTCGACGGAGAAGACCCCGTAGTGCCGGGCGACGCGCAGCGCTGGGCTCTCGTGAAGCCTTCCGCCGTGCGTTGAGGGGCTACTGGTTGTCCCAGGCGACCATGCCGCCGCGCATCGATGCGATTCGCTTGAACCCGAGCTTCTCGAGCTCGAGGGCCACGCGGCCCGAGCGTCGGCCCGACCGGCAGATCGTGATGACCGGGATCTCCTTGTCCCAGGCCTTGGAAGCCTCCCCGACGGTGCCCATCGGAACGACGTCCACGCCATCGATCGTTCCGTCCGATTGCGCCTCGTCGATCTCGCGGACGTCCACCATGCGCACGGCACCTTTGTTCTCCGCGACCCATGCAATGGAGACCTCCGGGGTGCCGTCGGGGCTCCTTTCGATCGCAGCCCAGCCGCGTTCCGGTAGCGGATCTCCCGACATCGAGCTCGGGGGTACGACGCCGCAATGGAGGTTGGCTGGGACGGCTATGTCGAGCTTCTTCGGTGCCGGTAGGTTGAGCTTCTCCATGATGGCGACGAACTCCGCTTCGGTCCTTCCATCGCCGACACGCGGGTTGTGCTTCTTCTCTTCACCAACCGTCGTGAAGGTCATCCCGCGATAGTCGTGCCCCGGCCAGATGATTGTATCGTCGGGCAGGGTGAAGATCTTATCGTGGATCGAGCGGTAGAGTGACTCTGCGCTGCCCTGTTGGAAGTCGGTGCGGCCGGTGCCGCGGATGAAAATCGTATCACCCGTGAAGGCGTGCTTGTGGTCGTTCGTCACGAAGGTGACGCAACCGTCGGTATGACCCGGTGTCGCGCGAACTTCGAGCGCGAGTGTGCCGAACTCCAGACGGTCGCCATCCGATACTGAGATGTCGACTCCTTCGGCCCCGGCGCTTGCGCTCATCACTGCTTTGCTTCCGAGGCGTTTGCGCAACATCCCGCAGCCGGTGATGTGGTCGGCGTGTGCGTGGGTGTCGATCGTGTAGACTAGTTTCAGCCCGAGCTCGTCGAGGAGTCTGATGTCGCGCTCGATCTGGTCGATGACCGGATCGATGAGCACCGCCTCCCGCGACTTCTCGTCGCCGAGCAAGTAGGTGTACGTCCACGTCTCGTGATCGAATAGCTGGCGAAGTATCATGAGGCGCCTCCCGGCAGGGTTTTCGGGCGAACGAGCGCCCGGTCTAAGTGGCTGAATTAACAGGACTCGAACGCCCCTGCAAATGCTGCGCGAAAAAGCGCTGGCGGCGGGGAGCCCGTGCTGCTTTGAATCAGGCCATATGGAATCGTTTACCCCTATCGCATCGACCGTCGGAGGGCTCCTCATCGGGCTCGCCGCCGCCGGCTTGTTGATGTTCCACGGACGCATCGCGGGCATCAGCGGAATCGCTGGTGGCATCTTTCGACGCCAAGAGGGAGACATCGCTTGGCGCATCATGTTCCTCGTCGGGCTGCTCGCAGCCGGCGCGGGATGGAGCTACTTCCGCCCCGATGACTACGTGTTCGGGATCGAGCGTTCCACGACTGCGCTCGTCGTCGCGGGGCTCCTAGTGGGCGTCGGGACGCAGCTCGGAAGCGGGTGCACGAGCGGGCATGGCGTGTGCGGCATCGGCAGATTGTCGAAGCGCTCAACCGTGGCCACGGGCACGTTCATGCTCACGGCTGCAATTACCGTCTTCATCGTCAACGAACTCCTCGGAGGCGCGGTATGAAGGTCAAGATCGGAGCGTTTCTCGGGGGCCTACTCTTCGGGGTCGGTCTCGCCATCGCGGGGATGACGCAGCCTGCAAAGATCGTCGGCTTCTTCGACTTCTTTGGTAGCTGGGATCCGAGCCTCGCTTTCGTCATGTTGGGCGCGACGGCGGTTTATACTCCCGTGTATCGCTGGGCCGTTCGTACCTGGCAGCGCCCGATTTGGGCGCCCGCCTTTTCATTGCCAACGCGACAAGACGTCGACTGGCGCCTGCTGACCGGCTCCGCGGTCTTCGGTGTGGGCTGGGGCCTTGGCGGGTACTGTCCTGGGCCCGCCTTTACCTCACTTGGCGCTCGCTCTCGCGAGGCATTTATATTCGGGGCCGCGATGCTCGTCGGTGTGGCGGCGTATCAGCTGTTCATGAAAGCTCGTGAGGGCCGCTCGGGTGGTACGGCCGACCAGCAGGCGGCTGCCATGATCGACGGATGAGCGGCTCCCCCCCGGCGCTCCCGATCGTGGCTTGGCTGCGCGACTACCAGCGAGCCGACCTCGGCCCCGATATCGTCGCGGGCCTGACCACGGCGGTGATGTTGGTCCCCCAGGCGATGGGCTATGCGCTCCTTGCCGGCCTCCCTCCGATCCATGGACTCTACGCATCGGTGGCCCCGATTCTGATGTACGCCATCTTTGGTACGTCGCGTCATCTCGCGGTCGGGCCGGTGGCCATGGACTCGATCCTGGTGGCTGCGTCGGTGGGCGCCATCGCGGAAGTAGGAACCGAGAACTTCGTCCTGATCGCGGCGGCACTCGGCATGATGGTCGGTGCCATTCAGGCTGGACTTGGCTTTCTTCGGGCCGGCTTTCTCGTCAATTTTCTTTCGCGCCCCGTGGTGGCGGGCTTCACCGCCGCAGCCGCACTGATCATCGCAGCGAGCCAGCTCGGCAACCTGCTTGGCGTCCAGCTCCCCCGTACTCACCACGTGCATCGAGTCGTATGGGAAGCGCTGCAACGCGCTTCCGATTGGTCATGGCCTACGCTCGCGCTTGGCGTCACGTCCATTGCCGCACTCGTCGTCGCGAAGAGACGGTTCCCACGGTTCCCGGCGGCGCTGGCCGTTGTTGTCGTCGCCACCTGCGCGGTTTGGTTGCTCGGTCTCGCAGGCCAAGGCGTTGCGATCGTTGGCCAGGTACCGGCCGGCTTACCCGGGTTCAGCATCCCCTCGGTCGATCCCTCGGTTCTGACAGGTCTCATCCCTGCGGCCGCGACGATCGCGCTCGTGTCCTTCATGGAAGCGATTTCCGTCGGCCGGACCTTTGCGCAGCAACACCGCTACGAGATCTATCCGAACCGTGAGCTGATCGCGCTCGGCTTCGCGAACCTCACGGGCGGCGCGACCGGCGGCTACCCAGTCGCCGGTGGCTTTTCGAGAACCGCGGTCAATGCGCGGGCTGGGGCCCGAACGCAATTGGCAGCGCTGGTCACGTGCGCTGTCGTGATCGTGACCTTGCTCGTACTCACGGGGGCCTTCTACTATCTGCCGAAGGCCACGCTCAGCGCCATCATCGTCGCCGCCGTCGTTGGGCTCATCGACGTTCAGGGCGCCCGCGAGGTGTGGCACGTGAAGCGTACCGACTTCTATTTGCTCGTGCTCACCTTTGTCGCGACGCTTTCGCTAGGCATCCAGTGGGGCATCCTGGTCGGCGTTGGTGCATCGGTCTTGCTCTTCCTCGTTCGAACCACCCGCCCGCACTTCGCAGTTCTCGGTCGCATCCCTGAGTCTCAGACCTATCTCAATGCTGACCGCCACCCGCATGCGGAGATGATTCCTGGGATCATTCTCGTTCGCGTCGACGCCCAGTTCTACTTCGGCAACGTGAGCTTCCTGAAGGAGACCGTTCGCACGCTCGTCGACGAATCCGAAGAGCCCGTCCGATATTTCGTTCTCGAAGCGGCGGGCGTCAACGATCTCGACTCCGCTGCGGCGGTGACCTTGGCGGAGCTCGACGAGGAGCTCGAGGCGCGGGGCATCAAGCTCATCTTGACCCGCATCAAGGGCCCCGTGCGGGACGTCCTGCAGCGAACGGGCTTGCTCGAGAAGCTTGCGGTGGAGGGTCGGGTTTATCTCTCTACCCATCGCGCCATCGAAGTCCTTCGTTCGGGGATGGCGCTTCCGGATCTCTCCGCGGAGTCGGACGACCCGCGCGAGGCCGCCGATCAGGTTGGCTGCGGCATGTTGAACCCGCACAGCCCCGAGCCCGGCGAGGGTTTCTTCGCGACCCTCCGCAAAGACGAGAAATGAGTCACGGCCGCAGCGACGTCGCCCGGCGCTTCGTGTGGCTCATCCGATTCGAAGCGAAACGCCGAACGTGATCTGGTAGTCGTTCCTCTTCGGAACGCTGCCGTCGGACCTCGGAAACGGATCCTCGGTCCGAAGGAACAGAAACGACGTATTGAAGTAGAGAATCGTCGTCACGCGAAGTGTGAAGTCCGCGTTTCCCACATGGTTCGTGTTGCCGATCGTCGTGTAGACGAGGTTGGTTCGCCATTCGAGGATGAGCTGAATGTCGTTGGTGAAGTCGAGGTCCGCGAACATGCGGAACATCATGTACCCGTCGCTTTGAGGGTTCTCGACGCTAGCGGCCGGGTCGAGCAGCGAGAGATACTGGTATCCAGCGGGCGCGAATTCGAGATCCCAATTGACGATGTAGTTCGTGATCAAGTGGAAGCCGACCCCCGCCGCCGGCGTCGCGCGGAGCCGGATGTTCTGGAACTTGTCGTAGAGTAGCTGCCCCGTAAGCGCCTTCACGTAGATGACGGGGTGAACGAACACATCGACGTCACCGCTCCCGAGATGCCGATTGGCAACCTCCGCGCGTGCTGCGGTACCAAATGTTGCGTCATAGCTCAGCGCTGTGCGGGTGAGCGTGTCTTCCCGGACCAACTGCCAGAATGCATTGAAGGTGAGATTCTCCGTGTTTCCCGCATTCGCCGTGAGCCCGAGGCGCAAGACGGTGGACCAGTAGTTTCGCTCGCGTCGCGTGTGCTCGATGATCGCCTGGAGCTCGGAGCGTTTGCGCACCACGACGCCATCGACCGTCTGAACGGTGACGAATTCTTCGTTGATCATGGCGGGACCCGTGAGGTCGGTCGCGTCCGTGAAGTTGTAGGTGTTGGCCTTGGGCGAGTGGAGCTCGGTGACCTTCTTCCAGTCGTACGTGATCAGCTTGAGCTCGTCGCTATTGAATTCGATGGCTCCGTCACGCATCCGTTCGACGTTGCCTCGAAGCCACTCTCCCGACAGCAAACGGATCCAGTCCTTGTCGTCCCCAAACTCGAGCATGTAGGCGGTGGTGAGCCCCATCCCGTCTTCTGCCACGACGACCTCGGTCTCGGGAGCGGCTTCGTCCTTGTGAAGTCCAGCGTCGACCTGAGGCTGTGCCTCGGCGGCCGAGCCGGTCATCAAGCCGGCCAGCATCGCTGCGACGCCCACGATTCGCCAGTGCCATGTGCGCGCCTCGATCCCGTTTTCCATGGACCGCCTTATACGGGAACCTAGGGAGCTTTTCTAGATCGTTTGGCGCTCAGCTATCAACCGCGAGGTAGACCACGTCGTCGCCCACTTCGACGTCTTCGTTCGGAAGAACCGCGTAGCAGGCTTGGCTCACCCGAATCTCCGTGACCCGGTCGCGACCGACCAAGGTGCCCGGCTCGAGCCGCTGGAAACCTGTCCATCGTTCAGCGAAGTGGAACTCCTCGCTCGGGCGGGTGATCCGCTCGACGACATGGACGAGCTGAACCTCGCAGCCGTTCGTTCTCTGGCCATCCGCGATCGCGCCGGTCGCGCGGAGGAAGTTCATCGCGATCGAGTGGGCCTTGCCTGCGATCTCGGGGTCGCCGTGGGCGCCGCACTCGACGGACAGGGCGGGAACGCCCGCGAGCTTGAGGAAACCAGTCATCACTTTGTCCGCGAGGCCGTACCAGCTCTGCACGAGGAAAGAGATGCCGATCTGTTTTGCGATCGCATCGATGTTGGCTTCGCCATTGCTCACGCCGAACGGGGGCGTCGACGTCCTCGCCGAATGCAGGTCGAGAAATACGTCGAGGTCGCCCAACACATCCTTCAGCTCGAGCACGCGCCGGTGCTCGTAGCCCCAGGCCTCGGAGCGAAGCTGCTCGGTAAACGCGAAATCCCAAAGGCGGTTTAGGTCATCGCCCTCCGGCGTATGGCGGCGACCGAGCGACGTGGCTTTCGGGTTCGCGTGGACGAGAAACACGGTGCCCTTGGCAGGCGCGAGCACTCGGCTCTCGAAGTCTCCGGCGATTCGCTGAATCGCGAGTGCGCCGCAGGGCTCGTCACCATGCATGGAGCCGCCCACGCCGACATAGGGCCGAGGAAAGTCGGCGGAGGCCGAGATGCGAAGGACGCCTGGCTTCACTTCTTCGATGTACAAGGGGCTATCTCTTGGTTTGTTCGTCCAACACACGCCGGGTTCGCTCGAACCACTCGTTCGCTTCCGCCTGGCTCTTGCCGACGGCCGTGATCCCCAGCTTCCCGTGCTCGCTGAGCGCTCCTGTGAAGTGAAAGAGCACCCCAGCTTCGGACCAAGCCTGATAGTGCAAACCCTCGACTGCGGCAATGTCGAGGAGGTCTTCGACGAGCAGGCCACGGTACGCCTCGGAGGCCAGCGAATCGGTGGCTACGTAAAACTGTGGTTCGCCCCGCGGTGTCAGATAGAGGCCGGTACCCGGATCATAGCGTCCGTCGGTCATCATTCGGAGCAGCATCATCGGATGGGTCGTGCCCCCGAGCCGCAGGTTGGTTTCGATGGCGTAGTGGTTCCAGGAGCGCTCACCCGAGCGGACGCAGAGAAAATCGACTGCGAGACGACCGACCGCCCCCTTGGCTTGCAGAACCTCAGCGACTTGCAGCGCGTCTTGCTGGATCATCATTCGATACGCCGCATCCGCCGGAAACCTGCATCCTGCGTAGATTTGGCCGTCGACACCTTCGACGAGCTGGTCGTGTGTCGAGATGGGGTCGAGGCTCCCGGTTGGCGAGATCCGCAACTGGCAGCTCGGTGCGCGCTTTTCCGGGCTTTCGAGGAAGGCCTCGACGATGCCTCCACCTTGCTCGAACTTGGCGAGGAATGATTCCCAGGTGTGACGCTCGTCGACGAAGCGCATGGCGCGGAGCGCATCGGAGAGGGCTTGCTCGCGGCCTTCGCGGCTCGTCCCGCTTCGAGGGCGGGTCTCATGGACGGTGCTCAGGTCGAGGATGGCGTTTCCGTGGCCGCTGAACCCCGTATTGTGCTTCACCACGACGCGCTCGAGGTGCTCGGTCTCCCCGACTAGACCGTCGATGGCGTGCACCAAGTCGGCCTCGCTCTTCAGGTCTTCCGCTCCGGGAAGGAGCGGCACGCCGGCCTTTCGGAACGCCCAGCGCGAGCCGCTTTTGGTGCCGAGCCACAGAAGTTCAGGGTCGACCCCGTATAGCGGAATCCCTAGGGCAACGGCCAAGCTTCTTTCTGCCTCGGACACCGTGAAGCAGGTCATGAGGCCGCACTCAGGGCGAATCAGATGCCGGATACGCTCGATGACACGGGGCCGCGCGAGGATCTTCTCGGAGAGCGGGACGAGCGAGCTGTCGTAGAGCGGCAGTAGGGTCAGCCGCCGCCGCATGTGCTCGGTGGGAATGCCGCTCACTAGGGAAAGCATGTAGTCCACGGCGGACGGATGAATGGGAGCCGATGTCACGTAGACCAGGCGCGCGCGCGGATGCCTCAGGAGGTTCAGCGCGAACAACATCCGCTCCTCGTAGTGAATCACTCCATCGATGGCGATGCGGTCGATGCCGTCGAAGGAGAGCGACGGGATCACGACGATGTCTCGAGGCTCCGGACCGTCGCCGTCTGCAAGCTCCCAGCGCGGCCCGAGGCGGGACTGAAGGTCGCGAAATGCGTTCATTTCGTCGGCGTCGCCACCCATCGCTTCTCTATAGCATGTGAGAACAGGATTTACTTGCGGTCGAGGTCTTGGGAAGGCACAAGATCTCCGTGGCCATCATCATCGAGCTCCTCATTCCCTTGGCCGTCGTCGGTCTGATCGGCTGGGGATCGTGGCTCTGGTACAAACTCAGACTCGCCCGCACCAAAGAGACCGAGCGCATGCGGGAAGAGCTGACCGAGCTTCGCGCCTATCGGCGAGACACCGAGGCACGTCTCCAGGCGCTCGAGACCATCGCCACCCTCGGCGAAGGTCGGGTTCGAGTCGACTACAAGGAGCAGCCCGAGGACGACGAAGAAGCCCGCAAGCGAAAGAGATGAGCCGTGTCGAGTGTTCGGAAAGATGAGGCTGCGTCCGAGGGGCTCTTTGCGTTTCTCTCGCGCCGTCGCTTCCTGAAGGCGAGCCTCGTGGCGGGCGGTGCGCTCCTCGGCCTCGGGGGTGGGGGCCTCCTTGCGTTGCGGGGCCGCGCCCCGTCTGTCGATGGGCTACACGTGCTCGACGATCACGAGTACCGAACGCTTCGGAGCTTGGTCGAGGTGATGTTCCCGACGAGCGAGCTCATTCCCGTCGATGCGACGGCGATGGATTTGCCCCGCGCTTTCGATGGGTTTCTCGCCAAGGAGCCCGAACACAACGTCACCGACCTGCGAAAGGCACTCGTCCTAATCGAGTTTGGACCCTTGGTCTTCGACCGGCGCTTGACCACGTTTTCCCGGCTCGATGTATCGGAGCGAAGCGCCCACTGGGACACCTGGGGTGTCAGTGACGAGCTAGTGCGTCGACAGGTCAGCATCGCGATGCGCAAGTTCTTCAACTTGGTCTTTTTCGATCACGAAGAGGTTTGGCCCTACATCGGCTACGGGGGGCCCTCGATGCTGCGACGGGCGGGAGGCGAGCGGTGACGGGTCCGATCGTCGACCTGTCGAGCGAGGCGACGCCGCGTGAGGTCCTAACCGAGGTCTGTATCATCGGCTCCGGCTGTGGTGGCGCGACCGCGGCGCGACTTCTAAGCGAAGCCGGGCACGAGGTCGTCCTGCTCGAAGAGGGGCGTGACCTCATCGGGCCCGAGCGGACACAACGCGACGCCGCCATGTACGACCAGCTCTACATGGACCGGGGAGGGCGCGCGAGTCACGACCTCTCCGTGAGCGTGTTGCAGGGCCGTGTCCTCGGTGGTGGCGGCGTCATCAATGCCTGCGACGTGGTACCGCCGCCCGACGGCGTGCTCAAGCATTGGGCGAGCAAATTCGGTCTTGCCGACTACGCCCCGGTTTCCTTTCGGCCCTTCGTCGAGGCCGCGCTTCAAGACTTGTCCGCGAGTCGCATTCCGGAGAGCCTGGTCAACCTCGCGAACGACAAGCTTCGCCAGGGGACCCAGGCGCTTGGCCTTCGCGGCGAGGTGATGATGCACAATCGAGTCGCTTGTCGCGGCCTCGGCACGTGTCTCATCGGGTGTCCGATTCACTCGAAGCGCAACCCTCGAATGGTCGCGCTTCCCAAGGCGTTCGAGGCCGGCGCGCTCGTCTACACGCGCGCAAGGGCAGTGAAGATCACCAAGGCCACCCAGGAGCTCAAAGAGGTCTCGGTCCGCACGCTCGATGCCGGCGGCTATCGTGAGGAAGGCAAGTTCACGGTTCGCGCGAAGATCGTCATCATTGCGGCCAATGCGATCGCGTCGGCGCAGCTCCTCTTGCGCTCCGGCATCGGCAACGAGCACGTTGGTGAACATCTCACGCTCCAACCTCAGCTCTCGGTGATCGCGATGTTCGACGAGCGCATCGCTGCGTTCGATGGCGTGCCCCAATCGTACGCGGTCACGGAGTTCGAGGAAGAGGACAATGCGGAGTTCGGGCTCTGGGGCTACCGGATCGAGGCGATCATGGGCACCCCGGGCATCGTCTCCACCTTGCTGCCGTTTTCGGGAGCGCCCGCGATGGCGGGCATGGCGCAGTACGACCAGATGGCGGCCTCCCTGCTTCTGGTGCCCGATGCTCCCTCCGGTCGCGTGGAGGTGGCCCGCAACGGTCGTCTCACCATCCGATACGAACAGCGTGAGGACCATCGGCAGCGGCTGCGCAGCGCGGTTGAAACGAGCGCGAAGATCTACTTCGAGGCGGGCGCGCGCGAGGTGCTGGTACCGACGATGCCTGCAGTTCGCATGAGGTCCCGTAGCGACGCTGGAAAAGCAAGCGCTCTATCGCTCGCGCCAGCGACGGCGCCCCTCATCAGCGCGCACCAGCAGGGCACCGTGCGCTTTGCACCTTCGGAGCGCGATGGCGGCGCGGATCCCGATGGTCGAGTCTACGGGACGAACGATGTCTACGTGCTCGACTCGTCCGGGTTCCCGACGAGCGCGTCGAGCCACACGATGACTCCCATCATCGCGTCTTCGAGAATGCTCACGACCAAGCTCTTGGCGCGCATCTAGTCGGCCTCGCGGCTACTCCTCGACTTGAATCGCCTGTGTGGGGCACATCATGCATGCGTCCCGCGCCTTGTCTTCGAGGTCGGGTGGAATCTCGAATGTCTGAATCAAGAGGCTCCCGTCCTCGGCGAATGAGAAAATTTCCGGAGCCTCCTCGCAACACACGCCGTAGTGATTGCAATTGGCAGCGTTGTACATGATCTTCATGGCTTGCTCAGGAGGTCGCGTTCTTCGTTTTCCATGTCGTCGCGAATCGCTCGGGCGAGCTCGCGAACTCCGGTGGCGAGCTTCTCGCCCACGGCGGTCTCATCGAGCTCTCGAATGATTCCGTCGAAGAGCACGCGCTGCTCTCCGTGCTCGCGGCGCATCTCCTCTGCAACCGCGTCGGCAGTGCCTTCGTCTGCGAGCGAGGGAAGTTGGTACTCTTCATAGTGAAGGTGTGCGGTGAGCAGCTCGCCGAGTGCCTGAAGCTCTTCGCGAAGGGCGAGGATCGACTTCGGATCCTGCGCACCCACCCGTTCGCTCAACGCCTCGACACGCGCAAGCAGCGCAGAGATCTGCGCGTGCTCGCTACGAATGCGCGCCCTGATTTCGTCCGGCGTGGCCGGTGATTGAGTTTCGGATCCGCTATCCATCTATGCTGCAGCAGGCCGCCGGCGTCTCTCCGCAAGCGTGAGCGGCTTGCTCACCTCCTTCACACCATCATACTCGTCTTGCGCCTGCTTGTGATACCACTCCGGGTAGAAGTGGGTGCACCATTTGCGGAATTCGGCGATCGGTCCGTCTCCGTCGCAAAGCATCGGCTGGTTGAAAAACGCCTTGTTTTCCCAAACCGGCGCGTCCTCTTCGAGCTGTCGAGCGATCTCCTTCGTGAAGGCCCGGCCGACCCCCTCGGTGATCTCCGCGCCGCCGATTTTCTTCACCGTAAATGAGAAGCGGACGTCACAGTATTCGTCGTCGATTGGCGTCACGGAGGCCATGTTCGTCGTCTCGACGATGCCTCGGAAGCGGCTGACCGAGAAGCCAAAGCCGTGTACTTCAACATCGAGCTCGCCGTTCACGTCGCCGCGCGGCGTGTTGTAGAGGGCGTCGGTGACCATCGTGATGTGAGGGTATTCGAGCTTGATCGTATGCGGCTGAGGGACGATTTCCATGCCGTGCACGTATCGGAAGTGCGCCTTGTCGACCACGTTCTCGCACATGTCCTGGTTGTGCGTGCGCAACTTCCAATGCTGCCGCCAGTAGGGCGTCCACTCATCGTTGTTCCATTCCGGAATCTCCGGGATCTCCCACTCCGGCTCTTTCCCTTCGATGTCATGCCACACCATGATGACGCCGTTGCGTTCGATCACGGGCCATGCCGTGACGTTGGCTTTGCGCGGGAGGTGCTTCGCATACGGCACTTCCGTGCACTTGCCCGAGCCGTCGAACTTCCATGCATGGAATGGGCAGACGATGCCGTCGCCCTCGACCTTGCCCCCGTGCCCGAGGTGCGCGCCCATGTGTGGGCAGAACGCATCGAGGACGGCGACCTCTCCATCTTCGGTCCTGAACATCACCATCTCGACGCCGAAGTACTTGAGCGGCACCACGTCGCCCGCTTTCAGTTCGTCGGCGTAGGCCACCTGAAACCATCCTCTCGGGTAGCGTGGAATCGGAAATCGCGGCTTCTTGCTCATGGCTGTTCTCCCATTTTTGTTCGTCGATGTGGTGGCCTTCGGTACGGAGATTGATGGCCCCAATCGCTGATTCGGTCGTATGCGGCCAGTTCCCTGGTGGAGTCGTCGAGGGTGCGCCTACCCCAGCCGAGGTCGCGTCTTCGCTCGTCCCAGGCGCCGAGATTCGACACCTCGAAGAGGAAGTAGCCCAAGCTGTGAACGCCCGATCCCATGCCCTGCTCAGAGAAAGAAGTCCGTCGTTTGCTCGCCCATCAAGAGGCCACCGTAGTTCCGCTGCGTCTTGAGAGGATTGTTTGCGTGATGGGCGCGCGCTCCGTGGATGTCCTGGAAGAAGCGCTGGATGTCTTGGTCGAGGAAGATAGCGGAGCCGCCGCTCGCCATGAACAGGTCGTCCAGGGCCTTGACCATTCGGTCGGTGGCCGCGCCCGCGTTCGCTCGGTATGCGACCCGGTCTTCGACCGCGATCGGTTCGCCCGCCTCGGCCTTGTCGACCATCTCGTTCCAGTCGTTGCGCATGAGCGCACGAACTTCGCGTATCGCGAGTGTGGCGCGCGCACAGGTCTCGAGGTTGAATGGATCATCCGCGGCCTTCTTCCCATCCGCGCGACCCTTGCGTGACTTGTTGAGATTCACATAGGCGTCGAGCGCGCCCTGTAGCATGCCGATTGCCGGCGTCGCCACCGTTCGCGTGAAGAGCTGCCCGAAGGGCACTCGGTAGAGCGCGCTCGTGTTCACCTCATTGCCCGGGCTCTTCATCCGGAACGCGTCGGACATCCGGTGCACTCGGTGCTCGGGGACGAACGCCCCGTCGACGACGACCGACTTGCTTCCCGTGCCCCTGAGTCCAGACACGAACCAATCGTCGATGAGCTCATAGTCCGATCGGGGCAGCAGCAGCGTGAACATATCCTGCGGCTTACCCTCTTCCTGCGGTCCGAAGGCGCCGAGGAAGGTCCACTGGCAATGATCACTCCCGCTCGAGAATCCCCACTTGCCGCTGAGACGATAGCCCCCGTCGGCGCGCGTCACTTTTCCGACCGGCATGTACGACGATGCGATCAGCGTATCGAGCCCGTGCTCGCCTTCCCACACATCTTTCTGAGCCTGCTCAGGGAAGAGGGCCAACTGCCAATTGTGCACCGCGACGACGCCGAGCACCCACGCGGTCGACGGGCATGCCGAGGCAACCTCGATCGCGGCGTCGAAGAATTCGAGCGGGTGGCACTCGTAGCCACCCCAGCGCTTGGGCTGCATCATGCGGAAGAACCCAGCGTCCTTGAGCTCTTCAATCGTTTCGCTCGGGACGACGCGGTTGGCGTCGCATTGGGCGTTTCGCTCTCTTAAGATGGGTTTCGCCTCGGTCGCGAGGCTGCGGAAGTCGGGTTTTCGGTTCGCGCTCATTGGAGCCCCCATGATCACTCGGCCGCATCCGCGCTTTGTGCGCGTGGCGTGTAGAACTGCGAGTACCAACGTCGGAACTCGCCAATCGGACCGTCTCCGTCGCAGAGCATCGGCCGCTCGAGATAGATCTTGTTCTCCCAGATCTGCACGTCTTGGAGGTACCCGTCCCGCATGTTGTTGATGAAGTGGTCGATCAGGTCGGCCGACATCCCCTTCGAAGCCTTCATGGAAACCCCGAAGCGAAGCATGACGTTGTCATCGTCGATCGGGGTGTGGGCGTTGATGATCACGCCGAGCCCCTTGCCGCGCATTTTCGTAACTTGGTATGCGGGCCCGTAGTACGTCGCGGTGGATTCGAACTCGTCCTTGCCTCCATGCACCGGATAGGCGATCGCCTTGATCTTCTGCTGGCCGACGTGCTCGTTGTAGGTGTTGCTAAACGAGCCCGGGATCGGGTGCGTATTGTGAACGGGGATGAAGTGCCCGGCGTCGGCGAGGTTTTCGGCGATCGCCAATGGCGGTGTCTTGATTTGAAGCTTCGCGTACCGCCACGGAAGGAACTCTGGGTCGTCCCACTCCTCGAGGGTTGGGATCTCCCAATCAGGCTGACTCTTCTCGCGATCGTGCCAGACGAAGATCATCCCGTTCCGTTCGAGCACGGGCCAGCACGGGACCCCCGCCTTGGGTGGAATCCGCTTCGCGTACGGGATCTCGACGCACTTTCCGGTGCCGTCGAACTTCCATGCATGGAACGGGCAGACGATGCCCTCGCCGTCGACCTTGCCCCCGTGACCGAGGTGCGCGCCCATGTGGGGGCAATAGGCGTCGAGCACCTTGGCTTCGCCGGCCTCGGTTCGGAAGAGCACGAGCTCCTGGCCGAATCGGGTCAGCGGGACCACCTCCGTCGGCTTCAGCTCCTCGGAGAACATCAGCATGAACCAGCCTCGGGCGAATCCTGCCCAGGGGTTCGTCGTCGTCTCGTTGGTCATCGGCGGCTCCATCTTCGAAAACTAGAACGTGTTCCACTAGAACATGTTCCAATTTTCGTGCCATGGCAAGCAGTTCAGAACGGCCAATTTCCTTGCATTTTCGAGTGTTTTCGGGCGCACTTTCTGCGCTGTTGATTCTATCGGCGAAGATTCTGCACTTTTGCACAAATACGCTGTCTAGGTCTTGACCAAGAAAACCTAGACACTAGATAGACAACAGTGGGAACGGCAGCAAAACCAAGCGTAGTGATCGCCGGGGCCTCTGGCTTCGTCGGCCAGGCGCTCGCCCCTGTGCTCGCGGAGGACTTCCACGTGGTCGGGCTGTCGCGTTCTGAGCGCCAGCCGGGCGGGGGCTTCGCGGAGTACCGCTCCTGCGACCTCTTCTCCCTAAAGGAAGCGGAGAGCGCGCTCGAGGGCGTGGAGTACGCCGTGTACCTCGTCCACAACATGATGCCGACGACTCGCCTGACTCAGGGCAGCTTCGCCGACCTCGACGTGGTCTGTGCCGATAACTTTGCCCGCGCTGCGGCTGGGGCCGGGGTCAAACAGATCATCTTCCTTGGAGGGCTGTTTCCTACGGACGGCGTCTTGTCGGAGCACCTCGAAAGCCGACGAGAGGTCGAGGAGACGCTTGCCTCGCATGTCGTCCCGGTCACGACGCTTCGCGCTGGGCTCATCCTCGGGGGCCAGGGCTCCTCTTTTCAAGTGATGCGGCGCCTCGTTCAACGTCTCCCGTTGATGGTCTGTCCCCGCTGGACGAACACGCGGACTCAGCCCATCGCGCTTCGAGATGTCGTGCAGCTCATTCGCGGAGTGATCGGCAAAGAGAAGCACTACGACCGCGCCCACGACATCGGTGCTCCCGATGTCGTTACCTACAAGGAGATGATGCAACTGACCGCGGAGGCGCTTGGAGAGCGTCGCGTGTTCATTCCATCTCGCGTCCTGTCGCCCGGTCTGTCCCGTCTGTGGGTGTCCATGGTCACCGGCGCACCCAAAGCGCTCGTCGGTCCCCTCGTTCAAAGCCTGCGACACGAGATGGTGGCGAACGATGATGGACTCGCCGACGAGCTCGGCATCGAGCGTACGCCCACCGCCGAGGCCATTCGCCTCGCCGTCGCTGAGCAGGACGGCTCGGTCCCGCACGCTTTCCAAGGTGCTGGGCGTCGCCGTGGTCCATCTCTCGTTCGCTCGGTGCAGCGCATGACGCTCCCAGCCGGCTGGGGCGCCAAACGCGCCGCTCGCGAGTACCTGCTCTGGTTGCCGAGGTTTCTGAGCGGCCTGCTGCGCGTAGAGCTCGATTCGCTTGGATGCTTTTCGTTCGTACTCGCGCCGTTCAATCTCTCGCTTCTCGTGTTGCGCTGGGCTCCGGAGAGGAGCGGGCGCAGCCGTCAGCTGTTCTATGTGACTGGCGGGCTGCTATGCGGAACGAGCGGCAAGCCGAGGTTCGAGCTCCGCCAGGTACTCGGCGGCCGGACCTTGCTCACGGTCGTCCACGACTACGAACCGAGGCTTCCCTGGCTCGTCTACGTGTTCACCCAGGCGAGATTTCATAGCTGGCTCATGTACCGCTTTGCCGCCCACCTCGCGCTTGGCGCTCCACGGAGCCCGCGCATTCCCGATTCTGCGAAGGCCATGCCCTCGTAAACGCCCACTTGAAGGAAACACCAATGCGAACGACAGCACTTCTATTTTCTACCTTACTAACCCTTGCTCTGGTCGGCTGCGCGAAGGACGCACCAGAGGCGGCCAAGACGATGGCCCCAGTTGCTGCGGAGCAGCCAGCCCCGAACATCGTGACCGTCGCTGCTAGCGCCGGTCAGTTCAACACTCTCGTTGCTGCGATTCAGGCCGCCGGTCTGGTCGAGACCCTGCAGAGCCCTGGCCCCTTCACGGTCTTGGCGCCCACCGACGACGCCTTCGCGAAGCTTCCGGCCGGCACGCTCGACAGCCTCCTGCTTCCGGAGAACAAAGACAAGCTTGCTTCGATCTTGAAGTACCACGTCATCGCTGGTGAGTTCCTTGCCGCCGACGTGGTCAAGCTCGACTCCGCGGACACCGTGGAAGGGCAAGCGGTGACCATTTCGGCCACCGATGCCGGCGTCCGCATCAACGATGCGAACGTCATCAAGACCGACGTGATGGCCTCCAACGGGGTCATCCACGTCATCGACACTGTTCTGATCCCCTCGCCCTAAGACTTAGATTCATCTCTCATCCTCATCCTCTTCCTACAACCCGAGACCGTCCGCCCAACGGACGGGCGGTCTCACCCTTTCCCGGTAAGGGGCGGGTACCCAGAGCTTGGAGCACGCGAAAAATGAATGTTGAAACCACCACCCCATTCATTGTCAGGCGAATCGCGCTGTTTCTCAGCAATGAGTACTCGCCCCTTACCTTTCTTCCGGGGTCACCATGACAACTACCGCCCAAGCCACCGCCACAATCGAGGAGCCCAGCGTGGTTCCCCAGGCCAATGGCCTCTACCCAATGCGAGTCGTGTCACGACTCACGGGCTTGACCGCTGACACCATACGCGTCTGGGAACGCCGCTACGGAGCCGTTGCGCCAGATCGCACCGAGGGAAACAAGAGGCGGTACAACGGTAAACAAGTCAGACGCCTCGTGCTTCTCCGCCGTGCGACCGAGTTGGGGCACTCGATCGGACAGGTAGCGCGTCTTCGCGACGAAGAGCTCCGTCGAATCATCGGCGAGACGAGTCCCGACATCGGCAGCCAGGTCTCTCTCTACGCAGCGCTGGTCGAGGACTACCTCGGCGCGATCATGAACTTCGAGGTGCAGCGAGCTGAATCGATCCTCACTCGGACGGCGGCCATCCTTCCTCCGATGACGCTCACCCTCGAGGTCATCGTTCCATTGATGCGCAGGGTCGGCGAGGCTTGGAACGCCAAGCAATTGCGGATCTCGCACGAACACCTCATCTCCGGTCAACTCCGAAGCCTGCTTGGAACCTTGATGCGGCACACCGAGCCGGCCCCTGGTGCCCCTCGCATCATCGTCGCCACGCCGCCGGGACACCTGCACGAGTTCGGCGCCATCATCGGCGCGTTCATGGCGGCGAGTCGCGGCTTCGAGCCCATCTACCTCGGCACGCACATGCCGTTCAACGAGATCTCCGAAGCTGCCGACCAGGCGAACGCTTCGATGGTGCTCCTCAGCATCGCGCGAGACTGTGAGCCGGGCGAGCATCAGAGCCTCATCGCGGGCATCGAGAGCGTTGCGCGCCGCCACGAAGTGTGGGTCGGGATTCCGCAGGAGCACGATCTCGCCAGCGTGGAGTTGCCCGCCAAGGTGCTCCACGAGTACGAGCATCTCGATTCGCTACTCGCGAGCAGCAAACGCTGAGACTTTCCCCTATACTCGCGCCCCATGACGATGCGCATGGGTTGGTTGGCCGGGCTCTTCTTGAGCCTCGCTCTAGCGGGGTGTAGCGATTCGAGCTCGGCGGCCGGGGGCTCTGGTGGGAGTGCTGGAAGCGCTGGCTCCGGTGGAGAGAGCGGCGGCGGTGGCACTGACACTCGGCTCGTCGTCACGGCCGATTGGCTCAACAAGAGCCTCACTCTCTTTGACTACGCGAAGCTCATCGACGGAGAGAGCAGCGCCACCGATTCGCGCCTTCGTACCATCGACCTTGGGGCTTTCGAGCCCGGCCCACTCGAGCTCGAGATCACGCCCGACGGCAAGAGCGCGCTAGTCGCCGTTGGACCCGGCTTCTTCGACGGAGACGGCGTAGCGAACGGGCTAATCGGCTCACCCGAAGTGCCCCCGGGCGGGGCGATGTTGATCGTCGATCTCGACACAGGGGAGGCCGTGGAGGTCGAGACCGCGCATGTGCCGATGGGGATCGCGATCAGCGCAGATGGCTTGGTCGCCTACACCGCCAACTACGGCACCATCGACGAGCCTGGGAACACCATGTCGATCATCGACATCGAGCGGGCTGCGGTCATCGAGGAGATCACTCTCGGTGGGCGCCCGGAGCAGGTGGTTCTGAGCCCGGACGGAACCCTTGGTGCGATCAACCTTGCGGGGGCGAATGGCGGCGTCCATGTTTTCGAGACCGTGGATGCGGCCGCAACGCTCAGCGCGCTGGTCGCTACGGGCAACGATCCGTCCGATGTCACGTTCCTCGCCGACGAAAGTCGCGTGGTGGTGGCGAACAGCTTCGGTCTCGACGTATCACTCGTCGACACCTCGGATCCGAGCGCGCCCGAGCTCATCGGAAACTTCCCCGTCGGCGGGGGCTTCCCCTATGGCGTGACCTACATGCCAAGTCGTGACCAGATTCTTGCTCCCGCAGGGACGGGCGCGAACCTCGTGACGATCGACGTCGACGGGGACACCTTGCTTCCTGCCAACCCGCAGGCGCTACCGGGTGGGGCCTTCCCGCTCACGGCTGCTGTTGATGGCAGAGATAGCTTCGCGTTCGTGGCGCACATCGCGGACAAGACCCTGTCTGTCGTCGATGTGGAGACTGGTGCCATCCGTGCGCTAACCTGGCTCGACGGTCCTGGCCCGTCTTATGCGGCCGTTCAACCCTGAGCTTAGAACGAGGCGCCGCCGGCGACGCGTAGACCCCAGACCTGACGGTCGTCGAACGAGAAGCCGTACGGGTTGTCGAGGTTGATGTTCACTCGAATCGCGCCGAACGCGTTCTCGTTGCCGAAGCGAAGGAAGGGCTCGACCGCAAGCTGCGTGTTCTGCTCTTTCCACTTCGGAATGAGGACGAGAGTGAACCTCGAGCCGACGCGCAGCCAATCGGTCGCCTGGTAGCCCATCATCGCGGCCATCTGCATCAGGAAGTCCGTTTTCGACGTGCGTGCGTTCTTCTCGTTCAGTTTGATCAGCGCGGCTGTGTCGAGATACGCGCCCCACAGGAAGCCAGTCGGTTTCCTGCGCTCGAAGCCGATCGGCACGACGACGCTGACGGTATGAGGGTCCCAAAGCCACAGGTCCGTATTCCCTCGGAGTCCAGCCGCCAAGTAGTAGGCCTGCGACTGGATGATTCGGTCATTGATGTCGTCCGAGAGACTCGCCGCTGGCACCGTTGCACCGACGCCGACGCGATACGAAAACTGGTTCTTCTTCCCCTGGTAGTGGAAGGCGACGTAGGGGTTGCCGACTCGAAACGTGTTTTCCTTGTCCGCGTCTTCGAGGTCGACGTTCGCATAGGAGAAGCCCCACATGACCTGCATGAGGACGCTGTATGCGAGCTGAAACCGCATCTCGATCACCGGGCTGAGGACGATCGTGCGTTGGTCCCCTTCGAGCTTGCCGGCGAAGAGCCCGAGATCTCCAAGTATGTGGAAACGCTTTGTGTGAGCCTTCTTGCCTTCGTCCAGGCTGTACGGCTCAGCGGGATACGCGCGCGCCTCCCCCGGCGCGATGGATAGCGCCGTGACCAACAACAAACCCGCGACTCCCCACTTCTGCAGCAAAGACATGTACTCCCCCCAAATGAAAAAGAGACCCCCCTCTTTTTCCACTTTCCAGTATAGGCAGGCGTCGACGTCGAGGCCCGTCTTCCGCCGTCAGCGGAACTCGGCCTCGAGGTGCCCTGCGCCGGTCGCTAGACGAAGATCGGCAGGTCCGACCCGGCGAGCGGGAAGGCGGCCTTGTAGTCGTCAGGTACGGCAGCGAGATCGCGTAGCGAGCGATGCACGTCGGCGATTCCGAGTCGCGTACCTTCGGCTTCATCCGGTCGGCCCGTTGGTTCGAGCGTCACGGGATCGACGAGGAACACGTTGTGCCGGTCATCCGTGCCGCCAATCACCCGGTTCCCAGGGATCCCGGGGCCCATCATCATCATCGAGCTAATCGGCCAATGGTCCTTGCCGTTCCCGTTGTTGTAGCCGGGCGTCCGGCCGAAGTCGGAACCCATCACGACGGCAACCTTGTCCGCGATGCCCATTCGCTCCGCTTCCTGCATTGCGAAGTTGGCTGCGTTCACGAAGTCGATCAGTCGCGGAAGATGGTTCTGGTCGTGGTTGCCATGCGTATCGAAGCCGCCCGTGCTCACGCTCACGCTGACCGAAAGTCCAGCCTGATACGCCGCGAGCGCGACCTGGATCTGGCGTTGAAGCCGCCCGTCCGCGAAGTTCTCAGGAAGCGCCTCGGAGACACGCTTGAGGTCGTCCTGCCCGAGGCGGGCGAGCATGAGCTCATCCTGACCGTCCCAAATCCGGGGAAGACGCTGCTGGCCTTGCAGCCTGAGCAAGCGAAGTTGCTGCTCGCGCTGAATCAACGCAGGCACGTCGTTGTGGCCGAAGTAGTTGTCCTCCGAACCCGTCGGATCGGGCCGCGCGGGGAACGCCAGGTTGTGAAGCAAGCCGCCGTCGCCCAGCGGGACTGCGTTCGTCACACCCTGCGTATCGAGATAGCCGCCGTAGCCGATGAGCGGCATGGGAAGGCTCTCACCATGAGTCGCTGCAATCAGAGCGCCGATGGGCGGGTGGCCCTCGGCGGTGCGTCCACTCCACGTCCCGCGAGTGCCCTGGTCATGACCGTTCGTTCCCGTGTCCATGCCATTGATGACGAGAAGTCGCTGGTAGTGTTCCTGGAAGAACGCGTCGAGTGCGGTGCCGTCGTCGCCGAGCGGCGCGTAGTTGATATTGCCCGCCGTCCGGATATCGCTTTGCAAGAAGCGCCCCATCGGGTCGTTCTCGTTCTCGTTCGCGCGTCCCTTCGGATCGCAAAGATGGGTAGGGTCCCAGCCTCCGCCCGCGTGCATGAAGATCCAGTACGTGCCCGTGTACGCAGAGCCGGAGATCGGCTGTGCGCTGGCGCGGAGCGGGTCGACGACCGACGGTAGAACACACGTCAGGCCGGCCCAGCTTGTCATTCGTAGAAAATCACGGCGGTCCACAGTTAGTCCTCCCTCACTCGTACAAGAACCGATAGTCGGCCAGGAGATAACTCACCGTCGCCATCCATGCGCGGATGGTGTACTCGGAGTCTTGATTGATGCGGCGGCTGTCAGGCAGCTGCTCGTTTGTGTTGCGGTCGCGATTGAGCCGGCACTGGTCGACTAGACCTTCCTCCACGCTTCCGTCGGCGAGTCCCTGGCGGCCCAGGCTGTACGCTTCCATCAGGAGGCCGACCGTCGCGTCGAGCTCCTCTTCGCTCACCACTTCTCCGAGGAGCCTCGAGTGAAGATGGCGAACCGTCTCACGCACTTGCTCGGAGCTTTCCGACAGTGGCGTGTCGCGGTCGACGCTTGGGAACAGCACTCGTTCGTTGACGGGCTTCGAGAAATCGTAGGGAACCGCCGAGCAAGCCACTTCGTACGCCATGCGCTGAGCGAGGCTCGCCATCACACCGTTCGGCTCCGTCACGCGCTTGGTGACGAGGTCCGAGTCGATGCCGCCGTAAAAGATTCGATACTGGTCGAGCAGGTAGTCGGCGCGGTCCGGGCGCTGTCGCCAACGGACGCCGGCGGTCGCCTCGATCTTCCGGCTCAAGTGCTCCGGCGTCAGTAGACGCGAGGTTCCGAAGGTCGAGAGCTCCATCTCCATGTCCGCAGACATCGGTGCCGAGTTCTTGGCTCGGAAGTACGGGCTCAGGACGATTTCGAGCACGAGCAACTTGAAGTTGTGGTTGCTCGCGATGAAGCGACTCTGAATCGTGCGCAGGACCTGCTGCTGAAGATTGTATGCGCGCTGAAGCGACTCGGGAACGCTCGGGTCCACGGGCGGATCAGGGTCCGGGAATGGCGGAGGCTCCATGCCGCCGACTCCGCCCATGCCGCCAAGGCCTGCGGAGCCCGCTACGCCACCGGTGCCGGTGTCGTCGCCGCCCATGCCGCCGACACCCATGTCGCCGCCCATGCCGCCGAGGCCACCGAGGCCACCGGCCCCGCCGAAGCCATCGGCTTTCGGTGCGGGCATCTGGAGCGCCGCTTCGACCATCTCGGGCGTTGCCGCCACGCTGATGTCGAGAATCTTCTGGCCCGTCAATCCTTCGAAGACGGTCTTCACGGTTGCCTGTGCGAAGCGAGGATTGTCCGCCAGGCGCTTCGCAAACCATTGAAGCGCGCGGGTCCGGTCGCCGTCGGGCAGAGCCTCACCGTTGAAACCGGGGGGCAGAATGTAGTCAGGGCCGAACCAGTCGCCGTCGCCGCTGTACTCGCCGCTCTCGTTCCAGTTCATGAACAAGCCGGCGACGGGGTCCATCGTCGTGTGGCACACCGTGCAGGCCGGATTGGTCAGTGTCGGGTTGTCGCCGAAGTCGTCGCTTGCATCGACCGGGCGACTACCGAATTCATTGATGTCGATGTCGAGGAAGAACCAGTACGCCATGCGCGATCGATGACGGTTGATGTTGGTGTCGCTCGTCGGGAATCGGTTGAGGAACATTGGAGAGGTCAAGATGCCCGCGTGCGGCACGCCCGGGACTTCGACTTTCTGGAAGCTCTCGGGGTTCTCGCCAATTCCAAGCGGAACGTCTGGCAGTCCGACCAGCGACAGGGCAGAGAAGCCGTTCGCCATCGTGTAGTTCGCGGTGAGAATCTCCGTAAAAGGCCGTTCTGAGCGAACCACGTGTGCGATGAGCTCGAGTGGCTCTCGCGCAAGCGAGTCGTTGGTCATGCGAGCTTTGTCGTCGTCACCCGGATACTTGTTCTCGAACCAGCGAAGGTTTGGGTACACGTCCTCGTCGAGCAGCTCGATCGCGTTTTCCCGGCCGAGGTATTTGTCGGTGAGGAAGTGATCGTTGTAGAGCTCAATCACGCGGTCCTCGAACGCCGAGTCGCGCATGACCTCGGCGAGCGCCGCTTCGAGGCCCATTTGCCCGAACTCCGCGGTGCTTTGCATCTGCCGGTCCGTTGGCAGCTTGCCCGTGAGCTCGAGGCTCGCTTTCCGCAGCGTCTCCGGCCAGCTCAGTAGCTCGAGCTGACCCGCGTACGGATTCACGAACCCGTCCGACTGGGGGCAAGAGGCCATGTCCTCGGTGGAGCAACCCCCAAACAGCGATGGATCGCTCTCGCAGCCGGTCGCCATCAGCGCGACGCCAAGCAGCAGGCTCACGATCGAGGCCTGGAAGTTGCTGTGGATACACTTCTGACTCATCTGCACAAACCACAAGCTATCACGCAGAAACACACCCGTCAGGATTAACTTTGACACGGTGCTATCGTTCGGAGAGGCTGATAGGCAGCTCTTCCGGGTTAAGAAGCGACGTATCCTGGCGAAAATACGAGTGCTCCGTGACTGGGGACTGCCTCAGTCGAAAGAGCGTCGAAATATGGAGTGGAAGAAGAAATTTCCACTTTCGGTGATGAAGCAAACAGAGCGCGGGACTCAGCCGTTCTTGGCGCGTCGGATCCCGAGGCTCACGATCTTCTGGAGCAGGCTCGGATAGTCGATCCCGGCGGCCTTCGCGGCGCTCGCGAATTCCTCCTCCTCGGCGATGTCTGGGTTGGGGTTCGCCTCGAGGAAGTAGAGGTCGCCGGCCTCGTCGAGCCGGAAGTCGATCCGCACGCAGCCGTCAGTCCCGAGCCGCCTACAGATCCGTCGCGAGACGCGCGCGATGCGCCGTTCCAGCTCTTCCGGCAGCGCCTTCGCTCGACCGATGCGGACCTTGTACTTCTCCTGATATTCGAGGTCCCATTTCACCTTCCGGGTCGCGATACGCGGAGCGTCCTCTGGGAGCTGGTCCAAGAAGATCTCCCAAGTGGGCAGCACTTGTAGGCGATGATTGCCGAGCACCGAGACGTAGAGCTCGCGTCCAGGGATGTATTGCTCGACCACCGCATCGGTGAGGATCTTCTCGTGTATGAACGCCACGCGCTCCTCGAGGGCCTTGTCGTTGTGGACGAGCGATGCCTGCGCGATCCCGTAGCTTCCTTCCTCGATCAGGGACTTCACGATCAACGGAAACTCCAGCTGTTTCGGTCGCTTGATCTTTCTGTAGCGTGGGAAGACGCGAAACCGAGGCACGCGAATGCGGTGATACGTGAGGATCTTCTTGGACAGCGCCTTGTCCCGCGCCAGAAAGAGCCCGCGTGGATTGCAGCCGGTGTATGGGGTGTGCTTGAGCTCGAGGTATCCGACGACGTGCGTGTCGAAAATCGCCTCGCCGCGAAACTCCTCGAGCAGATTGAACACGACGTGCGGCTGGAACTCTTCGATGGCGGTTCGAAGAGGGGCGAGCTCGTCGCTGACGCCGACCATCAAGACGTCGTGACCCAGGGCGCGCAGGCCCTCTCGCACGTCGAACTCTGTTTTGAAGGGCGCGACCTGCTCCGGGGTGAGGCCACTGATCTCATCGGGGGGAATGAGACTCTGGTGCACTAGAACGATGACTCGCCTGCGCTTTAGAGTGGATGCCATGTATCGCGTCGGTGAAGAAGGTGCACGGTGTGCACCGTCAACATGATGGCGAAGTCGAGCTTCGTCTGACGTTCCCCTTTCGTGAGACGCAATCGCAGCTCACGACACCGGCCGATGATATCACGAAGAACCTGGTCCACGGTGAACTGATACTCGCCCGTGAAAAGCGAGATTTGCTCACGAATGTGCCGTCGATTCCGGCGGAGAAACGAGGCAGCCGTCTCGTTGTTTCGGTATCGTGCGGAGTCGCTGAAGATCTTGAGCAGATCTCGATCGTATTCGTCGCTGAACCCGGGGCTATAGTGGTCCTGCCTCCGCTCGTAGTGTTGTCGCAGCGTGTGCCGCAGCGAGGGTAGGGAGTAGGGGCGCGCCCTCGACTTCACCTGGGGCTTCTTTTCGCAGAGATCATCGACCAGCTCGTCGATGTACTCGAGCTTGGTCAATGCCCCCGAGGTCTCGTACTGCTTTCGCCAGTTCGAACGTGGCGCGAGCCATACGGCGAAGGTCTCGGCGAAGTCCTCGACCGGGTGGGCCTGTGCGTACCATCCATCGAGGTGCTCGACGAACCCGTTGCTCATCGGATTCGGTCGATAGAAATCGGGGTAGGGGTCCGAGGCCTTGCCGAAGGTGCGCTGCCATCGCGTACGGCGCTGAAGGTTGTACGCGTGTTGCAGCGCATGTCCCGCCTCGTGCCGCAGCAGGCGCATACATTCCGTCTGCGTTCCGCCTTCGACCTCGAACATCATCTGGCGTTCGAGGCGTATCAAGCGCGGATGCCCGAGGTAGAAAGGAATGCCCACACCGGGGATCCCATCGGGGGAGCACCATTCGTCACTCAACCAGGCGTGGACTCGGAACCTCCGAAGTCCGACCGCGTCGAGCTCGGTGCGGAGTCGCGCGACGCAGTCCTCGAGCCAGGTGTCGGTGACGGTCACGCCCAAGTCGCATAAGCGAACATCGAGCAGCTCCTCCGTGGGCAGGCTTTCCCAGTCGACGGCCACAGCCGAGCGAGCTTGACGGATCTACGCCGCGACGACAACAGCCCAACGCCGCTCTCGCGGCGCGCTCACCAAGGCAGGCTCTCGCCGTTGGCGTGCAAGAAATTGCCGGACTCCGCGGGGTTGAGGGCGTCGATGCGTTCGATCAAGCCCGCGGCTGACTCCTCGGTCGAGACGCCCGAGAATCCGGTCATGCGCGTTGCGACCATGCCGGGATGCAGAATGGCGACCGATGCCTTGCCGCGGAGGTCGTGTGCGAGATTGACGCCCGCCATGTTGAGTGCGGCCTTGGCCATGCGGTAGCCGTAGTAGGCCCCGGAGCCATTGTCGGCGATAGAGCCCATGCGGCTGGTCATGAGAATGACCTTCGCGCCCGGCGAGAGATTCCCTTGAAGTGCGTGCGTCACCCGGAGTGGGCCGAGCGCGTTCACCTCGAAATTGCGTCGAATTTCGTCGAAATCGAGATCTCGAAAGGTCTCGTTGGTGAAGATGCCGGCGTTGTTGATCAGGATGTCGACCTGGGTGTCGCCGAGCGCGCCCACGGCACCTTGCACCGCTGCGTCGTCGGTGACCTCGACACCGGGGATCACTTGGGCGCCGAGCGCCTGCAGCTCGGGGCTTCCCTGCCGGCACAGCGCGATCACTGTGTCACCTCGTTCCGTGAGCTGACGGGTCAGCTCGAGACCAATGCCGCGGTTGGCGCCTGTGATGAGAACTCTAGCCATGCGGCCTATCATAGTGCGCTTCTCGCTTGCGCAAAGGGCGGACGATGAGTCACTGTCCACGACGCGGGAGCGCTCAAGTTGCGAGTCACGGAATCGCCCTGGAACATGGCTTTTGTCGATTCCGAAGGGAATCCCGTGCTGGTCGTTCGATTCGACCACGGCCGTGCTCGACGTCACCTACACGACGACGTCGGGGACGCTCTCCGTGACTGGCTGCTGAGCGCGGGTGAGGTGGCGCGCAGCGCGTAGGCCCGAGTACACGCAGTCCGCGATCGATAGGCCGCTTACATACTGACGTGAGCAGATGCCGACCGCGTTGCGGCCTGCAGCATACAGCCCAGGGACCACCTCGCCGTCTTCCCGGAGCACCTGGCCCGTGCGCTCATCGACGGCCAGGCCCCCGAGCGTCATCACGGCGCAGACGTGCCGCTTCGAGCCGAGGGAGCAGTCGATCGCATAGAACGGACCTTGGCGAAGCGCGTGCATGCTGCCCGGGTCCTTGTCGAACGCATCGCTTTGAGTGCCGGCAGCGCTCGCATTGTATTGCTCGAGCGAACGCCGAAGTGTCTCGCTCGGGACATCGAGCATCTTGGCGAGCGCATCGACGTCCTTTGCGCGGCGGCAGTTGAAGTAGAGGTTCATCAGGGCGACGCCGCGCTGGAACCATTGCAACTTGCCGGGCTTGCTCTGTTCTTTGGCAAGCCGCTTCAGCTGTTCATCGATGATCAGCGTCGCGATGCCATCGTTGTGCTCGACCATCGCTTCGCCGATCTTGGCTCCGTACCAGAACTCGTTCGCGAATCGCTCGCCACACCCGTTGATCAGCATGCCTTCGGCGAAGGCGTTCGGTGGGTAGAGAAAGCGCCAAGCCGAGGCCCGGTTCATCTGGTCGACCTTGCCCCCAACGCTTTGGCCGAGCCGGATTCCAGCGCCGTCGTCGCCATGGGTTCCGAGGGGAAGCCCAGGTAGAAACTCCGGAACGTGCTCCGCGACCATGTCCCGGTTGAAGATGAAGCCGCCCGCTGCGAGGACGAGGCCTTCCTTGCAACGGATTCGCTTCGGCACCGAGTGCTTGGCCTCGATCGAGTCGCATCGATTGCGGAGCTTGCCCGCCAAAGGAGGCGCGACCTTTGCCATGGCAGTTTCGAGCCGGTGAAGCCTGAGATGGAGCTCGCGCCACACGCGTGAGGGCAAGTGCTGGACCTCGACACCCACCACGCGCCCAGAGCGATCCATGACCAGGCGATTCACCCGAGTCTGAAGTTCGATGCGTACGCCTTCGCGGAGCGCCGTCTCTCGAAGCGGCTCGATGATGTTGGCGCCCGGGAATGCGCCGCCGTCGGTCCGGTGACCGCGCGGGACGGGAGTTGCCTGCTCGTTGTACGGAGGGAAGGTCTCGTTGCCCGAGTAGTAGAGGTGGTATTCGTTGGTGGGGTAGGAGGTCTTGATCGGGCAGAGAGTCCCGTAGAACGGCACGCCGCGGTCGGTCAGCCACTTCACGTTGGCGGGGCTCGTCTCGCAAAAATCTCGGAGAGTCTCGGCCGATACCGCGTCCTGCACCTCCATCGACAAGTACCGATACATGTTGTCGACGCTGTCCTGGACACCGGCCTCTTCCTGGATGTGCGTTCCGCCGCCAGCGTAGAACACGCCGCCGCTGATGGCAGTGGCGCCGCCACCGTCAAAGCGATCCAGCACCATGACGTCCGCGCCCCGCTCTCGGGCTTCGACTGCCGCCGTGATTCCGGCGGCGCCGAGGCCGACCACGACTACGTCGGCAACGTCGTCCCACGGCGCGTCGTCCGCGTCGTCTACCAAGACAGAGATCGGGCTGCTCATCTGGATTGCGCAAGCTAGCACGGCGGTTCACCTTCCGCAGCGGCCTATGAACCTTCCTGTAACTCGAGATGGCGTTGGACGGGTCTGCCTGGTGACTGGCGGAAACGGCTACGTCGGAAAACACTTGGTGCGCCGCTTGTTGGAACTCGGATGCGAGGTGCGCGCACTCGACCTCGCCCCGTTCGAGGGCGACCCCCGCGTCACCAGCATCGTCGGCGACATTCGCAAGAGGAGTGATGTCGGCCCCGCTTGCGAGGGGGTCGATACCGTCTTCCACACGGCCGCGATCATCAACACGCTGACGTTCGCACGCCCGAGCGTTCGGCGACAGGTCTATGGCGTGAACGTGCTTGGCACCGAATGCGTGCTCCGCGCGTGCAAGCAGCAAGGCGTGAAGCGGCTCGTATTCACCAGCTCGATCACCGTCGCGGTGGACGGCCCCGTTCTCGGGGGAGATGAGAGCATGCCCTACGTCGGGACGGACGGCCTGCCCGACCTCTACTCTCAGACGAAGAGCCACGCCGAGAAGATGGTTCTCGAGGCGCACGACAACGACGGGCTTCGGACGGCGGCGGTTCGCCCTGGAGGCGTCTGGGGCCCGGGTGAAGGTGCGATGATGGTCCAGGACTTCCTCAAGCACCTCGCGGCCGGACAGTTCACTGCGACCATCGGCGACGGCAGCTCGGTGACTGACAACGTTCACGTGGACTCGGTCGTCGACGTCCATTTCCTGGCTGCCCAGAAGCTGAGCGACGACCCCGACCTCGCCGGCGGCCAAGCCTATTTCGTCAGCGACGACGAGCCAACGAATCCCGTCACTTGGTACCGGCCGATCGTCGAGGGGCTCGGCTACAAATGGCCCAAGTTCCATGTTCCCTTTCCGCTCGCCTACGCCATCGCGTATGCGGGCGAAGTGGCGCACTATTTCGGCGGCCCGTTCCCGACTATCACGCGACGCGGTGCGCTCTCGATCTGCCGAGACGCTTCGTTTCGTGTCGACAAGGCGCGCGCCCACCTCGGCTACCAGCCCCGCACCAGCGCCGCAGAGGGGATCCCAAAGCTCATGCACGAGTTTCGCGCAACCCACGATCGTCTGAAGGAGTCGGCGTGAACAAGCTCATCTACTTGCTGTGGCCGCGACGCCCGATGGAGCCTTCCACGCGACGGACCGTGCTTCTCGATGAGTGCGCTCCGAGGTTGCTCGAATCTGGCGCGCGCTACCTCTCGATGAACATCGACGACGACTTCGCCACGGTGCCGTCCCCGACGCCGACCACCAAGCTCACCGACCCTTTCGTGGCGGAGATCAGCATCTGGGTCGACGACATGGAGGCGCGCGGCAGCCTCGAGTCGGTCTTACTCGACGCTGACTTCGACATCGCCGGCTACCGAGTCAGGGAGCACATCTACACCGACTACGGCGGAAACGAGCATGGCTCCCCGCGAGATTGGCCCGACGGAGAGCGCTCGCCCGCGATCGTATCCGTGACCCCGCTCGAACGTCCTAGGCGCATCCCCAAGGACAAGTGGATGAAGCATTGGTTCAATCGTCAGGGGCCCATGTCCGAGAAGATGCAGCCGAGAGCGCGGTACGTTCGGAACGTCGTCGAGGAGGTGCTCACCCCGGGCGCGTTCCCCTACGAGGGAATCGTCGAGGAATCGTGGCCTTCTGCGAAGCACGTGACCAACCCGTACCTCTTCTACGGGGCTCGCAACCGCTTCGAGGTCATCAAGAACATGGCGATCATGGCCCAGAGCGTGGCTGCGTTCCTGCCGATCTGGAAGATCACCAGCGTAACGACGAGCGAGTACTTCGTTCGGAGCCCGCGCGGCTAGGACGGACGTTTTCGACTGGACGTGAGGGCTCAAGAGCGCGATTCTCACGACCCGATGCAAACTGATCGACGCGAGTTTCTCAAGGTTTCGTTTGCTGGGGCCGCAGCACTTTCGACCGTGAGCTTGGGGGCCAGCGTTTCCGGGTGTTCGTCGAGCGCACCCGCCCCGGGCATGAAGCACCTTCGTCCGGAGGACGTCGCGCTGCTCACGGCGGTGACGCCCTCGATCATGAGCGGCAAGGTCGCACCCGATGATGCACCGGGAATCGAGGCCGTCCTTCGCTCCTTCGATACGCTTCTCGGGGACTTGTCGGCGCCGGTCGTCGCAGGGGTTCTTCAGGCGTTCGACCTACTCAACCTCGGAGTCACCCGCGGCCTCGCCACGGGGCAATGGGCATCCTGGGGGAAGGCGTCTCGCGACGATGCGGATGCTGCCCTCGCGCGGCTCCGCGACAGCGGCATCGGCCTGCTGAACGCCATCTATGCAGCGGTGATTCGATTGATCATCAGCGCCTACTATCTCATCCCCGAGAACGCCGCCGCCACCGGCTATCGACCTCCCAAGAAGGTCACCGGGCTGTTGTCCCCGTCCGCTCCTGCCGAGAAGGCCGCACCATGAGAGATCTCTCGCAGCTCACGCTCGACAGCAGCACCGATCCATACCGCAACTCCGTTGAACGCGGCTGGGACATCACCGATGCGAGCACTCTCGACGCATCGCTCACGCTCGAAGCGGACGTGGTGATTGTCGGCACGGGCGCCGGAGGCGGAACGGCCGCTGAGACGCTGAGCGAAGCCGGGCTGAGCGTGGTGCTGCTCGAGGCCGGCCCTCTCAAGACCTCGAGTCAGTTCGACATGCAAGAGCGCTCCGCCTACCGGGACCTCTACCAAGAAGGTACGGGTCGCGGCACCAAGGATGGCGGGATGGTGATCCTCCAAGGACGCTCGGTCGGTGGGTCGACCACCGTCAACTGGACGACCAGCTTTCGCACTCCTCCTCAGACGCTGAAGTTCTGGGCCGACCAGATGAGCGTCAGCGGCTGTTCAGTCGAGGAGATGGCTCCCTACTTCGAGCGCATGGAGCAGCGGCTCAACATTCATCAGTGGCCGCAAGCGCCGAACGAGAACAACGCGATGCTTCAGCGAGCATGCGAGAAGCTCGGCTACGACTGGGCGACGATTCACCGCAATGTCCGAGGCTGCTTGAATCTCGGCCTTTGTGGTCTCGGCTGTCCGGTCGACGCCAAGCAGTCCATGCTGACGACGACGATTCCGGGCGCGCTCGACAACAAGGCAAAGCTCATCCATCGGGCGCGTGTGGTTCGTGTCATTCGCGAGGGCGACAAGGTCGTAGGGGTCGAAGCGGAGGCGCTCACACCCGACGTTCGTGGGACTACGGGCCAGACGATCACCGTGCGCGCGGCGCGGACCGTGCTCGCCGGTGGTGCGATGAACACGCCGGCGATCCTGCTCCGTTCGAAGGTGCCCGATCCGCACGACCGGATCGGAAGGCGAACGTTCCTGCATCCGACGACCTTGACCATGGCGGTCTACCCAGACTCGATCGACCCGTACTTCGGTGCGCCGCAGTCCATCTACTCGGACCACTTCCAATGGCAGAACGTCGACTCGGGTCCGGCCGGGTTCAAGCTCGAGGTGCCACCGTTACAACCGGCTTTCGCTGCGGCCTTCTACTCTGCCGCTGGGGACGCGCTGACGCGAAGCGTAGACGAGCTCAGTCAGACGCAGTGTATGATCGCCCTCGTGAGAGACGGCTTTCACGAGCAGAGCCAAGGCGGGCGGGTCGAGTTGGGCGACGCCGGAAATGCTGTCCTCGACTATCCGATCAACGACTTCCTGCTCGAGGGCGTGAAGCGCTCCTGGAACATCATGCTCGAGATGCAGTTCGCCACGGGCTGCACGTCCGCGCGTCCGGCCCACAAGCAAGCGCATCATTATTCATCGTGGAGCGAGGCGAAGGCGGCCGTCGCGAAGCTCGAGATCGCTCCGCACAAAGTCACCATCGGGAGCGCACACGTGATGGGGGGCTCCGCGATGGGTGACGATCCCAGCATCAGCGTCACCGATTGCCAGGGCAAGTTCCATCATCTCGAAAACCTCTACGTCATGGACGGCTCGCTTTTCCCAACGAGCATCGGGGCGAACCCGCAGCTCTCGATCTACGGCCTCACTTTGAAGCTCGCGAGCGATCTAGCGGCCCAGTTCGCGGCGTAGGAACTCGATCAGGAGGGCATTGACGGCCTTCGCTTGCTCCTGCTGTGCGAAGTGGCCGGCGTTCGCGATGAGATGCGTTCCCCTCAGGTTCGGGACCCGCTTCGGCATCGTTTCGAGCGATTTCGGGGTGATCATCTGCAAGACGGGGTCACGCTCGCCGCAGAGGAATAGGGCGGGCGCATCGACTGTCGCGCGCCCGTAGTCCGGGTCGGTCTCCCAATTGATGTCCATGGCCCGGTACGAGTTGAGGCCCCCGATGAAGGCGGTTTGCGCGCCTGTCTGCATGTACTCCGTGACGAGGTAGTCGAGGTCGTCCTCGTCTAGCCAGGGCCAGGGCAGGGGTTCGTCGGGGTCGGCGAGGACGTCGAGATAGCCCGTTCCCGCCGAAGCAAAGCGCTTGAAGTCGAGGAGACTGCCGCGCGCGCTGAGCGCCCAATAGATTCGTTTCAAGAAGAGGCGTGGCTCCGCTCCGAGCTCGGCTTCGGCGGGCCCGATCTGCTGGAAGTAGTGCAGGTGCAGAAAGTGCCGCTCAGCAATTCTCGCGTAGATCTCGCTCGGTCGACGCGGCTTCGAGGCGCCTTCCTTTTTTGCATCGCTCGAAAACCCAACGCCGTACGGCACCGCAATGGACACCACGGCTGCCACGCGACTTGGCGCGTGAAGCGCGGCAGCCCAACACGCCTGCGCTCCGAAATCGTGCCCGACGAACACTGCGCGTTCAATCTCGAGCGCGTCGAGAACGCCGGTCAGATCGCGAACCAGGGTCTGATTGCCGTATTCCGCAGCGTCGATGGGCCGCTCGCTCCGACCGTACCCGCGCATGTCCACCGCGATCGCTTGGTACCCGGCTGCTGCGACAGCAGGCATTTGATGGCGCCAGGAATACCAAAGACCTGGGAACCCGTGACAGAACAGGACGGCCGGGCCGTCTCCCTGGACGGCCACGTGGAGGCGAATGCCGTTCGTGTCGACTTGAAGGTGTTCCATGTCGCTCACTTGCTTGCGACCTCGAGCCCGCGTCACAGCGACCCCGAGCTGGGCGGCGTTCGACCTACGGCTTGGAGGCCGCGGCGACCGCCTCGACGAGGCTCTTCGAGAACATGCGCCCGGTCAGGTTCTTGCGGACTTTGGCGTATGCGCTGTCCCACTCGGCCTGCTTGTCGCCGGCCTCGATCGGCTTGATGCCCTTCTTCAGCACGACCTGATAGGCCTTGTCGTCATCTTTTCGAATGGTCTTGTTGAGCAGCTCGTGCGCGCGCTTGGAGGTGCTGTCGAAGACCTCTCGAAGCTCGGGCGGCAGCTCGTCGTACTTGTCTTTTCGCATCACGGTGCCGCCTGCGATGATCGCGGAGTTGTGGGCCGTCATGTATTTTACGCGCGTGTACCATTGGAGCGCTACGGCGGTCAGGGCGGATGACGCGATGACGTCGACCATACGGGTCTGGAGAGCTGGGTAGACCTCCGGCACACCAAGCCGCACGGCGCTCGCGCCGATCACCTGGTAGAACTCGACGAAGATCGGATCGTCCTTCCAAACCCACGGCCGCATCGCCTTGATCTGGCTCGGAGCTTGGATCGGCTCGGCGGAGAACAGACGCGTCTTGCCGGCGTCGCCCCAGCCCACGAGCTTCATGTTCTCCTTGGTGAACATGGCCTCGAACTCACCTGCCATACGGTCGCGCACACGATCGAGCTCTTCGTAGGTATTGAGGAAGCCAGGCAAGGTGAGCACGTTCATCGCAGGAACGAGCATGCTCATCCCCGTCATCGTCACGACGCCGCCATCGAGCTGACCGACGCGCATCTTGCGCACGAAGTCCCGCTCGTCACCCTGCGAGCCGCCCGGGTAGAAACGCATCTTCAGCTTGCCATCGGTCTTCTCGATCAAGGTCTTGTTCCAAGCGTTGAGGACCTTCATCCAGGAGGAGCCGGCGGGAGCCAGAGACGCGATGCGAAGCGTGTACCCTTCCTCGGCCTTGGTGTGGGTCGTGGTACCGGGCAGCGCGAAGGCTGCCACGAGGAGTAATAGGAGGGGTACGAATCGAAGCTTCATCTCTACAAAAACCTTTCCGTCGCGTCCGAGGGCCGAGATTCACAAGGAACCAGGCTGGCGTCAATACGAACCGTTCGGAGCCTCTCACATCCGCGACGCTTCCTCTTCGAATAGTTCGACGAGGCGCCTAGGGTTTTTAGTCACCGCCTCCTCCACTCTGACCCCCACGATGACCTTTCCGGCGTAGCTGGGGATACCGAAACCGAGGCCGAGCTTGGCGGGGTGGGGCACCCAGAACATCAGGTCGCGCAGGCGCTTTCCGTCGATGAACAGTGGTTCTCGAGGGCCCGGCACATTGGTCACGACGAGGCTCGCCTTCAGGCCGAAGACCTCATTGACGATGTGTTCGATCGTGGCGCTGGCGTGCCCCTGTTTCGCAAGATTCAAAGCATGAATCGGATGACGCGCGATCTGGTTCGGGCTCATGCGCTCCGAAGTCATGCTTGCCCCTTTCTCGCCGAGCATGCTCGCGCGCCCGAGCCGATGCGAGGTGTGGTATTGGGATTTTCATGGTCGCCGGTCTCGTCAAGAACGAAGAGAGTACAGCTCGCGACCACCTCGCGAACGAGCGCACGTTTCTCGCCTGGGTTCGCACAGCGCTCGGACTGGTTGGGCTCGGGGTGCTGCTCGAGCGACTCGGTGCCGGCAGCGACCAGCACATCGCAGTAGCGGCAGGTGTAGGCTTCATCAGCTTCGGTGGTCTGACTCTGATCTATTCCGTGAGCCGCTACCTCTGGGTCGCTCGAAACCTCGCGCGAGGGATGTTCCCGGTCGCGATTCGCGGCCCGATCATCATTACCATAGGCGCGCTGCTCGTTGCCGGCGGCGCCCTCGTCTACGTTCTGCTCTTACACTGAGCTCCGGCGCCCGGACCATAGCGAGGTGATGGCGCTGCCCGCGAAGATCGACAATATCGCCAGGATGCTGCCGGGTGCAAGCAGCGGCACGCCCGTCAGGCCGTGACCCACGGTGCATCCTGCGGCTAGTGATGCGCCGGCCCCGAGACCGAGGCCGCCGGCGAAGTGCTTCGCTGCGCTCGCAGTAGACACCTTCGAAGCCGTGACCGGACCGCTCTGCCGTGCTGCAAGGAATCCGCCAATCGGGATGCCCAGCACGAAGAGCACGTCCCAGTTCAGCAGACGGACGAGCGGCTCGGCGAGTAGGGTCACGGTCCCCGGGATCACAGCCATGCCGAAGTCGCGTTCCGCCAGGCTCGATAGTGGCCATGCGACGACTCCAAGCAGTCCCATCGCGACGCCCGTGCGGCGCCACGACCATGAGCCCGCCTGACCTGGGGCGGCTCGCCAAAGGAGCAACACGGTGAGAGCCCCCGCGACTGGGCCCAAGACCCACGCTGCGGCAAACGGTGCGCTCCCGATGGACGGTCCGGCGGCCTGGACTGCCGCGCGAAGGCCGACCAGCGGGCCGATTTCCAGGGCAGCGGCGCCGATGGCCATCCCCAAGACCGCGGCCAAGGCGCCGAGGCTTCCTGCCCCGATCTTGTACCAGGCTCCTGCCGCACAGCCCCCGGCCCATCGCATCGACGCGCCAAACAGCATGCCTCCAAGGATCGCGCCGACGGGAAACATGGCAGGGTATGTCGGGCTCGAGACGCCGAGCGCGAACACCAGGGGCACGAGGAGCATCTGTAGCGCGATCGCCAGCGCGTACGCCTTCACCTTCGTCGTGTTGCGCTCGGTGACGACGACCCGGAAGCCCGAGTTCATGCAGAACGCGCCGCGCTGCGCGATGTACCCGTAGCCGATACCGACGATCAAACCGGTTATCGACGCGAGGTTCATGATCTCGTTTCTACCAGTGGATTCCGTGCATGATGTGCGCGAACGCCACGGCTTCGGGGCCGGGCGGGGCGTGATCCCCTTCCTTCCCCTTCTTCGGCGAATCGGGGAACAGGCGGAAGCCAGTATTGAGGACCCGATCGATGAGCTTGGGGGCGACCGCGTAGCTCACCTCGCCGAACACTCCGAGGCGGGTGGCGATGCGCTTCTTCCGGTTCACGATCCCGTCGACGATCATGTCCACCGCTTCGTCGGTCGAGCGAGTCGGAACGGCTTCGTAGATCTTTGTCGGTGCGATCATCGGCGTTCGCACCAAGGGCATGTAGACGGTGGTGATGCAGATCCGGTCCGCGACGACCTCACTCGCAATCGATCGACTGAACGCGTCGAGCGCTGCCTTGCTTGCGACGTAGGCGCTGAAGCGCGGCGCGTTCGTCTGCACGCCAATGCTCGAGATGTTGACGATCTGGCCGTCCTTGCGCTCTCGCATGGTTGGCAGGAAGCCCAGGATCAGCTTCAGCGAGCCGAAGTAGTTGAGCTGCATCGTTCGCTCGAAGTCGTGGTAGCGATTGTACGAATGGGAGACGCCGCGGCGGATCGAACGCCCCGCGTTGTTCACGAGCAAGTCGACGTGGCCGTACTCGTCCAAGACCTCACGAACGAGGCGGTCGGCGTCGTCTGCGCTCGCGAGATCGCAAGTGTGGATGAGGGACTCCCCGCCGCGGCGGTCGATCTCGTTCTGGACCACTTCGAGCTTTTCGCGCGAGCGTGCGACGAGCAGCACCTTGGCGCCGGCTTCCGCAAGTCGGATGGCAAGAGCCTCGCCGATGCCGCTCGATGCGCCGGTCACCATGGCGATCTTCCCTGCGATGCGACCGTGAAGGGTCTTGTCGAGGAAGAGGTCCGGGTCCATGTGCCGTTCCCAGTAGTCCCAGACCTTCCAGGCGTAGCTCTCGAAGGGCGGACAGCTGACGTCGGTCCTCGCAAGGGCCCGTTCGGTCTCCCGGGTGTCGAACGAGGAGCGCCAGTTCACGTAGGGGAGGACCGATTCCGGAATGCCGATGTCGGAGAGCACCTCGCGTCGGGCGGTCTTCACGGCGGGCATCGCGCCGAGCAGCCCAACCAGGCCGGGTGGGACGAGCTTGAGGACGCGAGGGTCGATGCGAGCGTCGAACCTCGGCGCATGCGCGGCTTCGCAGAGCATGTTCAGGGCGTCGCCGAAGCTGTTGGGTTTCGGGTCCGTGAGGTGGAAGGTGTTGCTGGTGGTCTCGTCGTTGTGCGCGATGGCGTCGATCGCTCGCGCCACGAAATCGACCGGGACGACGTGGAGCTCGGAACCCTCGAAGCCGATCAAGGGGAACCAGGACGGCAGCGCCCGCCGCATGCGTTGGATCAGCTTGAACGCGTAGTAGATGCCATCGATTTTGTCGGCCTCGCCGGTGACCGAGGAGCCCACGACTGCGCCGGGGCGATAGATCTTGTAGCGCGTCTGACACTCGTCCCGCACGAGTTTCTCCGCAAGGAACTTCGTCCTAAAGTACGGGTTTTTGTGCTTCTGCCCCTCGTCGAACATATCCTCGCGAAAGAATCCGACGTAGTCGCCAGCGACGGCTGTCGAGCTCGTGTAGTGAAGGGTCGCGTCGAGCCCTTCGGCCAAGCGGCATGCGTTTCGCGTGCCGAGGACGTTGGCGCGCTCGCTCTCCTCCATGCCCGCGGTCATGTCGTAGAGCGCCGCAAGATGAAACATGTGAACTATTGTCGGGCGCAGCTCCTCGACTTGGCTTGGCGACAGGCCGCAGAGCGGCTTGCTGATGTCCCCCGGCAGCACGACGAACTGATCTTTGGCGTGAGGCCATCGCTCTTCGATGAGGTCGTGGAAGTCTGCGATGCTCGGCGGGTAGACCAGGCAATGGATCTTCTCCCCGCGCTGTGTGAGCGCATCGAGCAGGTGCTTTCCAATGAAGCCGCTGGCTCCGGTCACGAAATACATGGGGTCTCCTAGGGTGGGGGACGGGGACGATATCCGGCCGGGCCCCGCTCCGGCAAGCAAGACCGACCCAATTGCGCCAGATCGGCGCTCGAAATGCACGCGCTCCCGCGAGGGAAGATCGATCGAGCCGCTCTTGGCGCGGCTGAGATGCCCCTCGAGCGCGGAGTTACCCTCGCTTTCTCGCGCGTTACCTAGCGAATGACGACAGGGCTTGGTTCTGGCGGCGCTCCGAGCGCCTCCCGATTCGACCTCGGTTGCCGTCCGTCGCGTTCGCGGATGCCGAATGTCTGGGCTAGCTCTGCCGCAATCAGGACACGGCCGGAGCGCTCCATGCGGGCCGGGTCTTCATGAAGCGCCGCGACCACCTGTCCGATGAACTCCGGGCTCTCGGCGTTCGCGAGGAACTTCCCGTACGGCCCCTTCATGGCGTCGGGGTGCTGAAACAAGGGCTCGTTGCGTTCCGTGCGTACGAAGCCGAGCCATAGGCTCACGACGGCGATGTCGTGCTCGCGAAGATCGATCGCCATGTCCATGGCCATCTTGTCGATGCCCGCCTTGCCAGCGCCGTAGGCGGGACCGTGCATGTAGATCCTGCCGCCGTAGCTCGAAGTGAACGCGATGAGGCCACCAGGCGTTCGCACCATCAAAGGCGCCGCGTAGTAGCTGGCGACGTAGTGGGATCGCTGTCCGACGTCGAGAATGCGGAGGATGTCGAGCGACTTCTCCCAAAAAGGACCGGGCTTTGCGAGCTCACGCGGGATGGCCGTGGCGTTGTTGACCAGTATATCCAAGCGCTGCTGTTCGCGATCGACTCGTTCGAACAGAGCTTTGACCTCGTCGTCGTTCGAGTGGTCACAGGCGAGTGCGATACCCTTGCCCCCGGCGTTCGTCACGGCCTGGGCGGTGGCTTCCACCGTCCCGCCGAGCGGATGGTCCTTGCCGCCGTCTTTGCTGCGACCGGTCACGTAGACCGTGGCGCCCGCTGCGCCGAGTGCGATCGCGATGCCTTTGCCGACGCCACGGCTCGCGCCGGTGACGACAGCGACCTTGCTGCTCGTGTCGCTCATGACGCTAGGCTTCTAGCACGGCGGGCGCCCCGAAGTACCTCCCTCGGATCCATAGCGCGACGTGCACTAGAGCGATCAGCACGGGCACCTCCACCAGGGGGCCAATCACCGCGGCGAACGCGGCCCCGTGATGGATTCCGAACGTCGCCACGGCAACGGCGATCGCGAGCTCGAAGTTGTTCGATGCTGCCGTGAACGACAGGGACGTCGCCTCTTCGTAGTTCGCGCCCGCGACCTTCGAAAGCCAAAACGACACGAAGAACATGAGGACGAAATAGATCAGGAGCGGAATGGCTACGCGAACGACGTCGAAGGGGAGCTCCACGATCGCGTCGCCCTTGAGTGAGAACATCACGACGATGGTGAACAAGAGCGCGATGAGCGTCAGCGGGCCGATGCGGGGTGCGAACGAGGTGTCGTACCATTCACGGCCTTTGGCCCGGATCAGCCCCCAGCGCGTTAGGAAACCCAGTGCGAACGGGATGCCGAGATAGATCGCCACGCTCTTGGCGATCTCCCCGATGGTGATGTCCACGACCGCCCCTTCGAGGCCGAGCTTGCCCGGGAGCCACGTGATGAAGACCCAGGCGTATACGGAGAAGAAGAGAATCTGAAAGATCGAGTTGAAGGCCACTAGACCAGCCGCGTACTCGCGATCGCCGCAAGCCAGGTCGTTCCACACGATTACCATCGCGATGCACCGCGCCAGGCCGATGAGGATCACGCCGACCATGTACTCGGGCTTGTCGGGGAGAAAGATGACCGCGAGCGTGAACATCAGAAGGGGACCGATGACCCAGTTCTGAATGAGCGAAAGCGTCAGGACCTTCTTGTTGAGGAAGATGCGCCCCATCTCCTCGTACCGCACCTTGGCCAGGGGCGGATACATCATCAGGATGAGCCCGATGGCGATTGGGATGGACGTCGTCCCGATGCTCATCGATTCGAGTGCGCCTGCGAAGCTCGGGACGAAGTGCCCGAGGGCGACGCCAAGCGCCATCGCCGCGAAGATCCAGAGCGTCAGATAGCGATCGAGAAAAGAGAGGCGTTTATTCATCAGAGTTCCCGGACCAGCGCCTTGAGTTCCGCGAGCACGCTTCGGTCGACGCAGTAGCAGCGGCGCGGGCCATCCACCGAACCCTTGATGAGCCCGGCTTCCTTTAAGAGCTTGAGGTGTTGCGACACGGTGGACGCGGCCAGAGGAAGCTCGTCGCTGAGCTCTCCCGCGATACAGCTGTCTTGCTCGACGAGCAGCTTCAGAATGCGAACCCGCGCAGGGTGCCCGAGCGCCTTGGCGAGCCGCGCGAGCTCCCCCTCCTGTTCGGGCTCCGTCAGGCCCTCGGCGCAGGGCGATCGATCGGGGGGGCAGTCCATGATTCGTATTTCGCCTAAATACGAAATGATGCTCTCAAGTCAAGTCCGGATCGATTCTCTATACTCCCGCCATGGAAACCGCGATTCCGCAGGCCCGCCCCGACGACTACCTCATTCAAGGAGAGCGGGTGCGCCTGCCATGCATCGTTCGGGACGCGTGTTCGGCGACCGCCACTTGGCTCGTCAGCGCGAAGGCCGCGCAGGCTCTGCTTCCCGGACCGGAGCTCGAGATCGCCGAAGTGATGCCGGGCCGCGGACTCCTCAGCATCGCCTGCATCGACTATCGGGACAACGATCTCGGCGACTACAACGAGGTGTCCATCGCCTTCTTCGTTCGGCGTCGCGGCGAACCCAAGGGCGTTCCGTATCTGGGTGCCGCCATGGACATGATGCGGGGAAAGCTTCCGACGCACATCGTTCACCTGCCAGTCAATCAGTCGTTCACCTGCGAGGCGGGTCGCACGATTTGGGGCTTTCCAAAGACGGTCGACGAAATCGACTTCGACACGAGTGGTGACCGGGCTCGGTGCGTCTGGAACAAGGACGGACAGAACGTCCTCAAGATCAGCTTGCCCATCGGGGGTGAGCGCGACTTCCCCGAACAAGCGCTCTGCACATACAGCTACATCGATGGCGTCTTGCACGAGACGCCGTTCGTATCGTCTGCGGAGAACCTCGGAGTCCGTATGGGCGGCGTGCAGCTCGCGCTCGGCGCTCACCCGATCGCGGACGAGCTTCGCTCGCTCGGCCTGCCGAAACCCGCCCTCATGGCGATGTGGATGGGCAAGATGCGCGGCAGCTTCGAAGCGGCCCGCCCAACGTCGCGCCTCTAAGAATGCTGTCTCGCGTCGCGCAGTCGCGTCATCCCGGTGGATACGTACTGCACGGTGCTGATTCCAATCGTGACCAGAATCGCGGCGCCTAACGCGCGCAGAACTGGCATGGGCGGCCAGCCGGCCCATGCGTGGCTGACGGTGAGCAGGAGGAATCCGATCTGGAGCACCGTGTTCAGCTTGCTGGCCTGCGTCGGCTCGCCGTGAATCGGCGCTACGAGCAACTGGTAGACGATCGTTCCAGCGATGATGATGACATCCCGGCCGACGACGATGGCGGTAAACCAAATCGGCACCCAACCCATCCAGGTCAGCGTGACGAACACGGAGAACATCAAGAGCTTGTCGGCGGCCGGGTCGAGCAGACCGCCGAGTCGCGTCCGCCAGTCGAAGCGCCGCGCCAGGTATCCGTCGAGCGCATCGGAGAGCCCGGCGATGAGGATGAGCAGCAAAGCAAGGCCGTAACGCTCCTCCAACAGGTAGTACACGATCGGCGCAACCAAGATGATGCGCACGACGCAAATCATGTTGGGGATGTATTTGAGCTTCACCGCCAGACCAGCCGGCTATTTCGCCGTGTATCGCATGTAGCCGACCGCAATGCGTTGGTAAGCCGTTGGAAGAAGTCGAACTAGCCAGTCGTACACCCGCGCGTCCGGGCCCACCAGGATCCTTCGCTGGTCGGCCTGGACCCCGTTCAAGATCGACTCCGCGGCCTTCTCCGGGGTGGTGATGAACGCGTCTTCGAACTTCGCACGCGTTGCGGCATCCGCAGCCCCGAGTCCGAGGTCGCTGATGCTGTCGTTCATGCGGGCAGCCTTGGCGATGCCTGTCTTGATGCCGCCCGGATGCACACTAGTGGCGCTCACCCCGTAGCCGAGCATGTCGAGCTCTTGCCGGAGCGACTCCGTGAAGCCGCGTACCGCGAATTTCGCCGCATTGTACGCCGACTGGCTCGGCATTCCGGCGAGCCCGAATACGCTCGAGATGTTGACGACGTGGCCTTCGCCGCTGGCTTTGAGATGTGGAAGAAACGCCTTCGTCCCGTATACGACGCCCCAGAAATTCACTCCCATCAACCATTCGAAATCGGCGTAGCTCACCTTCTCGACGGTGCTTGCCACGGCCACGCCCGCATTGTTGAAGATGAGATTGACCTTGCCGTGCTCGCTCGCCACTTGATCGGCCCAGGCGTAAACACCCTCGCGGTCTGCAACGTCGACGAGCTGCGAGCTCACTCGGACACCCAAGCCAGCCGTCTGTCGCAGCGTTTCCTCGAGCCCCGCTTCGTTCACGTCGGACAAGGCCAGGTGGCAGCCCTGCGCGCCAAGCGCCATGGCAAGTGCGCGCCCGATACCCGAACCCGCGCCGGTAATCGCGGCAACCTTGTCTTCGAAGCTCTTCATAGACGCCTTTGGTAGCCGATCATCGTTCCTAGGCCAAGTCTGCATCGCCGCCAGACGAGGCTTCCGGCTCGATGTAGATCATCTTCGCGATGGGAACCGCCTTGCGGATCCGTGCTTCCGCGCGGTCGATTGTGAGCGCAACTCCTTCGGTGTCGAGCGAGGGATCCATCCTCACCTCTGCCCCGACCAGGAGTTGATCGGGTCCGACGTGCTGAGTGCGCAGGTCGAGAATCGCCTCGATGCCCTCGGCGCCCTCGATGGCGGCAGTGATCTCCCGGAGCATGGGCCGATTCGCCGACTCTCCGATCAAGAGGCTCTTCATTTCGAAGACGAGCACCGTGGCGATCACCACGAGCAAGACTCCGATTGCAATGGTCCCGTAGGCGTCCCATCTCGAATCG
>Ga0316189_10000259_pt1 | contig 51497 bp, 36 predicted proteins | sample LowCovwburrow_MG_FD_204930 | JGI IMG/M metagenome (GOLD analysis project Ga0316189, IMG submission 204930) | Coastal sediment microbial communities from Maine, United States - Lowes Cove worm burrow | ecosystem: Environmental > Aquatic > Marine > Coastal > Sediment | place: USA: Maine... | reverse complement strand
TTTCAATGCTAAGATCAAAGCCTTTAGAGCACAGTTTAGAGGAGTGAGAAATGTTAGCTTCTTCCTTTACAGACTATCTAAAATCTATGCATAGTACAATTGCTCCACAGGTTTATTGCTTGATCCAGGACTACACATACGTTTGCCTTGGAAACCAGGCATATTGGATGCTTGCAAAAGATGGTAGAGATCCGAGGCACAGCCTCGAACCAGCGCAATGGACATGCTCGGACCAGCTGGGGAAATTCCCCTTTACCTACTCGACTATGCTTATATTAATCCTTCTTCTTGAAATTTATTATCCAAATTATCTCGTTCGATTCTCAGTATCTGAGATTCTAATAAGTTGTTTATGTAGGATATTATTAGCAATATATTTTCTCTCATATCTTTAGAAGAAAATTGCTCTAAACTTCTCTGGTAATGAGAAAAGTCGTTTCCAATTTTGAAGGTATTACTAATTTTAATGACAAGTTGGCGGATGGTTTCGAGTTCACTTTTTATGTCAGAAAACTTCTCCTTTTTTCTTACAGCTAAATTGCCCTCAACTTGTTCATAAAAATGATAGATGATTCTTCTAATAGTTTTTGATTCAATAGTTTCCTGTTCTGTAGGTATCGATTGTTTAAGGAAATCTTTCACAACGAGTTCAAGGGCTTTTCTATAAATCATACCCGCACTGTCATTAAAGCCCAGTTCGTCAATTATTCTAGCCTCATGAAATGTAGAGTAAAACTTTTCAGAAAGCTGATCAATACTTGCTAGCTTTTCAATTTCATATGGATTGTCTCTTTTGATGGCGCGAACCCAGTTTCTAAGTAGATGTCTGAATTGTTCAAAATTCGGTACTTGTTGGTGATATCCATCCCCATTCGACTTTGTGCCATTTATCAGGTAACCTTGATCGTCTTTTTTTAAAATCACTTGTATCGATGTGTCATTGGCAAAATCAAAATCAATAGAGTTATTTCCATCTACAGAGAATTTCATTGGAACTAATTCGGTCGAAGCAATTTTTTGTATTTCTATGATTTCGTGCTGAGTAAATCGCATTTGTTAGAATGGCTAATTAACCATAACAATAAAATAACAGGAACAAAGTTCCTGTTATTTCCATTATGTGCCGACTAATCTAATGGATTCTTGATCCCAGCCAAAACGTGTGTGGCAACATGCGTATGAATTTCAGTGGTTTTGCTTGATGAATGCCAAGAGGAAGTTTAGTGCCAGGTCAAGTAGAAATGGCTATGATTAGGGTTATCTGTTCTAGCTGCCGCCACAGACCAAATAGCTACAGCTACAAACAAGCCAGCCATCCGTCACAGTCATGCGAGTAGTATTCATAGCCATGCGAGCGGCACAGACGGTCTTCTGGGGTCTTTGCATTTACTAGTCCTCTTCAGAAACTCATAAACATCGACTTGCAACAACATTTAATGCATTTGCAACATCTATTAATGCCTCCTGCGGCCTGCCAGGGTCTCTTTGCATAAACTTTTTTACATCACTAATCAATACGTAAAATGAAATTTAGACTTACACTATGGAAGTATATTTACTTCTCCTTTTGCTAACGCTTTTTGTATCCTATGCCTCTCAGGCGCATAGTGATTACTTCTGGGTAGGAGGGACTGGTCTTTTTTGCATTTCTCTTTGAAATCTTATTTCATGAAACATTGGTGTTGAACTTTTCCTCATCATAATTGTCCAACTGTTCCTCCCAGGAATAGTCCTTATAGACAAGTTTGTAGTCTGTCAAATCCTTGTCAAGGTGCTTCGAGATTATTCTTTTCACTCCCTGGGTTCCTCCGAAATCATTTCGAAACCAACTAAACAAGCTGGTGACGTGAACCTCTTTTTGTTTCTCTTTTATTTCACTGTCTCCCTCTATAAATGAAACAGTCGCTAGCTCCAGTTGCTGCTCGATTCGCTCCGCTGAATAGAAGGCAATCGGTGGACAGCTAACTGCGCCGCAATTGAGTGCAAAATGTATACGATAATCAAGGGTGTTTACTGCCCACCTCCGAATGAGTGAGGGAGTGAATATATTGGGTAGATAGCCCAATGAATACTTGTATCGAAAACGTCTTAATATTCCGTGTTCAACATCATCTAGGCTGAGCTTTTCACCCGCAATGGTGATGTGTTTTCCTCGATATATTTCTGGCTTCTGAAGATTTTGTGATTTTCTGAAAATCTGGAAATAGGCATTGTAGACATTGATCCAGAAGGCTTTTTTCCTTTCATCATTTGAAAGTTGGAGATCCATCTCCGGTTTGTGGAAGCTTGATAGCTTATCCAGCAAGTCCTCAACAGGATTCTGCATCTTCACCGCCAGGAGCAGTTGTTCTGATAGTTCACCGATAGTGGTCACTTCTGCTTGATTTTCAGTCTTCGAAATAATCATTCATATCCTTTCGGAATCTTCCTTAGCTTAGTTCCTTGCTCGAAAGCATAGCCCAATTTTAGAAGCTTGTCCTCTTCAAAGGGTCTGCCAATGAAGGTTAAGCCTACTGGTTGGCTGGTTTCTCTATAACCCATCGATACGGTAAGGCATGGGTACTTAGCTGCTGCAGCGAATCCGGCACTGAAATTATTAATGGAGAGAACGGCATCTAATTGATGTTCCTGCATTGGCGTTTCAAAGTAACGTATGCCTTCCGCATTCAATCTTTCTCTCAATTGAATCAGCTCTTCCTCACTTAGATCAACTGGCAATATCCCAGCGAACCGTGCTTGTCCATAGGGAATTCTAAGGGCACTATCACCCTTGTTGTATGCGACTACATCTTCAACATTACGCTGAACAATTTTGTCAGATCCATAGTTGCTGAGATAATTTGGAAGATCAATTTTCATGTCTGCACTCAGCAGATCTCCAAATCCGCTAAAGTCAACTTCCACAGGATCAAATTCGATCGTGATTCCTCCCATTGAAACGACTTTCTCAACGGTGAGTTTGTAAATGGAGTCTTCCAAAAATCGCTTAATCACTCCGAACCGAACACCTTCAAGGGTTCCCGTCTTCAAGTCTTCCCAGTACTTTTTGTTTTTGGGATTGTCTTTGGTTGCCTCATCTGCCAGGTCTTCCCCAGCCATTGCCGAAAGAAGAATCGCATTGTCTGTTACATTTCTGGTCATTGGGCCTGGCGTATCCAGTGTGCTGGAAATCGGAACGATACCGCCTCTACTGAGCAAACCCACTGTTGGTTTCAGTCCAGCCAAAGAACTAGAACTGGCTGGGGAAAGAATCGACCCTGACGTTTCGGTTCCTACAGCTGCTGAGGCGTAGTTGACTGCCATCGTTACACCACTTCCTGAGCTAGACCCACCTGTATCAAATATTCTTCTACCGTAGGGATTCAGGGTCTGTCCTGCCACTGCACTGTAACCATTTGGGCACCCTTGACATAGAAAATTTGCCCATTCGCTGAGACTCGTTTTTCCCAGAATAATTCCCCCGTTCTCCTTGATTCGCTCAACGATGAAGGCGTCTGCTGTTTGATTGTTTAGCAGGACATGTGCTCCTGCCGTTGTAGGTGTAGCTTCTGTATTGATATTGTCCTTCAAAAGGACAGGCATTCCGAAGATGGGATGATTGCTTGTTGATCGATTCTTATCTTTCTCTTTGGCTTCCTGCACTGCGTTGGGGTTGATCGCTATGATAGAATTCAAATACTTGGTACTATCATTTTCAAATTTTACAATTCGATAGAGATACCACTGTGTCAGCTTTTCATAGGAAAGTTTACCTGACTCAACATGTGACTGCATCGTTAGAATATCCTGATCAAAAATGAGTGGTTTTAGCTCTTGATAATCCTCTTCTGAAAAATAGGCAATCTGCTCCGCGACGTTTTTCCAAATATCATTTTTATCCAAGACCTTCGACTGGATCAGCTTAAACTGCATTCGGCTTCTTTCGTGATCGGAATTGGCTTCCAGTTCTGCAGTTTCATCATATGGCTGCCACTTGGGAATGATGGTTTTTGTTTGTGTTGTGCATGCAAATGCAAAAAGGAGTGCTACGACGTAAGATTTCTTCATAGGTTTGGTTACTAGTGCTGAAGGTTAAATATAGAGATATTGCACGCTGCTTGTCGTCTACGTCAAGACTTTTTGGGATCATTTATATGAATGGTTGCGGTCGGTAATTTTCATAAAAAAAGCTTCACCAGAATGGTGAAGCTCAACTACTAGACTAGTCAATGAAAACTAGGTATTGACAATATCACCTTTTGTACTCGCTGCAATGGTCATCACTTCGTCGATGAGCTTTGCATCTAGGCCAAGCTCTCCAAGCGTGTCAGAAAGGTGCCCAGCTACTGCTGTAAAGTGATCTTCTGAAATGCGCATATGTTTATGCGCTTCTGCCATGTTTTTTCCATCGTAATTCAGTGGAGCTCCAAATGCGTAGGCCAAAAATGTTTTTAATTTGCCTGATTGCTCAGCCATATTTATGCTGATGAAGAAGTGACCTACAAGCGGGTCCGTTGTTACTTTTTCGTAAAAGATATCCACAGCCATGTTTACGGCTTCCATTCCTCCAACTCGTTCGAAAAGGCTTTTAGTTTCTGATTCCATATGTTATTTTTTGATTGAAATCAAAAGTATTCTGACTTGTAAGTGCTGCGGTAAAGATGAAGTCTACTTTGGGTCTACAGTTTTAAAGTGGCAAAAACCGAGCGGCGAGCAAAGCAAAATTTTGTTTAAAAAAAAAGAGGCCAGATCAAATGACCTGGCCTCTTAGATATATATCTTCTGTTCCTAGTACTACTCTTCCCCTGGCAGTTTTGCGCGATCAGGGCCTTTGTCTAACCAATAGAAACTTGGAGCTTTCTTCTGTCTTGGATAGACCTCGTCCAACGTATTTCCGTCATATAGACGACCGTTCTTCATTACATGAGATATTGTGTTGGTATTTCGAATGTCTTCAAGAGGGTTTTTATCCATGATGACCAAGTCAGCCAATTTTCCTGCTTCAATAGAGCCGATGTCCTTACTAAGACCAATTGCTTTTGCTCCCAGTATCGTGGCAACTTTCAAAGCATCCATTTGGGGCATTCCACCAGATTGGATTGACCACAACTCCCAATGATAGCCAAGTCCATTAAGTTGACCGTGAGATCCCACTCCCGCGAGTCCTCCCGCTTTGACAAGGTCACCGACAAACTCGCCATGGCGGGAAAAGATGTGCTCGTCTTCAATAAACCATGCTCTTCTCCGTCGTGCTTTCTGATCTATTTCAATTTTGGGTGTGAAGTAATTGAGTTTAGAATCACCGACCACATTTTCTGTCGAATAATAGTACTCCTCCGCCCAAGGGCCACCATAGGATACTAAAAGGGTAGGTGTGTAGGCCATTTGCGCCTTGCTTACCATTTGGGTAACGTCATCATAGATTGGATGTATCGGAAATGCGTGCTCGTGACCCGGGTATCCGTCAATCAATTGGGTGAGATTCAGCTTCATGTCCAAGGCTCCTTCCGTCGTAGGCATCAGTTTTTGCTCGCGTGCCGCTTGAATAATCCATTGACGATGTTGACGATTTCCAGTGATGTACATTTTAATGGTTTTAGTATTGAAATACTCAGAGTATTGTTTCAATACATCTTGGGCATGTTCCAGACTTTTTATTTTGTAAAACCAGAAACCCACGCCAGGTCCAGTAGAGTAAACTCTGGGACCAATCAAATCTCCAGTTTCAACCATGTCCGAGTAGGTGAGAACATCGGTTGTTGCTGTCTGCGGGTCGCGGGTTGTGGTAACTCCATATGCAAGGTTAGCCGCGTATAGCCACACCTGATTTTTCTGAATACCCCAATTTGGCCACATATGTGCATGGGTGTCAACGAACCCTGGAGTGATGGTCTTGCCGCTCATATCCATGGTCGTTACTTTGTTGTCAACCTCAAGAGTGCCACTGGCGCCAACAGCTTTTATTCTTGCATTTTCCACGAGAATATCTCCGTTTTCTATCACCGTTTCCCCATCCATGGTGATGATCCTTGCGCCTTTTAGCAAAATAGAACCCTCAGGAACGTCTTTTCCCACCTTAACTTTTACGCGAATCTCATTGGGTTTGTACCCTTCGTCCTCTTTTTCCTTATCATCTTCAGTCCCCTCAGCGTCATCTCCTTCATCCCCATCTTCTTTCTCCTCTTCTTTTTTCTTTTCCTCTGCTTCTTTCTTTTTCTTCTCAGCTAACTCGTCATTCACCCGCTTTGCTTCTGCCATGTCATAGGCGAAATAGGCATTTCCCAGTGTGAAATTCACTGTATTACCATCTTTGTTCCAATGGGCAAACTCACCACCGAAGGTTGTTAATTTCCACGATGGGAAAGAGGCATTTTTGGGATCTGAGACAGAGATTTTCACCGTCTCGGAACCAACAGGTGGAACGGTTACTGCAAACACGTCATTGTTGATCTTGGCCATCGCTCGATCTCCTTTCGGAGCCATGATGATATACTGTGCATTTGAAGGCTCTCGCTTTGGTTCTTGTGGACCGCCATCCATATATAGAGAATGCTCATGATTAAGAGCTGGGTACGTCATGATTCCGGTAACCTTTATGTGTGCTTTTTCATCAGTTCCATCCCATCGCATCGACATCAATCCCTCAGCGCCACTATACATGTAGATACGGTCATTTCCGTCTACAAAATGTAGCAGCCCTTTCCTTCCTGCAGCTTTGATTTTTGTAACAGCACCTCCATCAGCACTGACCCATCCAATATTTATTTGCGCACCAAAACTGAAAGGATCAACAGCGTCCTCATATGCCTGCGCTGGTCCGTATGTGAATGCAATCCGATTTGTCTTTTTATCCCAAGAAGGATTCATGTAGACTCCACCTTGGGTAGTCACTTTTACGGGTCTTCCTCCGCTTGATCTCACTTTGTAAATGTTACCTTCAGTTCCTTCCCATGTCGTATAGGCGATGGTAGAACCGTCTGGAGACCACGTTGGCATTGCCTCTGTGTAGTCAGCTTTCGTGAGACGTTTTGGCTCCCCATCAGGATAATCCATCACATACAACCTGTTGAGTACGGTAAAGGCAATTTTTGACCCATCAGGTGATCTTTGTGCATCGCGTATCTGATTAGCAATCATTTCTTTGTCATCAGAAATCGGATAGTCGAATTGGACCATAGGACCAAAATCGATGGCCTCATCCACCTCGAAAGGTATCTCGACTGCTGCTCCTCCATTGATCGGTATTCGGTAGATTTTCCCATCGTAGGAGGCAACGACAGACTGATTATCTGGGGTAAATGCCATTGCCGGATATACGCCAAGTCGAGCTCTGGATTCCTGATCGTCTCGCCGAACTGGAAATGCCAGCCAATCTTCATCACCAGTTTGTAGATTTCTTTTTACAAGACCCGTCTCGGTATTATAGCGTGTTCCGTAGACCAGCCACTTTCCATCAGAAGATAGGGTTGGAGTAAATGCCGATCCGTAGCGGTTGGTTTGCGTAGCAAGTTCTCCAGTTTCTCGATCGTATGTTGCTATCTGGTATTGAGGCATCGCCGCGTTGTACTGCCATGCTCCAGTCCTACGAGAAAACCAGATGTATCGCTCCTCACTTCCAAACGCCGGCTCCAGGGTTTGCAATCCATCGGGTTTCTTAATGAGTTGAATACCGCCACCACCATCTTTGTGATACATGTGAAGTTTCATGGTTCGTATGCCTTTCGCTGCAATAATGTACTTACCATCAGGAGTCCATTCAGCTTCCTGGTAGTACTTGTCTTTGTCTTTGGTGATTTGTTTGGGCTCGGCTTCATCGTCTGTTAAATCCAGGGTCCAGATATTTTCTGAACCACTTTTATCAGAGGTGTAAACAATGGACTTTCCATCAGGACTATACCTTGGGTGTGCGTCAAAGGCCATTCCCGAAGTGATCGGTGTTGCCTGACCACCAGCCATTGGCAGCGAGTAGATATCTCCCATCATATCGAAAATGATAGTGGTCCCGTCTGGACTCACATCTAGTGAAATCCACGTGCCTTCGTTTGTCTTCAGTTGAAAACTCCTTCCAGGTTCTAGCGGAAGTTCTTTTGTAGCCTTCTTTTCTTTCGTTGTGTCCGACTCGCTCTTGGTTTCCTCCTGGGAAAGCACTGCGAGAGAAAAGATCATTAGAAGTGTAATTAGATAGTATTTCATTGTTTGCGCGTTAAGAATGGACTTTCAATTTATCTCAAAATATCGGATTCAATATAGAACTTACATAAGTGGAATCTTTAAAACTCAATTGGATTAAAATGCTACATTTGAGGAATTCCAAATGATAGAAGTTAAAAAAATAGATATTTCAAAAATGCCCTGGGTTCTGATTCCAGGATTGTGATTTCTTACCTATCCCGCTTTTTCTAAAATTTTCTAAAATTTTCAAATTCTTTATTGTGAGCAAAATAATTGTATTAGGTGCCGGAATGGTCGGTAGCGCCATGGCCATTGATTTAGCAAAAAACCATAAGGTCACCTTGACTGACCTTGATGAAAATGCCTTGAAGCGTTCCTTGAAAAAATGTAGCGACTTAGCTACTGAGAAGTTGGACGTTACTAACCTTGAGATGCTCCAAAGCATGATAAAAGAGCAAGACTTGGTTGTATGCGCGGTACCCGGCTTTCTTGGTTTTAGGACATTAAAAGCGATAATCGAAGCTGAAAAAAATGTAGTGGATATTTCTTTCTTCCCTGAAAATTCATTGGAATTGGATGCTTTGGCAAAGCAGAAGAACGTGACGGCAATTGTCGATTGCGGAGTAGCACCTGGAATGGATAACATCATTTTGGGCTACTACAATGAAAAAATGAAAGTAACAGATTTTGAATGCCTGGTAGGAGGGCTTCCAAAAACTAAAAAGTGGCCCTTTTGCTACAAGGCCCCATTTTCGCCCATTGATGTGATTGAAGAATATACGCGGCCTGCTCGATACGTTGAGAATGGGGTAGAGGTTGTTAGGGAACCGCTGACAGACTGTGAGTACGTGGAGTTCGAGAATGTTGGGACGTTGGAATCGTTTAATTCGGATGGATTACGATCGATTATCCACACCATGCCCCATATACCCAATATGAAGGAGAAGACGTTGCGATACCCTGGGCACGTCGAATATGTCCGTGTGCTAAAAGAAAGCGGATTCTTTGGAACAGAAAAGGTGAAGGTGAATGGCGTAGATGTTTCCCCGCTGGCTTTCACAAGCCAAGTGTTGTTTAATGAATGGAAGTTAGGAGATGAGGAGGCCGAACAAACGGTGATGAGTGTAACGGTGAAAGGCGAGAACGAAGAGGGAAAACAAGAGGAGGTTGTTTACACACTTCATGATGAGTACGACGAAGCAACAAAAACGTCCTCCATGGCTCGAACAACGGGGTATACTGCGACTGCTGCAGCTAACCTTTTCTTGCAAGGCTTGTTTCAGGAGAAAGGCGTTTTTCCGCCAGAATTAATTGGTAAACATGAGACCTGCTTTGAGTTTTTTATGAAGCATTTGGAGGCAAGAAATATTCACTACAAGAAAAGTAGCCGAGTTCTTAATTAAGATAGTTTACTCGAAGAACATCAACTTTTATTTTGCATTTTTCGAGGAAGTCAAGCCAAAATAGCTGTTGCGCTGAAAGATGATCGTTTGGGGATTTAACCTCATAAAATTGGTAGGTGGTTTTGTTCCAGAGAAATAGGTCTGGAAAACCTGCGCTATTCTCTTTCATATCTTTGGACATTTCCAGCAGGACTTCCTTTAGTCCCTTCAACGGGAGCTTCTCGATCAAGGTAAGGATTGAGGGTAGCAGACTTTCATGCCAGGTGACGAACCGGTTGGCTATGCCGTCTTTTTGCTCATAGAGATTTGTAACGTGATTAGTTATTTTCTTCCGTGTGCTGAAAGATTTGAGTTTGGCTTCAAGAAGGTGAGCACGGGATTCAAAGAAGACATCATCGTTCAGATCAGAGGGCTGTCGCTGCAATGGCTGGTGAAATGAACCATGACTTTCGTCAAAAATCTCCTCCCAAAAAACTAGTCCAAAGAGGCCACGCCAAAGGAAGTTTTCGGCGTGAAAGCCATTCCAACCTTGTTCTTCGAAATATTCAATCGTTGCTTGCTCAACCTTAATTTCTGGATCTTTAATTATAGAGATGGATGGAGCACCTTTTAGTCGCTCTGTCATGCTTCGATTGATTCGAACACCCGACCGATTCAGGTAGTCAGTGGCAAACGTCAGTTCAGTGGCGTTGGCTGGTTTGTCTAGCATTGCGTTCGCAATTTCCAGAGCTTCATTCTTCCGTTCCAGTTTCTCTAAAATCCTAACCTTTCGCTCTCGAGCAGGGTATCGTTCTGTAAAAGAGTAATGCGCTAAAGCTTGTTCCAACTCACCTAGTTGTTCAAAGTAGTACGCGATTTTTAACAGTAATTTCTCTGCCGACTTTGCTGAACGAGGATACTTCAACCATTGTTGCCACGGTATCTCGTTCAGAAAATTTTCCAGCGGTAGTTCTGCTTCCTGCACTTCGTAGATTAGGCGGCGGAGTTGCGAAATATGTAAAACAGCAAGGGCTTCCTCTCGGGACTGAAACCAGGGCTTGAATTTCGTTTCGTCGAGCTTTTCGATTTTTACATTTCCTACATCTCGGATCACAAAATCAGTCATCCTTCCTCGGTAGTGCCCGAAGAAAAGTAGCTTAATGAATTCAACTTCTTCATTCTTAAGTACCTCGACTATTTCCTCATTTTCGTGAACGGTTGGGGTGTCTGATTCGGATAGTTCAAGTAGCAGTTCTTCTTTCTTTTGCGATTTGTGCAGAAAATCAAAGTGACCGATTAGCTCTGCTTTTGTGAAAAGCCTAAACTGAGAAACATCATCGTTTTCGTTTATTCGAACAAATGAATGGTGAACCAACTCTTCTTTGGCGCTATGTACGTCAGTAATTTCCGAGTATGAAATCTTATTTATCCTAAAAAAGTCGCCACGTCGGTTTGAAAACCGCAAGTAAAGGCATTTCGCTTCTTCTGAAAGATTTCGAAACGATTGATAGAATAGGTACTCTGGTTCATCCAACACATGTTCATACTGTTTTTCAACGAAATCAAGCACATACGTGAAGTAATCCAGGTAGTATTTCTCTGGCAATATGATTGGTTCCTTTTCGATGAATTTTAAATAGTTGGAACAAGATTTGTTTGAACATCAAAAATTGTAATTTTGTGTTTAAGAACGTGGGTGTATGAGAGCTTTTTTAGTAATATTTTTTTCCGCACTAATCTTCAGTGCAAATTGTCAGAATTTTGTGTCTCCTGGGATTATAGCCTATCACAGTGGAGCGTACTCACGTACCATTCAGGATATGAACAAGGCATTCCAGACCACACGCGGGATGGACAGCGAAACCAGAAGTAAAGCGTACTATTATCGTGGAATGGCTAGACTTAGCTTGCTAAAGGCGGGGACTAGTTCGCAGGAAATTGGGAATGATCCGTATTTAGCAGTCTACAATGATCTCGATCGGGCGGTTCTTTTGGATCCCCAGTGGAGGGAATCGGTACAGACGGAAATGAGCTTGATTTATCGTCAACTCCTAGCCAATGCTGAGAGATTGTATGATCGTGGGATCTATTCAAATGACGAAAATGAAGTTCGGTCAATTTTTGGATCAGCAATACTTCATATCACAACTGCGGCTAAGATTGATGATACGTTTGAAACCAACGCGCTTCTAGGTAAATCGTACGATGCATTAGGCATTTTCTATGACCAATTAGTTGATCAGAAGGACGCTGCTCCTAAAGCGATTTCGTCGTATAAGTCAGCTCAAGGGTTTTATGAGAAAGGGCTACAGCTTAATCCACGCTCGCTGGAGATAGTTAAAGCACTTGGAAATATTGCCTATCGACTTGGGGACAGAGACAAACAAGTTTACTACGCAAAAATGGAGGCTGATCTTGGGGGTTGATTCCTACCTAGCAAACTAATCTAAATCTGATTCTAGTACTTTAAAACCAACATGTAGACTCATTGTATGTCTTCATATGGTATGTATAGGCTCTCTAATGAAGAGATTTGGACTTTAGTATAATCAAACGCCCGATTAATCTCTCTTATCAAGTCACTCAATTAACCAAAAAAATTCGGGCACTCAATATGGTAGCAGAGATCATTCGGCGCTGATTAGGATAATAATTTTCTAATAGCACCATGAACAAGCGATTTTCAACGGTAATTTTTTCGATATTTTTTTCGATTTTTTTGGTTATTTCAGGGTACCCCGAAGGCTCTAAAAACCTCACACCTGCCTTCTTCGGCCCAGCAAATGGTCTAAATACTTGGGTCGGATATCTGGAACATGATTTTGACAATGATCCTGCGACTTATGGATTTGATTCCGGTAGTTTCCTTGGAATTGAAGCATCTGAAGATGAGAGAGTTTATATCCGGATTCTTCCCGGAGAGACACTTTATTTTGGATTGAGAAGAACCCTGGCCGCCGCAGTACTTCAAAATGATGCTGACTATCAGGACCTGCATATTTTGCTGTTTGAGAATGATGAGACAGAAGTCGGGAGGTGGACCATAGAAGGTTCTGGTTCTTCAGCGCTGGACCAGGCCAATCAGGGAGTAATTGATGATTATGCCAGTGCATTAGCCGGGCCTCAGCAGGTTGTTGGTGGTGCAGGATATGATGCACTGGAGTACACCAACACTACAGGTCAGTCTCAGGACTTTTATGTGGTTTTTATTCAAAACGATACCGCTCCACCCGCTAGCCCTACAGTTGTAGATGATATAGATGTAAGAAGCTGGTACGACATTTGGGATTTTTCAGTCTTTAATGGTACCGAAGAAAAGCCGGGAAGAATGTTTTGTCAACGATGGAATTTTTCAGGTGGCGCATTTGATGCACAGTTTTCAACTGATTTTCAGCTATTTGTAAGAATCCCGTCAGAAATCGGAGAAATCCCTTCAGGTAGTTACATAAAGGAGCTCGATATGCAGGGTATGGAGCCGTTTTCCGTAAATGTTTATGCAAATAGTTTAGGAGCAGATCCAGGTCAGGTTGCAGGCGATTTCACTGCTCAACGTCAATCTCAGGATACAGAATATGCCCTGTTAGAATACGACATATTTCTCAATAATCCAGATGCAGACGCGTACCCAACTACGATTTTACCTACAGTTGAAATTAGCGATGCGATTTTTGATTGCAACGGCTTAAATGGAGAAGCCATTCTAAATTTTGAGACCAACCAGATAGGCCAGGTAGCTATTATTTTGGACTTGAATGGTGTAAGTGGCTATCAGGCGGGAACAACTGATGTAATTATAGAAGATGAAATCACGGCCGTTGGCTCTAGTGCCATTTCTTGGGATGGATTGGATGGGCTTGGAGCTCCAGTGGCTTCCGGCACACAAATCAACATTAGAGGAAGATTTACGTCAGGCCCACTGCATGTACCCTTTTGGGACGCCGAGGGAAATCAGCAGGGTATTGGGATGCGCGATGTACGACCTGCCACCAGTTTCGATCTGATTTATTGGGATGACAGTGGACCAGCGGATCCTGGTTCAAACCCTGAATCTCAACTAACAGGTACCAGTGTAAATACACACACTTGGGGTGCAGGAAATAATATTTATACAAATACTTGGTCATTTGGATACTACCAGGTCAATTCTCAGATTATTCTTTTTGAATATGATTGTGATATTGATGGAGACGGTCTGGCCAATGACTTAGATGATGATGGAGACAATGATGGAATCTCTGACGAGCAGGAAGGGGATTACAAGGCAGACACAGACTTAGATGGTATCCCTGATTACCTCGATCCGGATTTTGCAGGATTTGTGGATAGCAATAGTGATGGCGTCAACGATAATTTCGATACGGACTTAGATGGCGTTCCCGATGGTTTGGACCTGGATAGCGATAACGATGGAATCACCGATTTCACAGAAGCACGACTTGGAGGTAGTACCACAGGCAATGGAGGGGCTGTTGAAGATGATTTTTTTGTCTCAAACCCTGACGAAATATTAGGAGAGCAAGATGGTAACCCTTCACAGTATCTTGGTTTTGGCAGTTACATTGTTGTCGAGTTAGAAAATACGCTTTCTACCGGTCAGAATATCGAAGTAGGAGTGGGAGCTCAGGGTGGTGATGTAGAGTTCACAATCTCTTTTTCGTCTGATGCAATAAATTTTGGTTTTCCAACTATTTACCCTCTTTCAGACGGCGCTATAGAATCTCCACTATTCTCAGTTGATGTAGCTTCTACTAGATACGTAAGAATAGAACAAACACAAGGCCCGGGTCAGTTGTTTGTAGACTATATTCAGTACACGTTTGATAATAGTTTAGGTGGTGGTAGTGCTCCATTTGATTTACCCGATACAGATTCAGATGGAATTCTAAACTTTCAGGATACTGATTCCGATAACGATGGAATTGTGGATGCCTTTGAGGCAGGTGGAGAAGCCGGATCGAATGGTCAGATATCGAATTTTCTGGATATTGATGGCAATGGTAGGAATGATGTCCAAGATATAGGGGCATTGCCCATTCCGGATACCGATGCAGATGGAACCTTGCCCAACTATCTGGACCTGGATAGTGATAACGATGGAATTATCGACAATGTAGAAGCTCAGGCAAGTAGTAATCACAACGATACAGCAGTAGGCGATTCAGACAATGACGGCCTGTTAAATGTATATGATCCCGACAATGGCGGAACGCTTCTGATCCCTGTCGACACAGACGGTGACGAAGACGATGACTACCTTGATACAGATTCGGACGATGACGGAGTTGAAGACTTAATTGAAGGACATGATGCTGATCACGATGGCTTTGGAGATTGGGATGCTACTGGTAGTAATAATGATATTACGGATGAATCAGGCTATGCCACGGATACCGATGAAGACGGTCTAAGGAATTTTTTCGAATCCGGGATAGGAACACCTGCTCCGGTTCAAAACACAGATGGAGCAGATCTGGCAGACTGGCAGGACGCTGACGATGACAATGATGGAATACCGACACTTGGCGAAGATTCCAATGGAAATGCCAACTGGACTGATGACTTTGGACAGGGTGGCGTAGGTACCCCTAATTACCTGTATCGTGGAGACTATGATGGGGATGGGGTAACTGACCTGGCCGATCTGGATGCAGATAATGATGGAATATTGGATGCAGATGAAGATGGAGGAGAATCAGTAAGCCCCGATGCAGATGCAGATTTAGATGGCATACCCAACTACCGGGACATTTCGGATGCCGGGGTTACAGGAGTGATCACCGCCATAGACAGCAATACAGACGGAGTTTGGGACAACTATGATGCAGATCTGGATGGGATTCCGGATTTTCTTGACCTGGATTCAGACGGTGACGGTATTCTTGATGCAATTGAAGCCAATGATGGTGCGGTTCCAACTGGCTTGAATGTAGCTACCGGACAGTTTGTTCTCAATGATCCAGACGGAGATGGTCTGATGAATGCAGTGGACAACAGCCCCGCAGATCCGGTGGCGGGAAATTCCATACTATCACTTGCTGATACCGATGCTGACGGGTTGCTGGATTTTCTGGATATCGACAGTGATGGTGACGGGCTGCCGGATTTTACAGAGAGTCTCTCGGTATCCTCTGAACTAATTTTATCGGAGGTGGACGGAAATGGAAACGGATTGGCAGGAGCATTTGACCCAACAGAAGATGGTGGTCTGCTCATCATTCCGGTAAATACAGATGGCGCAGATAATTTTGATTATTTAGACACAGATTCTGATAACGACGGTGTTTCAGATTTAATCGAAGGTCATGATGGTGATCAGAATGGAGTTGGGTTATGGGATGTCAATACTGATGGGATAGGAGACGAACTTTCGCCCATCGAAGATGCAGATGGGGATGGATTAGACGATGCTTTCGATACAGTAGCTCTTGGAGCAGAAGAAAATGCGACAGGTACCAATGCTGCCATGCAAAATACCGATGGCTCTGGAGGTGCAGATTATAGAGACACGGACGATGACAATGATGGCACAAATACGGAAGACGAAGATAATAATGGGGACAGCAATTGGGCCAATGACTTTGTTGAAGGAGGCATTACAATTCCAGATTATCTGTACTTCGGAGATTTTGATGGAGATGGAGAACCGGATCTGACAGATCCTGATTCCGACAATGACGGGATTTCTGATGTGTCCGAAAGTAACGGGGAGTCCATCGAACCTGGAGCAGATGCAGATGATGACAACATTCCTAATTATAGAGATGCAGATCTGGTTGGATTAGCGGACAATTCAGATAGCAATTCAGACGGCATATATGATGTATTCGATACTGATTTGGATGGAATACCGGATTTTCGAGATGCAGACTCAGATAATGACGGAATAGCAGATATTATAGAAGCCGGCGGTGTAGATGCAAACGGAGATGGTATCGCAGATGACTTAACTGATACGGACGAAGATGGCTTGCTGGATTTATTTGACACTGATGATGGAGGATCTCCTTTACCGATGGCCGATCATGATACGGATGGAATTAGAGATGCGGCAGATGTCGATTCTGACAATGACGGCTTGCCGGACCTTTCCGAATTGGGAGGTAGTGATACGGATAACAATGGTCGCGTCGACTCATTTGTGGATAGTAATGGAAATGGTTTTGCAGACACGTACGAAGTAGCTAATGGCGGTGCCTCGTTGATATTCACTGACTTTGACGGAGATCTCGTGTTCGATCACTTTGACGTAGATAGTGATAATGACGGGATTACAGATGCCGTAGAGTATGGAGGAAACGACACAGATGGCAATGGCAGAATAGATGGTTATGAAACCGATACCGATGGAGACGGACTTGCAGATGCAGTAGATCTGGATTCTGGAGGCACACCTATTCGATTAAGGTCAACAGACGATGACTCCAATATCGATTCTCATGACTTAGATAGTGACAATGACGGGTACCCTGACATTCTGGAAGCGGGAGGCACAGATGCAAATAATGATGGGATATTGGATCCATTGGAAGATTCAGATGGTGATGGAATACCAAATACCGTAGATGTAACGGAAACGGTGGGAACCGATACTACCCCGACAGATGGTATTGATGATACTTATAATGAAATAGATGTACTTGCGAATGGAATTCCGGACAATGTGGATTTTTCAGTGATAGGAGGAACCGACGCAGACGCTGACCTGATTGAAGATACCTATGATATAACCTACACATTTGGTAACGACATGGATGGAGATGGGATCGATGATGCTTTTGATTCAGATCGAGATGGAGACGGAATTATAAATGGTTCCGATCCTGATGCAAACGGCGATGGGTTGGATGATCTAACAGCAAATGATCCCTTGTTTATTCAGGACTTTGATGGAGACGGATTAAGCGATTACATAGACATTGATGCAGATGGCGATGGGCTGGTTGATGTATTGGAGTTCAACGAAACACCTTCCGCAATTGGTACGATTGCATCACCTATTACGGATGTAGATGTGAACGGATGGAATGACACTCAGGATGGAAACCGGGATGACACTCCGGTCGCCACACCAAATACGGATTTTGCCACTGATCCGGCAGACTATCCCAACTATCTCGATTTGGATTCTGACGATGATGGAATCGTTGATAACATCGAAGCACAAGCCAGTGCAACTTACATAGCTCCGTCTGGAAATGATATTAATAATAATGGACTTGATGATGCCTATGATCCGGCATATGCCTCACTTCTGGCGGCTGTGAATACAGATGGAGTTGATAATCCTGACTACATAGATGGTGATTCAGATAACGATACAGTTGCTGACCTGATAGAAGGAAACAATACAAATAGAGCCCAATATGCAGATTGGGATGCCAACACAAATGGCGTTTTCGATGATCTGGGATATGATGCTGATACCGATGATGATGGAATCCTTGATATTTTTGATACCACTGAAGACGATCAGGAGCAGGCAATAGGTTCAAATGCTTCTGTTCAGGATACGGACGGAGATGGTGTCAGGGACTGGCAGGATATTGATGATGATAACGATGCGGAAAATACGGTAGATGAAGATGATGACACAACGAATGGAGATCCAACCGATGATTTTGCAGATGGAGGTGTAACCATTCCTGATTACTTGTATAATCCATTGAATTCGGATATGGATGCCATATTGGATATTGCTGATATTGATGCTGACAATGACGGATTGGCCAATGAAGATGAAGATGGTGGATCTGGTCTAAACCCAGGAGGGGATATTGATGCAGATGGTTTGCTCAATTATCTGGACACAGATATGGATGACGATGGCTTGTCCAATGAAATTGATGGAGATGCCGATGGGGATACGAATGCGGATACATTTAGCAAAGCTGATATCAATGCTGATGGGATATTTGATGTATTTGACAAAGATCTCGATGGTGTGCCGGACTTCTTAGATCGGGACAGTGACAATGACGGGATCATGGATATTATTGAGTTGGGTGTTCTCGATTTGGCCTTTGGTTTTACGGATACTGATAGTAATGGTGAAATTGACTTAGCAACCATCACTGATGTAGACGCTGATGGAATGGACGACAATATCGAACCTGGTGCCGCTCCTGTACTGCCTTTAGATTCTGATAGTGACGGAATATTCAATTATTTAGATCTGGATTCAGATAATGATGGCATAACGGATAACCGAGAAGGACAGTCTACAGTAGCTTATCGCACTCCATTGGATTTAGATAGTGATTCAGATGGAATTTTGGATGCTTATGACGTAGATGGAGATGGAGCGATCACTCCTGAAAACACAGACAGCCCAGCTGATGCAGTGCCAGATTATCTGGATACTGATTCGGATAATGATGGAGTTGCCGACTACATTGAAGCGTTTGACATTGACCAGAATGGATTCACCGACCTGGATACAGACGATGACAATCTAATATCGGATGAATTTGGGTATCTGGCAGATACCGACCGGGATGGGATACTAAATATTTTTGATACCAATGCGTCTGGCTTCAGTAGCATTGCAAATGTGAGTGGCTCCAATCAGGTTCTTCAAGATACAGATGGAGATTTGGAACGAGATTACAGAGATACGGACGATGACGGAGACCTTATCTTAACTTCTGCAGAAGATGCAACGGATGGAGGAGCAGGAGGATCAGATGGCATCTGGACGAATGACTTTGCCCAGGGTGGAATAACTATTCCTGACTACCTGTATACTCCTGATTTTGATGGAGATGGAATTCTAAACAATTCGGATGATGATGGAGATGATGATGGAATAGAAGATATTGACGAATATCCGGTTAGTGCACTCAATCCTTATGCTGATGCTGATGGAGACAATATCTATAATTACCTGGATCCTGGAAGTGATGTGAGTTTAGTTGATGTAAATGGTGATGGAGTGTCAGATTTATATGATAATGATTTAGATGGAATACCGAACTTCTTTGATGTGGATAGTGACAATGATGGGATATATGATGCTGTCGAATTGTTAAGTGGAGACAACCCATTAAACCAAACTCCTAATTTTGACTTGAATACAGGAAGATTTACAGGCACGGAGACAAATGGATTTAAGGATGCCGCTGCTGGACTTTTTGTTGCTGTTGATGATACTGATACTGATAATTGGTCTGATCACCTTGATCTGGACTCAGATAACGATGGAATTCCAGACAATATTGAAGCACAAAGCACTGTCGGTTTTATTGCTCCGGTCTTAGCTGATACGGACGGGGATGGTCTGGCAGATGTCTATGATCCAACTAATGGAGGGACAGTCCTTATTCCGGTCAATACGGATGTCGCAGATGCACCCGATTACTTAGACACAGATAGTGACAATGACGGGGTAGTGGATCTAATAGAAGGACATGATGCAAATGCAAATGGATATGCGGACTGGGACAATGATAATGATAACGATCCGTCAGATATAACAGACTATGATACTGACTTAGACGGAGATGGAGTTTTTGCTGTTTTTGATAACTATTCAGGGAGTGGCCTAAACAATGTAAATGGAACAGTTGCTAAACTTCAGGATACTGATCTGGATAATACACTTGACTTCCGAGATAATGATGATGATGATGATGGTACTGTAACCGGTACTGGCGCAGCAGCGTCAGGAGAAGATTTCAATGGAGATGGAAACTGGGCAAATGATGTAACACAGGGAGGCAGTGCTGTGCCTGACTACTTATTTGCAGAAGATGATACAGATGATGATGGTGTGGCGGATGCTTCTGATTTAGATGGAGATAATGACGGAATCCTTAATTCAGATGAAGATCAATCAGGATTGGGTATTGATCCACTGGGAGATGAAGATAACGATGGTGTTTTTAATTACCGCGATCTGTCTGATGGAGCGTTTACTGCTACTGATTCAAATGGCGATGGAATTGTGGACGAATATGATGCTGACCTGGATGGTGTACCAAACTTCTTTGATTTGGACAGTGACAATGACGGGATTCCGGATCTTATAGAAGCAGGAGGAACAGATACCGATAGCGATGGAGAATTGGACTCTTTCACGGATGTAAATGAAGATGGCTATGAAGATAATTTGGTCGGGACACCATTGCCACTAACGAATACAGATGGAACTGGCCCGGCAGACTTCCTGGATTTGGACAGTGACAATGATGCTATCCCAGATATTATCGAGGCAGGTGGAACTGACAATAATAACAACGGACAGGTTGATACCCCTGGTGATAGCGATGGAGATGGATTTTTTAATTTGTTTGATCCAGATAACTCTGGTGAAGCACTTGATAGCCCTAATACCGATGGGGATAATCTGGAAGATCGTAGAGATCTGGATTCAGACAACGATGGAATACCAGATATCGTAGAGGCTGGAGGAACGACTGGTTATGCAGGGGATGACAATGGACTTGTCGATGTGGCCACTGACACAAATGGAAATGGTTGGGCGGATGCACATGAAGGTGCTGGCGCTCCATCTGCAGACGATCTTGATGGAGATGGGCTAATGAACACACAAGATTTGGATTCAGATAATGACGGAATACCAGATGCAGTAGAAGGTAGTGACGGAATCAACCTTCCAGCCAATATGGATGAAAATGGTCAATACCCGACTGCCTACGCCAATGCAAATGATGCCAATTCCAATGGATTGGTAAACGCCGTTGATGGAGCGGGGTTAGGTTTTGCTATACCAGCTTCTGATGCAGACGGACTGCCAAATTTCCTTGATTTAAATTCTGATGGTCAGGGGCTAGAAGACTGTATAGAAGCACTTGATGATGATGAGGATGATAATGCACTCCCTGATTATGAAACAAGGGCGGCCAATTATGAAACGGCCAATACTACACCAGGACACTATACCACTTCAGATTCTGATGGAGATGACGTTCCAAACTGGTTAGAGGACAGTGATGGAGATGGAAGGCCAAACTTTTTAGATCCAGACAATTCAACCTATTATCGAGACACCGATAGTGACGGTATCGTGGATCTTTTCGACCCGGAAAGCAATGGAGTAAGGGTTGGTGCTGGTGGAATGCCGGACAACAATGACAATGGAATTCCAAATTTCATGGATAATACGGATGATGTTGCATTGCCGGTTGAACTGAGGTTTTTCGGAGGGGTCTATCAAGATCGTCAAGTAGTATTGAACTGGCAGACTGCATCCGAACTGAATAACTCATTGTTCATTATTGAGAAATCTAGTGATGCGGAAGAATTCACAGGAATTGGGGAGGTGCAGGGAAATGGGACATCAAGCGAACAGCAAAGTTACTCCTACATAGACTCGAATCCAGTAAATGGGATCAACTATTATCGATTGGTTCAGGTGGATTTTGATGGTGCCCTTGAATTGTCAAAGACAATTGCAGTAGTTGCTGAACTAGAGAAGTTGGTGATAGAGATCTTTCCTAATCCTACTTCTGATCAATTTTCAATTAGGCTTAGCAGAACTGTTCATGATTTAACATTGATGTTAAATGATATAAGTGGATCGTTGATTTTTGCTAGAAAAATCACTGGAAGCAATGAAAGAGGAATCACCATCAACGTGAGCGGTTTGAAGGAGGGAGTATATGTTCTCTCTCTTAATTCCGACGGAGATTTAGAAAGCCATAAACTAGTTATTGATCGCTAATAGGAGAGCTCAATATTTCATTTACGATAAATCCTGTGGCTGGCGCCATGCTTAGCCCAACCATACTATGACCAGTCGCTATCGTAAGATTTTTGATCTTGCTTCTCTCAATGATCGGAATCCCATTGTCCTTCATCGGCCTCCAGCCTGTCCAAGGCTTCATTTCAAGATCCTGTAGTTCAATTTCAAGGTATTCGCTTGCTGCTCGCCGCAAAGCATCGAGACGACTTTTGGTAAGATCTAAATTGTAGCCGGCAAATTCCATCGTGCTTCCGATGCGAAAGCCCTTTTCCCACGGTGTTGCTACCACTCTCCTTTCCACCATATACAATGGCTGTTTAAGAGGGAAGGATTCATTGACCGTAGTGAGGTTGTACCCTTTCCCTGGAATCACCGGTATTTTTATACCCAATTTTCTGGTAAGTAGGGGTGACAGAGCGCCAGCTGCCAGCACGAATTCATCGCCTTCCAATTCTCCCTGATCCGTCTTAATCGACTGTATTTCTGAATTTTTTGTAGAGAAGGATGCTGCTTTTGCTTGTATGTATGTTACACCGTTTCCCTCATTTATCTTTTTCAGATCTTGAAGCAACTGAGCGGGGTTGAGCCATCCATCCATTTCCATAATAACACCACCCACAACATCGGGTTTTAGGAGTGGTTCTCTTGCAAGAATCTCATCCTTTGACAACATCCGACTATTGTTCATGTTGAATTTTCTATGCACATCAATTTCATGTGCAAACTGACCCATCGATTCCTCCTTTCTGCAGGCATAAAGCAATCCTCCCTTTTTCCACTCGGATTGATTTGACTCTTCTTGAAAAAAAGATTCATAGAGTTTGAAACTCTGTTGTAAAAGTGCATGCCTGGCATGTGTCGCTTTATCTATGTGCGATGATTGACTGTACCGCATGAAGTTCAGGAACCAGAGCATAAACCTCTTGTCCAATTGCGGTTTGATTTTAAGGGGAGCATCCTTTTTCCTCAACCACTTAATGCCCTGAAAAATAGCGCTAAAAGAATTTAAGGGAATGATGTGGCTTGGTGTGACAAGGGCGCAATTTCCTTCGGATGCAGGTGTCATTTTTGGACTGTCGTCGACGATCGTGACTTCATGTCCAGACTTTGCTAGATAGTAAGCTGAAAATTGACCAATGATGCCACCTCCGACGATGATTACCTTTTTCATACCCAATAAATTAGGCCGCAATTTATCTGATTTTACTGATTTTAATCGCCTGATTTGCGTTGGCCTGCACTGAAACCTTTCATGCAATCATCCGCTGGGCTATATACTTTTACGGATCAGGCTTTTAGAGTAGGAAATAATTCTGATGAAGGCAATGATCGAATTCCTTTACAGAATCCGAAGCTTAGCAAAGCTCAGTAAAAGTGTCTTTTCACCAGCTTTGTCGAAATCTACTTTCGCTTTTTTGTTGGCTCCTTGCTCGTCAATTTCGGTGACCAATCCGAATCCAAATTTTGGATGCTCGACCTTCATCCCTTCCGCAAGATTTGAGGTGTCGCTTGGCTCAAAGTCAGCGCTTGGTTTGTGGTTGATGATTTGATTAGCGAATTTCTTCTTGCTCGTTTCCTTCTTGAGGTTATTGACGAAATTCTTGGTCACATAATTTATACCTGGAGAAGCGGGATCGTTCGAAGAAAATTTTCTATTGACCTTGATGAACTGTGGGTCTACTTCCTCCAGAAAGCGACTCGGCTCACAGTTCTTTAACCTCCCGTACCTATACCTATTCAATGCATAACTAAACGAAAGCTTCCGTTTGGCACGCGTAATTGCTACATAAAACAAACGTCTTTCTTCCTCCAGATCTGCACGACTGCTGAGCATCATTTGCGAGGGGAAGAGATCTTCTTCCAGCCCAACAACATATACGTATTCAAACTCCAACCCCTTCGAACTGTGAATGGTCATCAAGGTTACCGCATCGGTAGACTTATCACTCCTGTCTTCGTCGGTGAGTAAAGCCACGTCTTGTAGAAATGCGCCAAGGCTTTTGTCCTCACGATCTGGCAGTTCCGTAAATTCCTTGATGGCATTTAGTAGTTCCTGTGTATTCTCATACCGACTCATCCCCTCAATCGTCTTGTCCTCGTAGAGTTCCTTTAAAAGACCGGAAGTCTTTGCGATTTGAGATGCTGTGTCATAGGCGTCTTTCTTTTCACTCGTGAGTCGAAATGACTTGATAAGTGTTGCGAAATTTTCAACCTGAGTTCCACCCTTGTTACCAACATAAGAGGAGGCTTTCTCCATGATCTCCCAGAGCGATTTTCCATTCTCAGAGGCTGCCACTACCATCTTGCTTATCGTTCCAGGGCCAACTCCACGTTTAGGTAGATTGATGATTCGCCGCATCGCTTGCTCGTCGTTCGGATTTACGGTGTACCTGAAATAGGCAAGTAAATCCTTTATCTCCCTTCGTTGGTAAAACGAGAGACCGCCAACGATTCGATACTTAATATTATTTCTGCGAAGGGCTTCTTCCATTGCCCTTGATTGACTGTTGGTTCGATAAAGAATAGCAAAATCTCTGTTTGGAACCTGATTCTGCATCTTGTTTTCAAAGATGGAAGAGGCAATCAATTTACCTTCTTCATTGTCAGAAGTTGCTTTGATTAATTCGATTAAATCCCCTTCGGTATTTTCTGTCCAAACGCTTTTCTTAAGTTGAGCAGTATTCTTATTGATGATCGAATTTGCAGCATTGACGATCGTCTTCGTGGAGCGATAATTTTGCTCCAAGCGAATCATTTTCAAGTCTGGATAATCCTTCTCAAAGTTCAGAATGTTTTGAATGTCTGCCCCCCTAAATGCGTAAATACTTTGAGCATCATCACCGACCACGCAGATATTTTGTCGAACGGCAGCCAATCGCTTAGCGATCATATACTGTGAAATATTCGTGTCTTGAAACTCATCAATCATTACATGATGGAAGCGCTGCTGGTACTTGTTTAGCACATCTGGATTTTCCTGAAAGAGAATATTGGTGTTGAATAATAGATCATCAAAATCCATTGCGTCGGCGGCAAAACAGCGTTGGGAATAGGCCTGGTAAATCCGGCCCATCTCCGGACGCATATTTTGTTTATCATCCTCAGCGTATATCGGATTGTTCAGGTACTCGCGCCAGGAAACCAACCTGTTTTTTGCTCCCGAAATCCGATTGTAGATGATGTTTGCCTTGTAGACTTTGTCATCTAGGTTGAACTCCTTCACAATCAATTTGATCAAAGACTTGGAGTCGTCAGTATCGTAAATGGTGAAATTGCTAGGGTAGCCTATGCTACCAGCTTCTGATCTTAATATCCTGGCGAAGACAGAGTGAAAAGTCCCCATCCAAAGGTTTTTCGCATCGCTCCCTACCATGGATTCAATTCTGTGCTGCATCTCCTTGGCAGCCTTGTTGGTAAAAGTCAGCGCCAAGATGCTGAATGGGTCAGCATTATGTTCCTTGATCAAATGAGCGATTCGGTAGATGAGCACACGTGTCTTCCCCGAACCCGCCCCTGCAATGATCATGCAAGGACCGTCAACGTTAATAACACCTTCTTTTTGCGGGGGATTCAGCGACTCCAAATAGTCCGCTTGCGCTTCTGCCATGCCGCAAATCTATGGATTAGGAAATGAAAAAATTAGGCCAATGATGAGAAATGAAAAGGCCGTTTATCAAATTCAAGGTTCGCTGGTAATACATAACATAATTCCTTATCTTGATCTGAAGATTAAACAACTGATTATGGATTTTTCAACAATAAATTGGCTGGCGGTCTTGTTGGCAACAATCTCTGCATTTGTAGTTGGGGGTCTTTGGTACGGTCCTCTTTTTGGAAAGGCCTGGATGGCTGAAATGGGTTTCACTGAGGAGGATCTGAAAAAAGCTAACATGGCGAAAATTTATGGAACTGCATTCGTACTCGAATTCGTTATGGCAACGAATCTCGCACTGTTCTTATATGAGACGACAGTTTTTGAAGGAGCGCTGTACGGATTTTTGGTGGGCTTTGGGTGGGTTGCTTTAGCAATGGGCGTGAATGCACTTTTCTCCAGAATGTCTTTCAAGCTATGGTTTATCAATAGCTTCTATTTTGTTGTACTGTTTACGATAATGGGAGTGATACTGACAATTATGTAGTAGTAAATTGCTATTTGTTAGGAAACAACTTCCTTGGAATGGTCATCAATTCTGTCTGGCGGCCATCGATATATCTCGTGTTTTCTCCATCAAAGAAGGCATCTTCCTCCAGCATTATTCTGATTTCCTTTTCCCATTCTTTTATAAAAACCCCGGCATTCAACTCGATGGAGTGAGCCGTGTTTTTATACAATGGGTAATCGCCTCTACCTGGTACACCACCTTGCTGATCCCAAAGTCCGATGCTAGGCCCGGCTCCATGACCATGATAGCCGATGGGGTGAGTGTATATAACTCCTTTTAGACCCTCAGCTTCGCACTGATCCAGCGTTGCTTTTAAAATTTCATTTCCCGATTTACCTTCCTCGAAATTAGAAGTAAGAATATCTTGAACTCGATTACCTTTTTTGAAGGCTTCAGCGAGATAAGATGGCGCTTGACTCTCTCCTGATTTAAGCACATAGGCATGTTGCTGTGTGTCGGTATTTAAACGGAGGTACGTTATGCCGAAATCAACGTGAAGCAAATCACCTGCGATTATCATTTGTTCGTTGGGGCGTTCAGAAAAAGCGCGTAGATGCTCAAATGACTCTGGATCTTTTCGTTGAATTGAAACGGAAGGATGAAACCAGGTCGTAAATCCTAATTCCCTGATTCGATCTCTATACCACCAAACCACCTCGTCAGTTGTAGTGACTCCTGGCTGAATAACTTTCTCCGAAAATCCTTCCGCAATGATCTGATGTGCCATTCGAACAATATTGGGATAAACGGCCATTTCGCTTTTGGTTCTTGTCTCCAACCACCCGATCGCTACGTCTTCAGCTCCTGTTACACGTGACTGGTACTTTTCTGGTAATACCGCCATCAATTGGTCATAATGAGTAGCGGATAGTCCGTCTGCCAAAGCAAACGTTTTGGATTTATTCACCCCAATCTTCTTTGGATCTTTATCAGCAATCATTTCTGCTAAGGCCTTCCACTGATCTGGTTGTTCCTCTTTGTTCCAAATGGTTTTAAATAGGTCCCCAGTATTGTATCTGGACATTCCGAACGTTTCGATGGGCTTATTGTCTCCCGGATCGAAGGCAATCAACATAGTTGTCCGTCTGGCGGATTGCCAGGTCGCTGGTAACAAGGTCTTAATTACAGGATCTTCATTATACTCCCTCGCGATCACCACCCACATATCGATTCCAGATCGTTTCATGATTTCTGGCAGATCGTTCTTTACTTTTTCAGCCAGCCATAGATCTATGATCTCTGCTCGCGCTTGCATGTCAAGTGTTTTAGGAAAATAAGGATTCTGGGCAAAAACAGATAGCACAGATATTGAAAGAAGTGTAAACAGGATCTTTTTCATAGGTTGAGTTGGCTAAGCAATAAATATAAATCAATCAGCGACAAGTAGTTTTTGGAAACATCAAAAAGATAAGAATTGTTGGTTTATTTGTAGTAACAAATGAAAAATTGTGTTTTTATATTGTTTTTTCTGACTTTAGGTCAGATTTCTTTTGCACAAAAAATAGATAGCCTGGAGAATGAATTGTCTCAGAGTGAAACTGAGGATTTAGTCAGAGTAGAAATTCTAAATCAACTGGGTTTTGAATATTGGATTGTCAATCCGATTCAATCTATCATTTACGGTCAACAAGCGAAGGCCCTTGCCAGTGTGCTTAATGATGATCGGGGACTGGCTTTTGCGAATAGAGTTATCGGCGTGGCAAATTGGGCCAAGGGAAGCTACGATGATGGACTGGCATATCTTTTTGACGGCCTGGAATTGTATCGATCGATGCAGGACACATTGGGAGAAGCCAACTGCCTGATGAACATAGGTTTGATCTATGCAGACCGGTTCGATGATGACAAAGCGCTGGAATTCTATTTTGATGCCTTGCGATTGTTTGAAGCAAGAGGAGCCGAAAGTAGATCAGCAACCACGTATACTAAGATCGCGACAATATTCATTAAGCAAGGGAAACTAGATGCAGCAAATGATTTCCTGAAAAGATCGATGATAATTCATGAGCAAGCGAATTTTCACTACGGCCGAATGGAAGTGTATAATCGGATGGGCGTTCTACATTTTTCTAAGAATCAGTTTGATAGTGCAACGATGAACTTGAACAAATCGCTTGAGATAAGTAAAGCGATCAACGATGTTGAAGGAAAAACAAAAACTCTACTTGATCTGGCCAAGGTTCAATTGGAGATAGATCAACCTACGGCTGCCGAGGCTTCGTTGCAAGAGGCCCTTTTGTACGCAAGGGAAATTGGCTCGCACAAATGGTTGAAAGAGATATACAGCAACCTCCAAATTGTGAACAGAGGAAAGGGAGACCTAAACAAAGCGATCTACTACTACGACCAATACATCCAGGAAAGGGACAGCATTTTTAGCGAAGAAACAGTGAGTAATATTTCCAAACTTGAAGCGCAGCTTGCGACGGTGGAGCAGGAAAGGCAGATCAAAGCCAAAGAACAACAAATCGTAATCTTGGAGCAGGAGGCGAAACTTCAGCGAAGCAGGATTGTGATTTTGATTGTGATTATTTTTCTATTAGCAGCCTTGTCGTTTATCATTGTTCGATCAAGGCAGGCAATTGCTAAAGGCCGAGAGGAAAAGGCAGTAAAAATTGCTGAGCGAGCAAAGCAGGAAGTCGAGTTTAAGAATAGAGAACTCTCTTCCTATACGGTCAATTTTGTTCGGAAAAATCGACTCTTTGAGGATCTAATCGAATCAATCCAGGAGATAAAAAAACGGTCAACCAGTGAAGTAAATAAGGACTTAACCTCGATTGAAAAAACGGTAAAAAAGCACATTCAGGTAGATCAAGATTGGGAGGATTTCAAACTTCGATTTGAAAACATGCACCAGGGCTTTTTTGATAGACTACATGAGAAATTTCCTTCATTGACAAATAATGACCTGCGACTCAGTGTGTTGGTGAAAATGAATTTTTCATTAAAAGAGTTGGGCGAGATGCTAGGTATTTCTCCCGAAAGCGTAAAGACGGCTAGGTATCGACTTAAGAAAAAATTAAATCTACCCTCAGATCAAACGCTTAATGATTTCTTGAACGAGATTGCCTAGGTGTCTACTTAATGTTCACCTCAATTTGAGACGTAGTCAACCTATTGTCTACTGAGTACTTGATGCTGCAGTATTGTATTTTTCCAGTTTTGCATCGTCAAAAAAATGGAATACAAAAAAAATGAAAAGACTAATGAATTTCTGGATGAAAGTAATGGTCGCCCTTGTCGGGGTGATCATAGCTGTTACAATACTGATGTCATGCTCCAAGCAGGTGACAAAATTTCAAGCACCACTATTTAATAATTTAGGCACATACTGGGTAGATGCTTCAACCAGTTCGAAGGATGCCAATCGATTTTTTGTCCAGGGCTTGCTCCTGACAATTAACTTCAATCATGGTGAAGCGGCAAGATCTTTTAGAGAAGCGATACGATTGGATAGCACATTCGCCATGGCATATTGGGGATTGGCATATACGCTGGGACCCAACTACAATGCTCCAATTGACGCACGGGCGAAGGAAGAAATTGATTGGGCAGTAAAAATGGGCAGACAGGTTGGAGAAAACCTGAAACCCTGGGAGAAAGTACTCATTGAGGCTATGAGCGGAAAGTACGTTGCTGGTGAATTGGAACCAAACTTGGAGGATCACGCGAATATATTGCGAGCAGCAGTCGTCAAGCTTCCGAATGATGCTAATCTACTTGCGTTTTTGGCGGAGGCACTAATGCTTCAACACCCATGGGATTTGTATGATACCAAAGGCGGTCCAGCAAGAGAATGGACACCAGAAATACTAGTGGCTTTAAATAAGGCTCTTGAAATAGCACCGCAACATCCACTCGCGAATCACCTAATGATTCATGCCACAGAGGCTTCAAGCACACCAGAAGACGGTCTGGAGTCATCGTCGAAAATGGGTGATATTGCTCCCGGAGCTGGTCACCTTGTGCATATGCCATCGCATACGTATATAAACACAGGAGACTACCACTTGGGAACAGAAGTAAATCTTAGGGCAGTTACAGCAGATAGTTTATACTCAGCACAGTGCAAAGCGCAAGGGGCTTTCCCTCTCTATTATTATCATAATTACCACTTTCTGGCGGCATGTGCAGCTTTGGAAGGAAGGGGAGCTCTGGCAATAGAGGCGTCGCTAAGAATGGTGGAGACCATTGACAAATCCTTGCTTTCCGTTCCCGGATTAGAAACCACACAGCACTTCATGACTATTCCGTACAATGTACTTGTGAAGTTTGAGCAGTGGGAAAAGATAATTGCTATGAAAGCTCCGGATGAGCGCTATCCTTACCTAACCGCAATGTGGTCGTATGCCCGAGGTATGGCGTTCACTAACCTAAGCCAGGATGAAACTGCAAAAAGAGAATTGGATAGATTGGTGGCTATCCAGCAGACTGGGGATTTGGAAGAAATTCGAATTTTTGGTGCTAATTCTGTTCAGGAAGTTGCAGACATTGCTGTGAAAGTTCTTAGAGCTGAGATCGCTCTAAAGCAGGGCAATTTTATTGCTACAGAAGCCTTGCTTCTTGAAGCAGTGGTAATTGAAGATGGGTTGAGTTATCAGGAACCGCCTGACTGGTTCTTCTCAGTAAGACATATGCTGGGTGACCTTTATCTTAAACAGGAGAGATTCGAGGAAGCTGCAGCGGTGTACCAAAAAGACCTAACAATCTTTCCTAAAAATGGATTTGCCTTAAATGGACTTTATCACAGTTTTCTGAAGCTTGGAAGGAGCGACGAAGCTGCTGAAATTAAGGTCCAGTTTGAAAAATCTTGGGAATTTGCAGATTCCGAATTGAGATATTCTCGAATAGATGAAGCGAAAAGGAGTGATTTGGCTCTAAATGTTCGTCCCGATAGCCCTGGAGACTTAATTTATTTGGCTGGCAACTTTTGTGGAATTCGGCAGTAGCACACCAAAATCAACTTGGTGTGTACCTTCTGTATACTACTCCAGTTACTCCTAAAAATTGTGTTTACCCGTTGTATACCCTCTTTCTTTTTGGATTAAGGCTGACTCGATGACTTTTGTTTTCATAACGAATATGAAAAACAGAGACATCATATAAAAGCATTTAAGATCCATAGAGTGGCTATGGTTAATTAGTGGTGACGGGCCATCCTTCGGGATGGCCTTTTCTTATGTACAATCCCTCTGCTTTTGTGATAAGTTTTAGTCTCAAAATAGATCATTGCCCGTCATTTTGGTACTTTTGCGCTACATTTTTCAAAACTCATAATGAAGTACTTAAACAACCTCACGGAGGCGATTGGCAATACGCCCCTCCTCAAATTAAATAGTGTCAATAAAGGCATCCCCGGGACTATCTTGGTGAAAGTTGAATATTTCAACCCTGGTAATTCTATCAAAGATCGGATCGCGATGAAGATGATTGAAGATGCGGAGGAGAAAGGATTACTCAAGCCTGGCGGAACCATCATTGAAGGTACTTCTGGGAATACTGGAATGGGCCTTGCGCTTGTGGCTATTGCCAAAGGGTATAAATGTATTTTCACCTTAGCGGATAAGCAGAGTCCCGAGAAAATGGACATTTTGAGAGCTGTTGGAGCCGAGGTAATTGTTTGCCCAACAAATGTGGAATCAGATGATCCAAGATCGTATTATTCCGTAGCTAAGAAATTGAACAAGGAAATTCCCAATTCCTTTTATCCAAATCAATACGATAATACAGCCAATGCTTCTTCTCACTATGAGACAACTGGTCCTGAAATATGGGAGGATACTGATGGGAAAATCACACACTATGCCGCTGGGATGGGAACTGGAGGAACGATCAGTGGGGTTTCTAAATACCTGAAAGAGCAGAACTCTGAGGTAGTAACAGTGGGTTTAGATTCGTACGGATCCGTATTCAAGAAGTACAAAGAGACGGGAGTATTTGATGAAAAGGAAATCTATCCGTATTTGACAGAGGGAATTGGCGAAGACATTCTTCCGAAGAATGTGAACTTTGATCTTGTCGATCACATCGTAAAGGTCACGGACAAAGACGCTGCGATTATGACCCGAAGATTAGCACGGGAAGAAGGGCTGTTCATTGGTTGGTCTTGTGGTTCAGCTGTTTTTGGGGCATTGGAGTATGCACGAGAAAATATGAAGGAAAGTGATGTGATGGTGATTATTCTACCCGATCACGGAACAAGGTACTTGGGGAAAGTATACAACGACAATTGGATGAAAGATCATGGATTCCTTGAAGAGCGAAAATTCGCAACAGCAAAGGATATCATCCTTCATCGCAATGGATCTTCTGACCTGATGACAATTGATCAAGGCACCACAATCGGAGATGCGATCATTTCGATGAACAAAAAGGGAATAGATCAGGCTCCAGTGATAGAAGGTAACGAGTTTGTTGGGAGTGTTTCTGATAGTAAAATCTTAGCTGGATTGATCGAAGACTCTTCGTTGCGTGATAAGACGGTTGCTGAGATCATGGATTCGGCGTTTCAATTTGTATCTCCTCATGATACTGTTGATGTCATGTCATCGATGATTGGCAAGGACAAGAAGGCGTTGTTGATTAGAGATGAATCGAACAAGGTTCACATAATCACGCAGAGCGACTTGTTGGTCGCGATGACGGATTGATGGTATATTTGAGTAAATAAATTTTTAACTCTCTGTTTGCAAATCCTCCTGCCTGGCAGGAGGATTTTTTACTTGAGCTACTTTCACTTTAAATCTGACAGAATGAGAAATTATTTTATTTTGAGCCTATGCCTGATGGTAGTAGGTTGCACAGTTTCTAAGAAAACTACAGCGATAAATCCATTTCAGGGCGATAGTGCTGGGTGTGGAAATTTCATTGTGTATCAACTTTCTGAGGATGGCACACAATACATTTCAGTTTCCCTCAATGCGAATGAAGTGAAATTTGAAGATTCCTATGCACTGGTCGATGCTGAGTCAATTGAGGTGATATGGCGTAAATTTGATGGCGACATACGCAGATCTATCTGTAACGATGTGATCGTAGAGAAACCAAATCAATTGATTGACCAGAAAGCAAGGTCTGGCGAAATCTCAATTAAGGTTAGTGATATCGAACTTAAAAAGAAGGAAAACGAGGAGGCCTACAGGGTCACCCTCATTTTAGATGATCTGATTTTTAACGGTCTCTTCATTGATTATTTGACTATCGAAAATGTAGTTGTTGGCTGGCTTCCTGGGTAAGTATTCATGCTACTAAAATCATTACACGTTGGGCGTTTTTAGAATAGCGAAAGAGCACTAACTTCGAGTGTGCTAACGTTTGTTTTCTACCTCTTTTTTCTACTAATTTTCGTCGTTTTTGCTGTTTACGCAGAAAGGAAGACCGCTGCCTTTATACAGAATAGACTGGGACCAATGGAAGTTGGGCCAAAAGGGATTTTACAGACGGTCGCAGACCTGTTAAAAATGCTGCAGAAGGAGGATGTCAAAGCTGATGCTGTTGATAAATTACCCTTTCTCCTTGCTCCATTTATAGTCTTTGCAGCAATTTTTGCTGGCTTCTCGGTGCTACCACTAAATGCCAATGTTAGCGGTTCGTCGATATCTGGCGGCTTGTTTTTGCTGCTTGCGATCATATCACTTGATGTATTTGGAATACTAATGGCAGGCTGGGCCTCCAATAACAAATACAGTTTGTACGGGGCAATGAGGTCGGTGGCGCAGATCATTTCTTATGAAGTCCCCATTGGACTCAGCGTGCTCTGCGTTGTGTTAATCACGGGAACATTGGACCTGCAAGAGATGAGTATTCAGCAGGCTGGAAATGGATTTATAAACTGGAATATTATTTCCCATCCAGTTCTCCTAATTCCGTTTCTCATTTTTTTCATAGCCGCACTAGCTGAGTCAAATAGAACGCCATTTGACTTACCAGAATCTGAGTCAGAACTGGTTGCTGGCTACCATACGGAATACTCAGGATTTAGGTGGGGAATCTTCATGCTGTCTGAGTATGGGATGATGCTTTTGTTATCCATTGTGGCTACCATATTATTTTTTGGAGGGTGGAGTTCGCCAATCCCAAATTTAGGGTCAGTGGCGCTGTATGATTGGACCTCTGGTGTGTATTGGGGAACGTTCTGGTTGCTTTCGAAATCGCTGATGCTTGTTTTTGTGCAAATGTGGGTTAGATGGACATTGCCAAGGCTGCGTGTAGATCAACTGATGAGTTTGTCCTGGAAATACCTAACACCCTTGTCACTTTTGATGTTATTCGTTTGTGGAATCTGGAAACTCTGGTTAATCAGTTGAGCTATTTTAAAAACATATCGTATGCGCTGCGAACGACGCGAAAAGGACTGGCGCTAACGTTGAAATATTTCTTTTCAGCTCGATTTAGGAGAAATAAAAGATCGGTTGCCACTGCAAACTACTTTGATGATGAAAAGGGAACTTTCACCGTGCAGTACCCAAAAGAAGAGATTCCTGTGCCTGACCATGGTAGATACAAACTGCATAATGAAATTGATGATTGCATCGTCTGCGATAAGTGCGCTAAAATTTGCCCCGTCGACTGCATAGACATAGAACCTATCCGAGCAGTAGAAGAGTATGGTAAAACCTCAGATGGAACGCCGTTGCGAATTCATGCCGCAACGTTTGATATCGATATGGCGAAGTGTTGTTTTTGTGGACTTTGCACCGTCGTTTGCCCAACGGAGTGCTTGACGATGACGAATGAATTTGATTATAGTACCTCAAATATTCTTGATCATAATTTCTCTTTTGGTAAAATGACTGAGAAAGAAATTGCTGAAAAGAGAAGTGAGTTTGATGAATTTCAGGCAGAAAAAGAAGCAGCAAAAGGTGATTCTGAGCCTAAGAAAATTAAACCTGCAATACAGAAAAGCACAGGTGCAAAGCCCGTTTTCAAACCGAGACCAATCCCCAAAAGAAAGTGATCCAGATAATCCAATATTTCTTTCTGGTGCTTGCCTTAATCGGAATTGGGGTAATTGTGAAAACTAGCAATGTAGTTCACGCGGCATACGCGCTAGCCTTAGTACTAGTAAGCCTTGCAGGGATATATGTGTTGCTCAATGCAGAATTGTTGGCCATAGTGCAGATTTTACTGTACGCAGGAGGAGTTGTTATTCTTCTCATGTTCGGTGTGATGATGACCAACAGAGGGAAGACAACGAAGCTCATCTCTCAGAGTAAAAATTCATTTCTGGCGTTAATTTTGTCCTCCGCAGTTTTCACTGGGTTAGTCTATCTATTTTCCAATATGCCAGAAGTTGCCAGTGGCTTGAACCAATCCAAATCACAGATTCAGGAAATTGGAATTTCGTTTCTTACAGAGCACATCGTGGCCTTCGAGCTAATTGCCTTTGTTCTGCTGGTTGCGCTAGTTGGTGCTGCGTATCTGGCAAAAATATCCTCGAATGAGTGAGCTGGATCCCACATATTATCTGTACCTGTCTGCCTTGCTGTTCAGTGCTGGGCTTTTCGTGGTAGTTTCTAAAAGAAACGTGATTTTTGTTTTGATAGGAATTGAATTGATTTTGAACGGAGCAAACCTCCTTCTAGCCACATTTTCCAGGATTAATCTCAATGCCCAAATCTTTGCCATTTTTTCCATTGTGCTTACGGTATGTGAAGTAGCCATTGCGCTGGCTATTCTGCTTAATGTTTACAGGAAATACGGTACTTCAAATCTGGATGAACTTCAGGAAATTAGTAACGAATGAGTGTCGAGGTTCTCATAACGCTCATCTTACTTTTGCCCTTGATTGGAGGCTTGGCAGACGGCCTACTTATAGGCAGTAATCGCTTAGTGTCCTCAGCGTTCGTTACCGGATCGCTGTTGATGTCCATCTACCTGCTAGTCTCATTAGATGGTGCCTTCTTCATAAAATGGGAATGGCTTAGAAATTTTCAGATAGGGATTTTTGTCGACAAGACTACCGTCATTCTGCTTGTTCTGGTGAGCTTAATTTCCTTACTCGTTCACATTTTCTCGATGGAGTACATGCGGACGGAGGCAGGTAAGCATCGGTACTTCGCCAAACTGGGCCTTTTTACGTTTTCTATGATGGGCCTGCTGGTTTCAGACAGCTTGATTTTGCTTTTTGTTTTTTGGGAACTTGTTGGTTTTTCTTCTTACCTCCTTATTGGATTTTGGTATCAAAAAGAAGATGTTCCCAACGCTGCAAGAATGGCCTTTATGGTAAATAGAGTTGCGGATGTTGCTCTTCTTTCTGGTATTCTGCTTCTTAACGCAACGAGTGATACGGTTTTTATTTCTGAGTTGGGGGAGACCTTGTTTTTCCTTCCCTCTCTGCTGATAACGATAGGAGCATTTGGAAAATCTGCGCAACTCCCATTTTCTGGCTGGCTGGTCAAGGCAATGGTCGGTCCAACCCCAGTTTCTGCATTGATTCATGCCGCAACCATGGTTGCTGCGGGTGTTTATTTACTTTTCCGAGTGGGTCCTTTTCTGGATCCAGTTGTATTGATCGCGATCGCATTAGTAGGAGCTGCTACGGCGCTTTATGGTGCCTTGTCCGCTGTTGCTCAAAACGATATTAAGAAAGTGCTGGCCTATTCTACAATATCTCAACTAGGGTATATGGTGATAGGAATTGGAGTTGGTGCTGGGGAGGCTTCCCTGTTTCATTTGTGGACACACGCTTTCTTCAAAGCAGGCCTTTTCCTCGGTGCTGGAGTTATCATTCATCACTTGCATCAACTACCTGATATCGACAGTCAAGACATGAGATTGATGGGTGGTCTTCGAAAAAAGTTGCCTTGGACGTTTGCTTCATTTTTGATTTGCGCGTTAGCCCTGGCAGGAATTCCGTTTCTTTCTGGATTTATGTCAAAAGAAGGGATTGTTTTGGCATCCTGGGCCTGGGCGGAACAACATGGTACGTGGGCTTATCTGGTTCCGGATATTGCACTCATCACTGTACTGATCACCGCCTTTTATGTGGGGCGACTTGTCCTGCTAACATTTCTTGGAGAAGCTAGACTCGGAGACCTTTTAGAGTCCGTCCATTTCCAGGAGAGCATCTATTTCAAAATTCCTGTTGCAGTGTTGGCTTTGGGTTCGATTTGGGTGCTGTACAATGTGAATCCATTCGCGCACCATTCCTGGCTTGACGCATTTTTAGGTCAAACGGCCACACTATCCACCTCCTTTTCACAGTCTGCGACAATCATTGTTTCAGTATTATTATCATCCGCAGGGTTAATTCTCGCTTTTTTTCTATTCAGGCAAGGGTCTGTATTTTCAAAAGCATATCGCACGTCAGGGAATCCAGTTTCATTGGGAGGACAAATCATGTATAATGGACTATACCTTACCAATTCATACGGACTTATTGGTAAGTCTCTATATACTTTCGCAAAAGGATTTGCTTGGATTGATAAGAAAATTGACACTCTTCTTCATTTTACAGCAGTGGGATCTGTAGTTCTGGCCAAAGTTTTGAATATTGTGGATAGACTAATCGTTGATGGATTTGTCAATCTATTAGCCTGGCTTGCAGCCCTGTTCGGGAAAGGCACTGCAGGACTTCATTCAAAGGAGGCTCAGCAGCAGATTATATGGCTGCTTATCGCAATTGTTTTGATTTTAACTTGGGTACTGTTTTTTTAGCCGCCAAATGGAAAACATTCTTTCATACATCCTCCTCTTTCCACTGCTAGTTGCTGGCGCTATGCTGTTCGTTCGGTCAGAGAATACGTCGATTTTCCGAAGGTTGGCTTTGGGAGCAACAAGCGTACAATTCTTCCTTTCTATTATTCTTCTGGTTCAGTTTGATAAAAGCGCCTCTATTTCTTCTTGGTCAGGAGCTTTTCAATTTGTGGAGAAGGCGGACTGGATCACCATGAAGTTGGGTTCCATTGGTCAATTCAACGTGGACTACTTCATCGGTGTTGATGGGATCAGTGTTCCATTGGTCGCTCTATCGGCGCTGGTGCTGATGATTGGCGTACTTTCCTCCTGGAAAATCACAGAAAAAGCCAAAGGATATTTCATTCTCTATCTTCTTCTCAGTTCGAGTATTATTGGGTGCTTTATTGCACTGGATTTCTTCCTCTTTTACCTGTGCTTTGAATTTATGCTCCTCCCAATGTTTTTCCTGATCGGAATTTGGGGTGGAAAAAGGAGATCGTATGCTTCAATAAAATTCTTCCTTTATACACTGATAGGATCTTTGTTCATTCTGATCGTCATGATTGGACTGTACCTGAGTGTCGTTGACGGGAATGCCAACACCTTCAGCATGGTGAGTATGATGGATGGTTTTTATGAGGCTGGCAGTATTTTAGATCCAGCTTCTAAAGAATTAATATTTGGCTATTCAGCACGAGCAATAGCTTTCATCTTCATATTGGTGGGTTTTGGAATCAAATTGCCGATGGTGCCCGTTCACACCTGGTTGCCAGATGCACACGTCGAGGCACCAACCCCAATCTCGGTTGTTTTGGCTGGTCTTTTACTGAAGGTGGGAGCTTACGGATTTTTTAGGATAGCCTACGGAATTTTCCCAGATATGGCGTTTGAATATTCATCTCTGATTGCAATCCTGGGAGTAGTGTCCATCCTGTACGGAGGAATGAATGCGCTTGCGCAAAATGATCTAAAACGAATGGTGGCCTATTCATCCGTTTCTCATATGGGCTTTGTGCTGGTTGGCCTTGCTGCAGTCTCCACAGAGGGCGCGAGCGGATCATTGTTTCATATGATTTCGCATGGGCTTATATCGTCCGCGTTGTTTATCATCGTCGGTGTGATTTACGATCGGACAAACAACCGGATGATGGAGCACTTTAGTGGGCTGGTAAGTAAAATGCCGATCTATACATTCTTTGTGGTGCTCTTCTTTTTTGCTGGACTAGGCTTGCCAGGGCTATCGGGATTTGTTGGTGAGCTTATGGTTCTCATCGGAGCTTTTAAGGCTGGCGCCTTGTCTATTTGGATTGGGCTTCTTGCTACGTTGGGTATAGCAGTTTCTGCTGGGTATTTTCTCTGGACGATTCAGCGGATGTTCTTCGGAAAATACTTTGTTCGTGAAAAGTCGTGGGAGCCAAACATGATAGACCTAACTCCGAGAGAGAAGTTCATGTTGGTTCCGCTCGCGATCCTGGTAATCGTACTTGGAATTTACCCAAGATTGATCCTGGACTACTCCAATGAAACGATCAATTTCTTCGTTCAGCACGTCAGCAATTTCAATCCATGAATTTGCACGAAGAACTTTCTGAAATAATAGTAAATCTCGGGTCACTAAAGGTCGAGTCGACCTTGATTCTGGGAGCGATTACACTTCTGATTGTCGGACTGCTAAGAAAATCCAGTTGGCTGATAAAATCGATTTTCGGTGCAACCATACTTCTGGCCAGCTATTTTAATTGGCAAGGTTTTGCGATGACTGAAATTCTTTCTGGCAGTCTCTCCCTGAGTACAGAAGCACACATTTTTGCATTTGTGCTACTTATTTCGTGCCTACTTATTCTACTCTTCAAGAGATCAAGCGAACATGCTACGGAGTTCTATTTTTTCATATTGAGTCTCCTAATTGGGAGTATGTTCATGATGAAAGCCAATAGCTTTTTAGTCACCTTCCTATCAATTGAATTGACTTCTTTTTCAGCTTACATCCTTACCAATTTTGCATTTAAGAAAAGCGGATTTGAGGCTGGTATCAAGTATCTTTTATTTGGTGCGATTTCCACAGCGATCATGCTCTTTGGCTTTGGGATAATCTACGGAGCGACTGGTGCATTTTTCATTTCGGACTTTTTGGCGATCGGAGATGGAGGTATTGCCTTTGACACTGGTCTGGTGTTTATCATTTTCGGGCTTTTATTCAAAGCATCGATTGTACCATTTCACATTTGGGTTCCTGCAACTTATCAGTCTGCTCCAAATGATGCAACGGCGATTTTATCCATCGTACCTAAGCTTGCAGCGTTTGTTTTGCTACAGCGGATTTTTCAAACGGAGGTTGTGGATGGTTGGATTATGCAGCTCTGCCTGACACTCGGAATTTTAACTATTGTCTTCGGTACATTCTCTGCCTTGAGGCAGTCCAATGCTCGAAGGATGATCAGTTTTGGTGCGATTGCTCATTCTGGATTTTTGCTACCGCTCGCGCTATTAAATTCTGATACTGCAAGTGAAGCATTTTGGTGGTACGCTGCTGTCTACGCGGTGATGAATGTTGCTATTTTCTTCCTACTTGACGAGTATGAGAAGCACAGTGTGATTGAGTTAAAAGACTACCAGGGGCTTGGAAATGCCAATACCACTGCAAGTATTGCAATATCCATTGTGTTGGTATCTCTAATAGGATTACCGCCGCTCGCAGGTTTCACAGCCAAGTTTTTCATGTTTGGATTACTTTGGGAATTCTTCACATTGAATGGTGAAATTCTATACTTAGTTTACCTTTCGATTGCGGTTTTTGCCACTGTGATTTCCTTGTTTTTCTATTTGAGGATTCCTTACCAAATGTTTCTTGTAAAGACGGAGACACCCTTGTCAATTGAATTCTCCCTTTCAACGAAAATTATCGTAACTCTTTTCTCTATTGTCCTGTTATTGTTGTTCTTTGTACCACAGATATTAACAGTAATGCAACAATTACTTACTAGCCACATCGCCCATGAGTGACGCCATCAAGCACGAATGTGGCATAGCGCATCTCAGACTGAGAAAACCCCTTCAATATTACATTGACAAATACGGAACACCAGCTTACGCAGCGAAGAAAATGTATCTGCTTATGCAGAAGCAGCACAATCGTGGACAAGACGGCGTAGGTGTAGCAAGTATCAAGATTGACTTGCCCCCAGGCAATAGATACATAAGTAGGTATCGGTCGATCAGTAACAAACCTTTGGAGGAAATCTTCGGAAAAATCAGCAAGAAATACGAAAAGGCAAAGAAAGATCAAAGAGGAGATCACACGGACGCTGAGTGGCTAAAAGTCAATTACGCATTTACTGGTGAATCCTGGTTGGGACATCTTAGATATGGAACTCACGGGAAAAATAGTGTTGAGAATTGCCATCCATTTTTAAGACAAAACAACTGGAGAAGTCGAAACCTGGTGATGGCTGGAAACTTCAACATGACCAATGTTGAAGAACTCTTTAATATTCTAGTTGGGCTTGGTCAATTTCCAAAAGCGAGGGTGGACACGGTGACGGTGATGGAAAAAATCGGGCATTTTCTGGATGAGGAAAATCAACGGATTTTTGAAAAATACCGAGAAACCCTTTCGAAGGAGGAGATAACAGGTAAGATCGAGGAAGAAATTGACCTGCAAAAAGTACTAGAAAGATCATGTAAAGATTTTGATGGCGGCTATACAATGGCTGGAATTATAGGGTTCGGCGCTTCGTTTGTAGCGAGAGATCCCGCAGGAATTAGACCCGCTTACTACTACTACGATGATGAGGTAATCGTTGTCACTTCCGAAAAACCCGCGATCAAAACGGCTTTTGGCTGTGAGTATTCAGAGATCCAAGAGATCAAACCAGGTCATGCTTTGATCATTGACAAAGATGGAAACTTTGAAGAATCTCAATTTATTGAGCCCGTAGAAAAAAGATCGTGCAGTTTTGAGCGGATCTACTTTTCTAGAGGAACGGATCCTGATATTTACAACGAACGAAGAAAACTTGGCGAGCTACTGGTTCCTCAGGTGCTCAAGTCAATCAATTCGGATCTAAAAAATACAGTCTTCTCGTATATTCCAAATACAGCGGAAACATCATTCCTTGGGATGATGCGCGGGGTAGAAGATTATTTGACAGCTAAGCGAAAAGAAGTAATTCTTGATGGAAAACCCTCCGCTGATTCGATTGAAGAAATGCTCAGTTTCCAGCCGAGAGTTGAGAAGCTTGTGCTAAAAGACGCAAAACTCCGAACGTTTATTACGGACGACGAACATAGGGATGAGCTGGTTTCTCATGTATACGACACCACGTATGAGGTTATCCAAAAAAACACGGATACACTTGTTATAATTGATGATAGCATTGTTCGGGGCACCACGCTGGAGAAGAGCATCATCACCCTCTTAGATCGTCTACAGCCTAAGAAGATAGTTGTTGCTTCCTCCGCACCACAAATAAGATTTCCCGACTGCTATGGTATTGATATGAGCAAAATGAAGGAATTCTTAGCCTTCAGAGCAGTGCTTGCATTACTGAAAGATCATAACAAGGAAGATTTGCTTGATGAGGTTTTTGATAAATGCCTTGCGGATCAATCGGAAAAGAATCCGAAGAACTATGTAAGTGAGTTGTACGAGCCATTTACCTACGAAGAAGTATCAGCTAAGATTTCAGAGATTGTAAAACCAAAGGGCATTAAGGCAGAAGTTGAGGTTGTGTATCAGACCGTTGAAAACCTCCACAAAGCTTGTCCAAATCATTCAGGTGATTGGTATTTTACAGGTAATTACCCAACTCCTGGTGGTAATAGGGTCGTAAATCGAGCCTTTATCAACTACATGAAAGGGGTAGAGGTCAGGGCGTACTAAGACCATGTCAATTTTAGAGATTACAGATTTCATTGGAGTCATAATCATCTATCAAGGCCTTCAGTTCTCATTTCTTCTGCTCCAGAAGAAAACAAGGAAATTTCATTTCAATGTAATACTTGCGCTGCTGTTCATCAGTTTGTCGTTCAATTTTCTGAATATGTTATTGCTTAATTCCAATATCATATCTATCAATTTTGGCCCCTTTTTTGGACTCTGCTACGGGCCTCTGTTTTTGCTTTATGCTAGCGGGTTAATTTACAGGGACAAGAAAGTTAATAGAACAGCATTCTTCCATTTTATTCCAGCTCTAATCATTCTGTTTGCTGTTCCATTTCTTAACGAGCTGTTATTCAATCCTATTTTTGGAATTGCTATAACGTTCACGATTACATCCCACATTGCGCTATACTTATTCCTATCCCATAGAAAAGTGAGGTGGTATCAGAGGAGCCTGAAAAATATAGCTTCGCATGTGGTTGATGCCAATCTCTCCTGGCTGAAATTCTTGATTTATTCCATTGCTGTAGTGTTTACAATAGTTCTTATTGAATCGTTGGTTTCGCGAAATGAGATTGCTGACAGTATAACTATTATTTCCATATATGTTTTCGTTCTCTTTTTTTTCAATCGGATCTACTCAAAAGGACAAAAACAACCTAAAATTTTTCTTGGGATTGCTGATCAGGATGTCGACTTAAGCAAAGATATTGATAGTAAATATGCCTCTTCAAAATTGACAGAGTTAGATGCTTTGGGCTACATGGAACGTTTAAAAAACCACATGTTGGATGAAAAACCTTTCCTGCAATTTGAGCTTACACTTGACGAACTTGCTAATCAAACGAACATTCCCAATAGGTATTTGTCTCAGATGTTGAATGAGCGGTTGGGTCGAAATTTTTTCGATTTTGTAAATGGCCATCGCATTGGGATGGCAAAAAACAAACTCAGCGATCCAGCACTTGATCTTCGAGTAAACGAAATCATGTACACATGTGGATTTAATTCAAAGTCTACCTTCAACTCGGTTTTCAAGAAAAGCGAAGGAATGACGCCAAGTGCTTACCGAAAAATGCATCAGAAAAATTAAGTCTGAGTTTGCGTTTCCGGACTTATTGATGATTCTAACAATTGAATTTTGACACAATAAAATTCAAAAAAAATACTTGTCATGGGTAAATCGATGAAGCAGTACTTGATATTTATGGTCTTTGGCATTGTCACCACTATACTGGTAGGCTCTTTCTTGTTGCTAGTTTCGCTCGATATGAGATGGATGGGAGCCGTGGCAATTATTCTTTCTTTTATCACTTCATTTTGGAGAGAAAAACCAGAGGGTAAACCGCTTGTAAAGAGCTTTGTTTTTAGTATTCCTTTTGCCGTCTTTTTTTATCTGGTAATCAAGCCTGATCTGCCATCCATTTGGTTTCTCGTTCCCGCGGTTGTAGCTTCTTCGTTACTGGGGCAATTAGCGGCGAGCCAAAAAAGTAGATTATGGGGGTACGTTGTATCGGATTTACTGTTAATATTTCTCCTTGTTTGGAGTATTCCGCTTTTTGTGGGAGATGATCTGACCAGGTTTTTAAATGAAAAAGTCGAAGCCTTCGAATTTACTGATCACGATGGTAACATAATCTCATCTGTGGGTTTCAATAACTCAACAGTCATTATTGATTTCTATGGAACTTGGTGCAAGCCCTGCATTGCCGAACTCCCAAAACTGGCAAAAGTTAGGGATCGCTTTTCGGACAATCCCAATGTGAAATTCTATGTTGTTAATGCCGATCAGGGAGGAGATAATCTGGAAAAGGCGAAGCGATTTGAAGAAAAGTACGGACTTGGTTTTACTTACGCCTATGACGAGGGCATGATAGCGTATAAGAAATTAGGTCTTGCATCAGCTGGTGTTCCTAGCCTTGTCATCCTTGATCCAAGTGGAAATGTTCGCTTAAAACATATTGGGTTCAATGCCTCTGAAACAGATTTCGTTGAGAAGATGATCTCACACATTGAGTCAATTTCTAGACTGTAGAAAATGTGAAGTGATCTACATGAGAAATAGATTGAGTCTTATTGTCTACATGAAAGGGGTTGAAGTCAGGGTTTATTGGTCACCTCAATATTAGAATTTCGACTGAGCAATTGCTCTACTAATTTATCATTGTCTTTTGGCGCAACATAGACTTCATCATACCTATTAAAGGAAATAATTATTCCCTTGGTGGCCAATGCGGGTTTTACACCATACCAACTTGTTTCATTGACTTTCAACTTAGTGATATCTTGAATTCTAATTTTTCCTTTGATCGGACCTGATCGATAATAAAAATATTCATCATTTACTTGATAAAATGTATCAATCCAGATCCAAGCAAGAAGGCTTATCGATGGTAAAATGACTATTGATAGAACGATGATTGTGATCATAGAACTATCAATTAAAAAAACTGAAATTGAAGAACCGAAGCAAAGTATTATCGTCAGCCCAAAAGTTAATGCGAATAGCCTTGATCTACGTGCTTCAAATTTCATGCTCAAATATCTTAGCATTTAAGTACTTGACCCACGCAAATCCCGAAATTTGCTATGAATGTATATCTGTTGTATACATTTTTTTGGACGAAACTGCTTTTTGCTGTTAAACCGAAAAACTCTCACCGCACCCACATGTGCGAGAGGCATTTGGATTGACGAACTGAAAACCTTTACCATTGAGGCCGTCAGAGAAATCTAGCGTTGTTCCCAGAAGGTAAAGAAGGCTTTTTTTGTCCACTAGTATCTTGACGCCTTTGTCTTCGAAGACCTCGTCCGAGTCATTTACCTCTGGATCAAATGTTAGGTCGTACATTAACCCAGAACACCCTCCACCTTTTACAGAGACTCGAATATTATTTTGCTCGGTCGATTTGCCTTCTGCGGTAAGAAGCGTGCTAATTTCTTGCTTTGCTTTATCAGTTACTAGTATCATTAGGCGACGGGGTTTAAGACGATGCTGAATAGCGTAAGATTGTTCATATCTCGTCCGTAGTACAATTTGTCCATTGCATCATACATGTTCTTAGCACGAAAGTACGATGTTTGAAGTTCATTCATGCCTTTCATCATCCACTGGATCGTAAACGAACTCTCCTTGTCCTTATGTGTCCGCACGTAATCAAGCATTTTATGGAGAACATCCGTCTTGTCAAAACCATTGATTGTCTTGAAGAGGAAAGACTGATTATGTCGAGGATTGATAGTGATAAGGTCTAGTTTGGTTTTTCCATCTACAGCAGAATACTCAAACATGAGTTCATCCGTTCGCAAACCAAGGAAATTCATGATTTCGTTCTGAATCTTGGCAGATTCCACATGAATGTCTGTTCTTATCTCCATTTTCACTTATATAATGCCAACAACTTTTTCGGTGCAATGAAAGTTCCGCATTTTTGCAAAATTACTAAGTGTAGAAGATAATGTGGAAAAATGTAGAACATATCGGGATTGCTGTAAAAGATCTCTCGGCAGTTAATGAAGTGTACACCAAGCTTTTCGGAGAACCTCCTTACAAGTCAGAAACAGTTGAAACAGAACAAGTAGATACTTCTTTTTTCAAGGTAGGTGATACGAAGATTGAGTTCCTATCAGCTTCTAACTCAGACAGCGCGATTGCAAAGTTTATTGAGAAACGAGGCGAGGGAATTCATCACATCGCTTTTGAGGTAGAAGACATCCATCACGAATTAGAAAGATTGCAAGCAGAAGGCTTTCAATTCACAAAACCAGAGGTATTCAAGGGAGCCGACAACAAACTTGTTTGCTTTGTACATCCTAAGTCTGCCAATGGAGTGCTGGTGGAGTTATGTCAGGAGATAAGGTAGTTATAGTAATTGGTCAAAAGTTGTTAGTAAATAGACAATGGTAGATAGAAGGGTCATTTGGACTTACACACCAGGAACTATTGTCATCCTGAACGTAGTGAAGGATCTTTTTAAAATGAGAGGAAAGATGCTAAAGCAACGATGACCCGATTGACGTCATAAGAAGTATAAAAGAATGAGCGAAGAAAAACGAACAGAGATAGGAGAGTTAGGAGAGTTTGGGCTGATAGAAAAGCTATCAGAGGGATTTGAGCCTGGGAATAAGGAAACAGTAAAAGGCATTGGAGATGATGCTGCTGTAATCGACGCTGGGGAAAAGTACACTTTGATTTCAACTGACATGTTGTTGGAGGGAGTACACTTTGACCTGGCATACATGCCATTGCAGCACTTAGGCTATAAGGCAGTTGCGGTGAACGTCTCCGATATCGCTGCAATGAATGGAGTGCCCAAGCAAGTGACTGTGAGTCTAGGTCTAAGCAATCGATTTTCTGTGGAAGCCGTGGAGCTTCTTTACGAGGGAGTAAAGAATGCATGCACAGAATACGGTGTGGATCTGGTAGGTGGCGACACGACCTCCTCTGGTGCTGGATTAGTTATATCTGTTTCCATTCTTGGCGAAGTTGCTAAGGAACGGGTAGTCTACAGAAGTCAGGCGATGGAAAATGACATCGTTTGTGTAACTGGAGATTTAGGAGCTGCATACGTTGGACTGCAGGTGATGGAAAGAGAAAAGCAAGAGTACCTGGCGAATCCCGAAATGCAGCCTAAACTTGATACCTATGATTATATCGTTGGTCGGCAGTTGAAGCCAAAAGCACGAATGGATATTATCCATGAGTTTTCAGAACTCAATATTGTCCCTACTGCGATGATTGATGTCTCTGATGGTCTAGCCTCAGATATTTTCCATATCTGCAAGCAATCGGGGCTCGGGGTTGCGATCTATGAAGACAAGCTGCCAATTGATAAGCAGGCGTACGAAACGGCTGCAGAATTCAGCATTGATCCGAATGCATGCGCACTAAATGGGGGTGAGGATTACGAGCTGCTTTTTACGATTGGTCAGGATGATTTCGAAAAAATTAAAAACCATGCGGACATTCACACAATTGGCTATATGCAAGCCAAAGGGAAGGGTAAAACGTTCGTTACCCGCAGCAACAATGTGGTTGAGTTAACAGCTCAAGGCTGGAAGCATTTTTAGCCTTTTATGACTAATACACTGGGGAATTCTTGATAAATCGTTGGCAGAGCTCCTTAGTTCCTACGTAGAGCAACTGCTTTTCTCTGTACACTTGATATTGATTTTCAGTCTTGTCAAACTTTATATCAAAGTCTGATTTTTTCCCAAAGGGGTTTTTGAAAAGATTCATGTTAAAAGTGGCTATGGTCAATATTTATAACAATTCAGTGAATATATATAATATTTTCGATAAATAGCATCATACTAAGGATTAATTGGAATATTTCGTGTTTAATTAGAAGCCGAGCTGGAAATTCTCCAAGTATTTTTCACATTGCTCTTTTTCACCTACGTACATAATCGTCATATCTTTAAAGACTTGCCACTGGTTCGATGCTTTGCTAAACTTTAGTTTGAGACCGGATTTTTGATTAGAACCGAAGAGTTTTGATAGTAAATTCATGGTATTATTCGTTGATTTATATATGAAAATAGTAGGTAAATCAGCCGAATGAAAATTAGTTCGATGAAGCCGGATTAAGTGTTGGTAAACCCCTCAAAACTGTAGTTTACTCCTTTTTTGAATGTGCGTATTTATTGCTTTTTTTGAGTGCTTTGTTGCCTAGAATGATATCACTCCCAGGTATTCCAGCGCTGATCCGCATGACCTGGAATATTGATAAAATCCATCATTTCCGACAACCATGAGCATATTTGGCAGTGCAATTACGTCAAGCGCATGCATTCCCGTTTGAGTCGAAATCTGCGCGATCTGAGTTGGATCATTTGCGTCCACATTAAATGACTTGAGTCCAAAAGCACCTTCACAGATGTAGAGGCAATTGCCAAAGATGGATAACCCATGCGGATTGTCCATTTGATAGCTTTTTTCCAAAAATGGAGTTTCGGGAGTTGAGACATTTACTATATCGAGCTGATTTGTGAAACCTTGACATGTAGTGCCAGATCTAAGCGTCACGTACGCATAGTCACCCTGAACCACAACAGGATCGCAGCTAGTTACGTGCTCGTATTTGGAGATAAATGTTGGATCAGAAGGATTGGTATTGTCATAAATGTACATTCCGTCGAAGGAGCCGAAAAACAACTTGTCTTCATATGGATAGATCGTTTCCACCTGCCACCCTATGTGGATATCGCTTACTTTTTCTGGAGCAGCTCCTGAAATGTCAAAAAGGTGAAGATCGCTGTAGTCAATGTTGTACAAGTAATCTCCCACTGTAACGAATCGGGCCATGGAGCCCGAGCTACCAGCGGAGGGGGAGCCGCCTGCATTAAATGAGGATGTACTCTCTTGTATCATTTGATCGTCATAGTAGTAGATGGGTGGTTCAACGTCATCACAAACTTCATTTTCATAGGTTACTGGAATTGATTCATATCCCGTAATGATCCCAAACGTCTCATCGATGTAGATTCCTGCATAGCTCAGGTTCTGGTAGACATTCTTCACACGCTGAGACATCTCTGGTGATGTGGGGTTCGAAATATCAAAGACAAGTAAATCCGTAAAAGAGTCCGCGTACAATTTGTCTCCTTTGGCTGTCATCCCGTTTATGCCAGGAATATTGATGAATGCGACAGGCACCGGAGTTGATGGATTTGTGTCATCTATAATGTGGATTCCTGTTTCGTGAAGCCTGAGATTGTACACGTACGATCCATCCTCTCGGTAGTTATAGGAATAATCTTCCTTACCTAACTCCATAACATACACATAACCGTCTTTGTAATACAGCCCGCCTGGCCTCACCATATCGCGTGGCGGTAGTGTTTTTACCATGGATTCCAATGAGTCTACATTAAGATAGATAGGATTGTACGAGTAGGACTCATAGGTTTCTAGGTGACAGTTCTGGCAGCTGTACAAAAATGGAATGCAGACCATTGCAATAACAGCTGCATTGAATGTGGAGCATCGAGTAGATTTCATTTGGCTGTTTATTGGTGTATTATTGATACAGCCAGTGTTTGAAAAACCCTACAATTAGGGATCCATTGTTTGATATTGCTAGTGTTCTTGAGAGGCGAAACTTAGTTACATAAAAAAAGCCGTCCCAATTTCTTAGGACGGCTCTCTTGATGTTTAGCTTGAATTTAGCTTCCAGTAGTTCCTGTTACTAGTTTCACGTCTAAGGTGAACTCATCGTTTATTGCCTTATCTCCAAGATCATCGAAGAATGATCCAGATCCATATCGTACATCGAATTTTGACCTGTCGATGGTAATGGATGCAGATGCTTCATATCCATCAGCAACCTCTGTCAAAGAAGTAGTAAACGAAACCGACTCGGTCTTCCCCTTGATTGTGATGTCGCCAGTCACATCATAAGCGTCTCCGCCTGCTGATTTCACCTCGGTGATTTTGAATGCTGCAGTTGGATAGGTTTCTACTCCGAAGAAATCATCTGATCTAAGGTGACCTTCTAGTTTTTGTTTCCACTCGCCTTCAAGGTCTGTGTCAACTAGGGTTTTCATGTCAACTGTGAATGATCCACCCTTTAATTCACCCTTGGAGATGTCAAGCGTTCCGCTTGCCAACTCAAGAGTACCAGTATGCGTTTTCCCAACCACCTTAGACCCAGACCATACTATGGTGCTGGCTTTGGTGTTGACTTTTACATCTTTAGCTTCTCCGCTAAAAAATGCTGCTAGAATGATAAATGCTTTAATCATGATATTGTTATTTGTGAAAATGTATGTACCTACATCAATTTAGTTGTAAAGAAAACGATAGAGAATGAGAATGGTTCACTTTTTTTCGGAAAATTTGCAAAATGATTGAAATTGGTAAAACCTTGATCTCGGATGATGTGGTAGAAGAGGCCTTTGTTTGTGATCTTCATAAATGTAAAGGTGCGTGTTGCGTTGAGGGAGATTTGGGTGCGCCAGTGTTAGAGGAGGAGCTAACAGAGATAGAGGAGGTAATTGATTTGGTTAAGCCTTATCTATCAAAGGAGGCAATAGATGTTTTGGAAAAGGAGGGAGGATATCTTCTGGATGAGGATGGTGACTACTCTACAACGACGATAGATAATAAGGAATGCGCCTTTGCTTTTTATGATGAAAGAAAGATACTAAAGTGCAGTATCGAGCAGGTACACAAAGAGGGGAAAACGGATTTTAAAAAACCTATATCGTGCCATTTGTATCCCATCAGAATCACCAAGCTCCCAGAGTTCGAAGCACTTAATTATGACCGATGGCACATATGTGCACCAGCATGCGATCTGGGAAAAGAGCTGAAAGTACCTGTCTACAAATTCTTAAAAGAACCTTTGATCAGAAAGTTTGGGGAGGACTGGTATGATGAGTTGGAAGAGGAAGTCAATTTTAAAACTTAATTACTGACATCCGACTAAAGATGAGATAGCCAAAAAAGGGTTGTTTTTGTTCAAATTAAGGAGATTTTCCCATGTTCTCAAAACCACCCCCCGTCGAAGAGTTGAACAAATTGAGTTGTACTA
>Ga0316189_10000258_pt1 | contig 51516 bp, 40 predicted proteins | sample LowCovwburrow_MG_FD_204930 | JGI IMG/M metagenome (GOLD analysis project Ga0316189, IMG submission 204930) | Coastal sediment microbial communities from Maine, United States - Lowes Cove worm burrow | ecosystem: Environmental > Aquatic > Marine > Coastal > Sediment | place: USA: Maine... | reverse complement strand
CATTACAGTTACACCAACAGCCAATGGTTGTGCTGGCCCTGACAGTACATTTACCATCACAGTTAATCCGGTTCCATTAACCAATTCTATTGCTGATCAGGTATTATGTGCCAATACCTCCACCGCTGCAATTACTTATTCAAGTGCTACGCCGGGAACCACCTTTTCCTGGACCAATAATACCCCTTCAATAGGCTTAACTGCTTCCGGTAATGGAGATATTGCCTCATTCACTGGATTAAATTCAACTTCAAGCCCGATTGTTGCTATTATTACTGTAACACCCACTGCCAATGGTTGTATTGGCCCTGATAGTACGTTTACAATTACAGTTAATCCGGTTCCATTAACCAATTCTATTGCAGATCAGGTATTGTGTGCCAACACCACAACCAATGCAGTTGCATTTACCAGTTCCACAGCAGGTGTAACCTTTTCTTGGACCAATAATACCCCTTCCATTGGCTTAGCTGCTTCCGGTAATGGAGATATTGCTTCATTTACAGGGTTAAACACGACTTCAAATCCAATAGTTTCAACTGTAACAGTTGCCGCGACAGAGCCAAATGGTTGCGTTGGTCCGGATAGTACTTTCACCATTACAATTGATCCAATACCATCAACTAATACTGTTACCGATCAGGTTTTATGTGCCAATGCAACCACCAATGCAATAAATTTCACAAGTGCTACGCCAGGGACAACCTTTTCATGGACAAATGATAGACCTTCAATTGGTTTAGCCGCAACAGGGAATGGAGATATTGCCTCATTCACTGGATTAAATACCACTTCAAATCCAGTTGTTGCTACCATTACAGTTATGCCAACAGCCAATGGTTGTGTTGGTCCGGATAGTACATTTACCATTACAGTCAACCCTGTTCCGATAGTTAACACAATTGCAGATCAAGTGTTGTGTGCTAATTTTGCAACTAATGCTATAACTTATACAAGTTCAACCCCAGGAACAACTTTTTCATGGGTGAATAATGCCCCTTCAATAGGCTTAGCTGCTTCCGGTAATGGAGATATTACCTCATTTACAGGATTAAATACAGGTTCTAACCCTGTTGTTGCTACCATTACTGTAACACCCACTGCCAATGGTTGCGTTGGTCCGGATAGTACTTTTACAATTACAATAAACCCTGGGCCATTAGTTAATTCAATACCTGACCAGGTCTTGTGTGCTAACATTGCCACGAATGCAATTAATTATACAAGTGCTACTTTGGGGACTGTATTTGCATGGACCAATAATGCACCTTCTATTGGTTTGGCGGCTTCAGGGAATGGAGATATTACTTCATTTACAGCATTAAATGCAACATCAAATCCAATTGTGGCCACCATTACAGTGACACCAACAGCAAATGGCTGTGTTGGTCCGGATAGTACATTTACTATTACAGTCAACCCTGTTCCGATAGTTAACACAATTGCAGATCAAGTGTTGTGTGCTAATTTTGCAACTAATGCTATAACTTATACAAGTTCAACCCCAGGAACAACTTTTTCATGGGTGAATAATGCCCCTTCAATAGGCTTAGCTGCTTCCGGTAATGGAGATATTACTTCATTTACAGCCTTAAATACCACTTCAAATCCAGTTGTTGCTACCATTACTGTAACACCCACTGCCAATGGTTGCGTTGGTCCGGATAGTACTTTTACAATTACAATAAACCCTGGGCCATTAGTTAATTCGGTTTCAGACCAGATATTGTGTGCAAATACTTTAACTAATGCAATTACTTATACCAGCGCCACTTCCGGAACAGCATATATCTGGACGAACAATGCACTTTCTATTGGTTTAGCTGCTTCAGGCAGTGGAAATATTACTTCATTTACCGGGCTGAATACAACAGCAAACCCAATTGTAGCCACAATTACAGTAACGCCAACAGCAAATGGCTGTGCAGGACCAGACAGCACATTTACAATTACTGTAGACCCAATTCCATCAACCAATGCCATCACTGATCAGATCTTGTGTGCCAATACAGCTACCAATGCAATTACTTATTCAAGTGCAACCCCAGGCACAACTTTCACCTGGACGAATGATAGACCTTCAATCGGACTAGCCGCTACAGGCAACGGCAATATCATTTCATTTACAGGATTAAATACCACTTCAAACCCAGTAGTTGCTACAATTACGGTTACACCAACAGCGAATGGTTGCGTGGGGCCAGACAGCACATTTACAATTACTGTTAATCCTGTACCTTTAGTTAATCCTGTTGCTAACCAGGTTTTATGTGCAAATACAACAACTAATGCAGTTATTTATTCAAGTTCAACAGCTGGAACAACTTATGATTGGATAAACAATACAGCATCTATTGGCCTGGGGGCAAATGGTAATGGTAATATTGCTGCGTTTACAGGATTAAACACAAGTTCAAATCCGGTTGTCGCAAGCATTACAGTAACACCAATAGGGCCAAATGGTTGTGCAGGACCAGACAGTGCATTTACAATTACAGTTGATCCCATACCTTCTGCAAATACAATTCCTGATCAGATATTATGTGCGAATGCAGCAACAAACGCAATAAGCTTTACAAGTGCAACACCCGGGACAACTTATGATTGGGTGAATACAACACCTTCAATTGGTTTAGCCGCCAATGGTAATGGTAACATTGCTTCCTTTTCAGCCATAAACACAACATCAAACCCTATTGTTGCCACTATTACAGTAACCCCAACAGCAAATGGTTGTATTGGACCAGATAGTACACTTACTATTACGGTTAATCCAACACCATTAGTCAATACAATTGCTGATCAAGTGTTATGTGCCAATACTTCTACCACCGCAATCGCCGTTACAAGTGCTACAACCGGAACCGCTTTTGCCTGGACAAATAATGCACCATCTGTTGGGTTGGCAGCAAATGGAAATGGTAATATTGCCTCATTTAATACATTAAATACGACATCAAATCCGATTGTAGCCACAATTACAGTAACGCCAACTGCAAACGGATGTGCTGGTCCGGATAGTACATTTACAATCACAGTTAATCCAATACCATCAGCCAATACGATCGCTGATCAGGTGTTATGTACAAATGCAACAACCAATGCAATAGCCTTTACAAGCAGTACACCCGGGACAACTTATGATTGGGTAAATACAACGCCTTCTATTGGCTTGGCAGCAAATGGAAATGGTAATATCGCTTCATTTACAACTTTAAACACATCTTCAAATATTGTTACAGCTAATATAACTGTAATACCATCAGCAAATGGATGTGTTGGGTTTGATAGTACATTTGCCATTACTGTTAACCCGATACCTTTAGTGGATGGAATAGTCGACCAAGTCTTATGTGCGAACACATCAACCAACGCAATTAATTATTCAAGTGCAACTCCAGGTACTGTTTACAATTGGGTAAATGACACCCCATCTATTGGCTTAGCAGCAAATGGTAGTGGAGATATTGCCTCGTTTACAGCATTAAATGTAACTGCAAATCTCGTTACAGCCACAGTAACGGTGACGCCAATTATGGATGGCTGTGCCGGTCCGGATAGTACATTTACAATTACAGTAAATCCGGTTCCTCTGGCCAATTTAATACCAGACCAGGCACTATGTGCTAATACACCAACCAATGTAATTACTTATACAAGTGCAACTCCCGGAGCGACATTTACATGGATAAACAATGAACCTTCGATTGGTTTAGCCGCTAGTGGTAATAGTGATATTACTTCTTTTACAGGTCTAAACTCAACATCAAATGTTGTTGTTGCCACCATAACAGTAACCCCAACAGCAAATGCTTGCATAGGCCCTGATAGTATATTTACAATTACAGTTAATCCAATACCATCTGTTGATGGAGTTGGAGACCAAGCTTTGTGCGCAAATACATCAACTAATGCGGTAACCTATACAAGTGCTACTCCGGGAACAACTTATGACTGGATGAATACAACCCCTTCAATTGGTTTAGCTGCAAATGGTGTAGGCAATATTGCCTCATTTACAACATTAAATACAACCCCTGACCCTGTAGTAGCAATCATTACAATTACACCGACAGCAAATGGTTGCACAGGTCCTGATAGTACATTTACAATTACAGTTAATCCAAGACCATTAGTCAATTCAGTTGCAGATCAGGCATTGTGTTCAAATTCAGCCACCAATGCAATTAATTATTCAAGTGCGACAGCCGGAACCACTTTTGCCTGGACCAATAATGCACCTTCAATTGGTCTGGCAGCAAATGGTAATGGCAATATTGCTTCATTCACAGGAGTGAATACAACACCAATTCCTGTTATTGCTACTATTACAGTTGCTGCAACCGAACAAAACGGATGTGTTGGACCTGACAGTACGTTTACAATTACTGTGAATCCAATACCATCAGCAAATACAATTCCTGATCAGGTATTATGTGCGAATGCAGCAACAAACGCAATAAACTTTACAAGTGCAACACCCGGGACAACTTATGATTGGGTGAATACAACCCCTTCAATTGGTTTGGCTGCAAATGGTGTTGGTGATATAGCGTCATTTACAGCATTGAATACAACCTCAAATCCTATTATTGCAACAATTACGGTTACACCGACAGCAAATGGTTGTATAGGCCCGGACAGTACATTTACAATAACCATTAACCCTACACCAATAACTAATTCCGTTTCTGATCAGGTTTTGTGTGCAAATATGTCAACCAACGCAGTTGCTTTTACTAGTGCAACAACTGGGGTTGTATTTAATTGGACTAATAGTGTATCTTCAATTGGTTTAGCTGCAATTGGTAATGGTGATATCGCCTCATTTACGGGATTGAATACAACTGCTAACCCAGTAGTATCGACTATCACAATTACTCCAACAGCAAATAATTGTGTTGGCCCGGATAGTACATTTACAATCACTATAAACCCAATTCCAACAACTAATTCAATTCCGGATCAGGAACTGTGTGCACAAACATTAACTAATGCGATCATTTATACAAGTGCTACGCCTGGAACAGCATTCTCCTGGATAAATAATGAGACTTCCATTGGTTTAGCGGCAATTGGAAATGGAGATATCGCCTCATTTACAGGATTAAACGCAACATCCAGTCCTGTTGCTGCAACAATTACAGTTACTCCATTGGCAAATGGATGTATTGGTCCGGATAGTACGATTATAATTACAGTAAATAACTTACCTGATATAACAACAAGAAGTGATACATTAATTTGTGCAGGAGATCCGATTGTTTTGTCTGGTTCTGGTGGGCAAACATATATATGGAATAATGGTGTAACTGATGGTGTTCCTTACTATCCAACACAAACGCAGACGTACACAGTTGTAGGAACGGATATTAACGGTTGTGAGAATATAGATTCAGTGGTTATTTCTGTTGAACAATTACCTGTTGTATCAATTGTAGCTGAAAACTATTCCGGATGTGAGCCGCAGAGTTTTACATTTGTAAATGCTTCTACCGCAGCCAGTGGGCTCAGTAACTGTACCTGGAATTTTGGAGATAATACTGGTGGAAGTGGTTGTGACAGTATTACACATATATTCGCGGCCGGGAACTTTGATTTAACCTTAACAACAACCTCACATACCGGATGCATAAATTCACAAACATATTCAAATTTAATACAGGTTGATCCTTTGCCAATAGCTTCTTTTTCAGCTTCTGCTTCAGAGATTACAACGTTGGATACGGAAGTCGAGTTTGAGAATACCTCTGTTTTGGCAGTAACTTATAATTGGGATTTTGATGATGGTTCTTCCAAGTCCTCCGAGGTAAACCCGGTTCATTTTTATCCGGATCACAGAGCTCAAAACTTTGAAGTGGTTTTAGTAGCCTATTCACCATTAGGTTGCACAGATACAGCATTTACTAGTATTTCATTGACAGAAGAATTGATTTATTATATTCCTAATGCGTTTACACCAGATGGTCTTAGTGCAAATAATGTATTTAATCCTCAAATTTTTAGTGGTGTTGACATCTATGATTTTAGATTTCAAATTTATAATAGGTGGGGCGAAATAGTTTTTGAGTCTTATGATCCTTTGGGAAGTTGGGATGGTACCTATGGCGGTCAAATTGTCCCACAAGGCGTTTATATTTGGAAACTTGACTTTGGATCAAGTAATGACGGCGGAAAGATTATGGATATGGGACATGTTACGGTGTTGAGGTAGGAAATAAAACAGGACAATTAAATTTTTCCACTCAGATAAATGGATGAAATCAGCATATATGCTTTTGGCAGGAATACCAAGCCAACATATAATTTGCTTTCTACTTTAGTTAGTCTCTTTATAGCTCATGTAATCAAAAGAAATAGTGTAGAGAAAAGAATAAAATACCCAAATAAGGCCATAATTTCTATTGTCAATGAAACCAGCTCCCATAGCAATAAAACCACTAGCACTTTCTCCTACAATAAATATGTTTTGTGGATTTATGTTATAGTTTACAGCATGATTAACTAAATACCTAATTGCGCCATTAGCATCTTGAATTCCTCTAAAGTTAGCACGATACCATTCACTTGATCAGACATATTGAATCAGTTCCAATTTGGTATATTACAATTGATATACTGTGAAGTTTGAAATAAGCCCAACCTATAATTAATTGAGGCTGTTGTGAAACCTCGTTTTGCAAAATCTTCTCTAATACGTTTAGAATACCCTTCGTTTTTATCTCCAGTAAACCAAGATCCACCATGAATCATAATTAATAATAGGCGTCCGCAACTAGGGGCAGTGTCGTTCAAGGGATATGAAATGTCTAAGTCTAAAGGGATTGTATCCCCTGCGAAACTTATTCCAAACCATATTAGATATCGTGTTCTTTATCAATTGTATACGGAGTGTTAACCCAATTTTATCCATATAGCATAGAAGGAAAAATCATTAAGCAAAAGGATAAAAAACGTCATATAACTGAATGTAAATATATGAAATGTTGTAAAATTAAAAAGAAGGTGTCTGAAAAGAAAAAAGAAGTCCATGAGAATTGAAAATTTGAAATCACCCCTGTAGGAGGGTACTTGCAAATTTGACAAAAAAAGAGGGTGTTCTGACTTTTCAGACACCCTCTTCATTAAAAGTGTAATAATCTAAACAATCATCATCACAGGATTCTCCAAATTAGCTTTTACAGTTTGCAAAAATTGAGATCCAGTGGCACCATCAACAGCCCTATGGTCGCATGACAGGCTTAGCATCATGACATTGCCTGGAACGATTTCACCATTTTTAACAACTGGTGTTTGTTTAATAGCACCAACTGATAATATGCAACCGTTTGGAGGGTTAATGATAGACGTAAAGTCTTCAATGCCAAACATACCTAGGTTTGAAATAGCAAAAGTACCACCTTCCATATCAGAAGGCTGTAATTTTTTACTTTTGGCTTTTCCTGCCAAATCCTTTATTTCAGCTCCAATTTGAGCCATCCCTTTCGTATCAGTAAACTTAACAACAGGTACAACCAATCCTTCAGGAACCGCTACCGCAATTCCAATATGGATATGATCATTTATTCTAATTCGATCCTCTAACCAATCCACATTAACTGCAGGATGTTTTCTTAAAGCAGCAGCAACTGCCTTAACAACCATGTCATTAAATGAAATTTTAACTTCACCGCTTGCATTCACCGCTTTTCTAGCGGCAATCGCATTGTCCATATCCACTTCCATTTTTAAATAGAAGTGAGGAGCAGAAAATTTTGAAGCAGATAAAGTTCTTGCTATTGCTTTACGCATTTGTGACAATGGCTCATCAGTAAATGATTCCGTTCCAACAGGACCTATAAATACTGGTGCAGCTGAAGTTCCCGCAGGCACATAATTTTCAATATCTCTTTTAACTATTCTACCATGGTCTCCTGTTCCCTGAACATGTGTTAAATTAATATGTCTTTCTTCAGCCATCTTCTTAGCCAAAGGAGATACAAATAATCGCCCATTCGGCGTTTCAACTGAAATGTCTTCAGCCGCCGTTTCAACTGGTGCTGGTTTGGGTGCTGGTTTCTCTGCAACTGGCTCTGGCTTTGTAGCTGGAGCAGGTTCTGCTTCTTCCTCAACCGGAGCACTTGTAGCAGCTTCTGCTAATAATTTGGTAATATCCTCACCTTTATCTCCAATAATGGCTAGGACGTCATTAATTGGTGCAGCTCCACCTTTTTCAACCCCAATATGTAATAAGACTCCATCAAAAAAGGATTCAAATTCCATTGTGGCTTTATCTGTTTCAATTTCCGCTATTAATTCCCCTTCAGATACTTCATCTCCAACTTTTTTGTGCCATTCTGCAACAACCCCTTCAGTCATTGTATCTGATAATTTTGGCATTCTTACTATTTCAGCCATAGTGCGTTTAATTTTTTTAAATTAGTTTATGCTAAGAATTCTTTAACGTATGGGTAATCATTTTGTTGGTACACATCCTTAAATAATTCCTCTTTTTCTGGGAATGGAGAATCTTCAGCAAATTTAACTGCGTCCATTACTTCCTTTTTCGTGTCAACCTCAATTTTATCAATTTGCTTTTGAGTAAGGTATTTATTTTCCTTAATCACACTAAGAACATGTTGAATAGGATCTCTTTCCATCCAATCACTTACCTCGTCTTTGGTTCTATATTTTTGAGGATCTGACATTGAATGTCCTTTATATCTATATGTTCTAATATCTAATAAAGTTGGGCCATCACCTCTTCTTGCTCTGTCAGCTGCTTCCTCAATTGCTTCGTGAACTGCTTCAGGACTCATACCGTCAACAACAAAAGAAGGCATTTCATAAGACGCCCCCATTTTAGACATATCTGTCACGTTAGTGGTTCTTTCAACTGAGGTCCCCATGGCGTAGTTGTTATTCTCAATAATAAAAATAACTGGCAGTTTCCAAACCATAGCCATGTTGAATGTCTCGTGCAAAGCACCTTGTCTTGCCGCACCGTCACCAAATGAACAAACACAAAGATTGCCAGTTTCGTTGTACTGTTCAGCAAATGCAATACCAGCACCCATTGGAATTTGAGCGCCTACAATACCATGTCCACCCATAAATCCGCGCTCCATATCAAAAAAGTGCATTGAACCACCTTTTCCTTTTGAGCAGCCAGTACTTCTTCCATATAACTCTGCCATTAAAACTTTAGGGTCTGTTCCTAATGCAATTGGATGACCGTGGTCTCTGTATGCTGTAATATGTTTATCACCTTTTATACAGGCAGACACCGTACCAGCAGCCACAGCTTCTTGTCCAATATAAACGTGCAAGAATCCACCGAACTTTTGTTGAATATATAATTGCGAAATTTTCTCCTCAAATCGTCTAATCATTAACATGTCTTTATACCATTTGATATAAGTCTCTTTTGAGAATTTACTCCCCTTTGTTTTTCTGGTTGTTTTTGATGGTGCTTTTTTTACAGCCATAGTATGTTATAATAGTTATTACTTACTGACAAATATAAATCTTTATTTGAATATATATTCAAGTTTTTGAGTGAAATTCAAAGAGATTTAAGCTTACCTATTTGGCACAAAAAAAGCCCCAACAAATGTTGAGGCTTTTATATATTGAATGTTGTATATTATCTCTTAGCTAATCTTTCAGAAGATACAGATAACTTCTTTCTACCTTTTCTTCTTCTTGAATTTAAAACGGCTCTACCATTTTTAGTTGCCATTCTACTTCTGAAACCATGTTTGTTTCTTCTTTTTCTTAATGATGGTTGAAACGTTCTTTTACTCATTTCTCAAGCTTTTATTTCTATTATAAAGTTCTGTTTTCCTTAATTCGGACTGCAAAGATAAATAAAAATTGAGGACTACAAAGTTTATTTTTAAAAAAAGTCATTTTTCTTTTCAATAATCAACTGTTCATATTTAAAAACGGACTATTTTTGTGCTAAATTAATAGAAAGTATGTTAGGAAGAAGAAATACTAGAGCTAATAAGGAAGAGAAAGTCAAACTGACTCCGGCATCCTACAAACAAGCTCGGAATTTCTTAAGTTTTCTGAAACCATATCGTTTCATCTATAGCATTGGTTGGCTATTTTTGATTCTATCTAGCTTTACAGCCATGTTGTTTCCTTTATTGATGGGACAATTATTAGGAAAAGATGGTAATTCCGCCGTTAGTGTGAACAATATGCCGAGTCTTGATCTTCCAACATTAAGCATTAAAGGTGTTTTATTAATGATGGTAATTGTTTTTGCAGCACAAGCTATTTTTTCTTTTTTCAGGGTAGTGATATTTTCAACTGTTACAGAGAACACTTTAAAGGATATTAAAACTAAGGCATTTCAAAAATTGGTTAATTTTCCTATCAAATTTTATAATTCAAATAAGGTAGGTGAGTTGACTTCACGAATTGCGACTGATATTAATTTATTGCAAGAAACCTTGAACACAACAATTGCTGAGTTTTTCAGGCAATTTATTACCATAATTATCGGTGTCGGTTTTATTGTGTATGCCTCATGGATATTAGCTTTATGGATGCTTGCTGTCATTCCGTTAGTTTCAATAATTGCAGTTATCTTTGGTAGACAAGTTAAAAAATTGTCTACACGTGCCCAAGACGAATCAGCGAAATCAAACGCGGTTTTAGATGAAGTACTTACAGGCATTTTTAATGTTAAAGCGTTTACGAATGAGACTTATGAATATAACCGTTACTACGACAAAGTGAATAATGTTGCCAAATTGAGTATTAAAAATGGGTTATTGCGTGGTGCTTTTGTGTCGTTTATTGTTTTTGCTTTATTTGGGGCCATTGTATTTATTATTTGGAAAGCCAAAACTATGGTGCCAAGCCAAATTTCAAATGAAGAATTTTATGCGTTCGTTTTGTATACCATTTTTGTAGGTGCATCCTTTGGCGCGTTACCTGATTTATATGCAAAAATTCAAAAAGCAATTGGGGCTTCAGAGTATTTGATGAATTTATTAAATGAACCAGTAGAGGAGACTGAAGAAAAGGAAGCTTTGCCAGTATTTAATGGAAATATTACATTCGATAATGTTCATTTTTCTTATCCATCTCGTCCAGATGTTGAAGTGCTAAAAGGGATTAGTTTCTCTGCCAAACATGGAAATACTGTTGCCTTAGTTGGGAGTTCTGGAGCTGGTAAATCTACTATTTCATCTTTATTACTCAAGTTTTATGAGGTTAATGCAGGGACTATTAAATTTGATAATCATGATATCAATGATTTTTCAAATGAAAGTGTGAGAAACCAAATTGCCATTGTACCACAGGAAGTGATATTATTTAGTGGATCAATCCGCGATAACATTGTTTATGGTGATTTGGAAGCAACTGATGATGAAATAATGAAAGCAGCTAAAAAAGCCAATGCTTTTGAGTTTATTGAGAAATTCCCTGATGGATTTGATACTGAAGTAGGGGATAGAGGTATTCAATTGTCAGGTGGACAAAAACAACGTATTGCCATTGCAAGAGCGGTTTTGAAAAACCCGAAATTATTAATTTTAGATGAGGCAACAAGTGCCTTGGATACTGAATCTGAAAAACTGGTTCAAGACGCTTTAGAAAAGTTAATGGCTAACAGAACTTCAATTGTTATTGCTCATAGATTATCAACCATTAAAAATGCTGATATAATTCTTGTTCTTGAGGATGGACAAGTGAAAGAGCAGGGCAAACACGAAGATTTAATTGCTAATGAATCAGGTGTGTACTATCATCTGAACAATGCTCAAATTTAAATAATTTTAAACGCTAAACGCTAAATGCAATTCAACCCAACTTAGCACGAATTGGAATTGTATAAAGTAGTGGATTATTTCTATTGTGATCAATACCAGGTGTCCATTTTTCGAAAAGTTTAATCACTCTAAGTGACTCTTTGTCTAATGCTGGTGAAACACCTTTAACCACGTTAACATCACTTATACTACCATAATAATTGATGTTAAACTGCACATAAACGGTACCTTGTTCCCCCATTTCTCTTGAATATTCTGGATATTTGAAATTTTCTGCAATAAATTTAGCCATAGCAATTTCTCCTCCGGGAAATTCAGGTTCTTTTTCTAATGGATCATTTGGTTCTACGGTTTTTCCTTCTTCATCAAACCACTCAGCTTTCAGAGGTTCTCCATTTTCATAAGTTTCAATGGCTGCAATTTTGCCTGATTTATGGTAAAATTTCCATTCACCTTCTCGTTTACCGCTAACATATTTACCTTGGTAGTCAAGTTTTCTGTTTTTATACCAACTCTTCCATTCTCCAGTCTTTTGGTTATTGTCATACCTTCCTAAAAGTGTTAGGGTATCATTATGCCATTGCATATATCTACCTTGGTAAACACCTTTCGAGTACTCTATAAGTGCGCTCTTTTTGCCTTCTGAGGTAAAATAGTTCCAGGCACCAAATTTTTGATCTTTAACATATTCTCCTTCTTCTATAACTTTTTGATTTTTGCCATAATGACGCCACAGACTTATTTTTTGCCCATTGTTGTAACCACCTTCTTTAACTTTTAGACCGTTTTGATCATAATACACAAAATGACCAATCTTAATATCCAGATCTGCGCTTTTAAAACTACCTGTCATATAAATTCCTCCTCCAGAAAAAAATTGTTTTACACCAATCGTACCGTCTTGGTTTTTAAAAACTTTAACATAATACGACGCCATTTTTTTCTTTGTCTTCTCTAAGTCTATGGTGCAATAAAAGACAGTAGTGTCCTTTTTGCCAAAACTGGTATTGGAATTTACAAGTGCTATACTGAGTAGAAAAAAAGTCAGGAAGGTATATTTCATATGGTCAATTATATAGAATTGTAAACAAAATTATAAAATGTTTCATTTATTTTATAGCTTGATTTAAATATTATTTAATGATTCAAATACAATACCAAATATTCAGTATCAAAATAAATATCTCCAACTTTTAGATCATTTTTAACACGACCTTGATTTTCGAAACCACATTTCAAATAAAATTTAGCGGCTGAGGCGTCTGTATGCAACACCCACAAATGGATTTGTTCTAAGCCTTTCATTTTACTTGTTCTGTCCAATAAATCATTGATTAGTTTTGTACCAATGCCACGCTGCCTGTATTTGGGATCAATATACATAGCATGTATCATGCCTTTATGATGGGCTTTTGACCGTAGATCTCTTCTGAATTTTAGAAAGCCAAGTAATTCATCTTCGTCATTGAACGCGCCTAAAACGAACCATTTTGGCGGAGAGCCATTCATCACTAACTCTTCTCTAAACTCACTCAAGGGTTTATTTCGTTCATCTTCATAGCTTTCACTGAATGCAAAAGGTGATTCTTGATAACTCCACAATCTGAGCCGTCTGTATGCCGCAGCATCTTCTAATGTTAAAAGCCTAACGATAATGGATAGATTCACAATTTAAATTGTTGAGGTGGTAATCACCTAAAGATATCATTTTATCTTTTCATTGAATAATGAACTGGAATTAGTTTAATTATGCAAACCATGTTTTTTGCCTAATTCTAATAAAAAGGCATAAGCGTCATTATAATTATTCTTGATTTTTCCATCAAGAATAGCTTCTTTGATTTCATTTTTAAGTTCTCCAACAATTTTTGATGGTTCAAGGTTAAATGTTTTAATAATTTCTTGGCCTGAGACAGGAGGTTGAAAATTACGAACATTGTCCTTTGCTTCAACATCTTTCAGTTTCTTTCTAACCTTCTGAAAATTATTCCTAAACTTTTGCACCTTTAATTCATTCTTTGAGGTGATATCAGCATTGCATAAGGTCATTAAATCATCAATATCATCCCCAGCTTCAAAAAGCAATCTTCTGATTGCAGAATCAGTTACATTACCTTTAACTAGGGCAATAGGACGCAAATGAAGCTTCACTAATTTTTGGACATACTTCATTTTTTGATCCAATGGTAGTTTTAGTCGCTTAAAGATACCACCTACCATCCTGGCACCCATGTCTTCATGCCCATGGAAAGTGAAACCAACTTTAGAATTAAACTTTTTAGTTCTTGGTTTTGCAATATCATGCATAATTGCAGACCAACGTAGCCATAAATCATCTGTATTCTCAGAGATATTGTCCAAGACTTCTAAGGTATGATAAAAATTATCTTTGTGAGATTTACCTTCAATAATATCAACACCATATAAATCTGTCATCTCAGGAAAGAATTGATGCAACAGTTTTGTATTGAACAAAATTTTAAAACCTCTGGACGGCTGTTCTGCTAAAATAATTTTATTGAGTTCATCAATAATACGTTCTTCCGAAATAATTTCAAGACGTTTAGCATTGGAAGACAGCGCTTTCAAAGCATTAGATTCAATCTTAAACCCTAGTTGAGAAGCAAATCTAACAGCTCTCATCATTCTTAATGGATCATCAGAAAAGGTAATGTCAGGGTCTAATGGTGTTCGAATAATTTTTTTGTCCAAATCTATGAGACCATCAAAAGGGTCGATTACCTCGCCAAATGTACTTTCATTTAGGCTGATCGCAAGGGCATTGATTGTAAAATCGCGTCTGTCTTGATCTTCTTTTAAAGTCCCTTTTTCTACAATAGGTTTCCTAGAGTTTCTAGAATAGGATTCTTTTCGAGCACCTACAAACTCAACTTCAATATCATTAAACTTGAATGCAGCAGTGCCAAAGTTTTTGTAAAAGGCTACTTTTTTCACGTCTAAAGCCTCTGCGACTTTTTCAGCCAGCACTAAGCCACCTCCCAAAACAACAATGTCAACATCCTTCGACGGTCGTTTTAAAATGATATCACGGACAAAGCCACCAATCACAAAACTAGATAATTGATTGTCCCGCGAAACTTTTGAAATGGTTTCAAATAGTTGGGAATTGATATGTGCTTTTAAATTCAACGTTTTTATTTTCTTATAATTTTCACTTCACCATCTTCTCCTATTTTAATAATTTGTGAAGGGGCATATTTTGTGACTTCAAATTTACGATCTATTATTAAATCGACAGCAGATTTGATATCTTCATTAATATCATCAAAATTTTTTGGAAAGGGTTGACCAGAAATATTTGCTGAGGTTGACACCAGACCATGCCTTAATTTAGTGATTAAACCACTACAAAATTCATGTTTAATGAATCGAATGGCTATACTGTCATCTGAGCCTAAAACTTGGTTGGAAACGTATTGTCCTTGAGGATAAATAATGGTTAGTGGTTGATTGGCAAAATCAATTAAATCAAAACAAACGTCAGGTATGATTTTGGCGTAACGACTCAATAAATTTTCAGAATTAACAAGCAGAATAAAACTTTTGTCTTGATGACGTTGCTTTATTGTATTGATTTTTTGAAGTGCTATTTCATTTTTTGGATCACAACCCAAACCCCAAACTGTGTCAGTTGGGTAAAGAATTATTCCACCATCCTGAATGACCTTGGCAGCTGCTTCAATTTGAGTTTTCACGGGGCAAAAATATAAAAAAAACCATCCTGACAGAGCCAAGATGGTTTTTAAATTATAATAATAACTATGGTTATTTTATAACCAATTTTTTTGTTGTTGTTGAATTGCCACTTTTTACGCTGACAAAATAAATACCGGCATTTAATTTTTTTGTATCAATAACTTGTTTAACAGGTGGATTTTCAATACTTTCTACCACTTTTCCAACTGTATTATAAATCTCAATTAATTGAGTGCCTTCTGGACTTTCAATGGTGACATTTTCATCAGCAGGATTTGGATATAAGTCAATAGCAATGTTTGAACTAGATTGACTAATACTTGCAAATTGTTGTGTATCATCTTTTGACCAGACTATTTTAAAAGATACAACACCAGCATTAGGGATAGAAACTAGAATTTCTCCGTAAATAAATAATGGAAATTTGGTATCGTTGGGCGAATAATAAGCATAACTCTTTCGCTCAACTGAAATTGTACCTAGCTGGGAAGGTCCACTTGAATTCTCTGTTGTTTTAATTCTAATCACATCTGAATATGTATTGCTTCCTAATACTAAAGATCCAGTTCCATCTGCAATTACATTAACCGTTCCAGTCAAGGTAATAGAACCTAGTAAAGGAACTATCGCTTCACCAACAACATTATCATTAACTTCACTCCCGAATGACATTGGCAATTCCAATCCAATCATTTCATCCGTATCATATTTTACAATATAATCAGCTCCAGCTGAGGTGAAGATATAACCGTCAATTATTACTTTATCATCAGAAGGACTATTCGAGAAGAAAGTTTGGATGCCAGAATCAAATTGTTCTTGATATTGTGCATTTGGAAAATCGGCCTGAGATGGTGAATTAGAAATGTCAATCACAGTATTTGTGGCTTGAGGTTCACCTGCGGCCATTAATAAGCCACTATAATCCCAAGTTATTCCAGTGCCGACAATAGTTTCAAGATCTGTCATTGAAGTATCGACTGCATAATATTGATAAGAATCGCCCAACGTTAATGTGTCGGAAGTCGCCAGCGTTTGACTAAACAAATTTGTAGCAGAAAGTAATATGATATAAAGTAAAATTTTTTTCATCTTTTTAATTTAGTTTAGTCTATTTGTTATTACAAATTAACACTTTTGTAAACGAAATTAAAAATAAAAAGGTTGCAGATTTGAAAAAATTAGCAAAAATTAGCGTTTTGGTCATTGGACTGCTTAGTATTGTTTTACTATACGGTGTAAGTCAGGTGAGTTTTGATTATGATTTTACAACGTTCTACGAAGAGGGTGATCCTGATACCCAATTTTTTGATGATCATAAAATTCGTTATGGGTCAGATAATGACTTTGTTTTCATTTCTTTAGAAAACGAAGGTAGTGTATTTGAAACTGATTTTTTGTTGCAAGTTGATGGCTTTGTCAAAGCACTTAATGAAGATAGTTTGGTTTCTTCAGCAGTTTGTTTAACGAACATGAATGATTTTGTCAAAACGCCTTTTTCAAGAGCTACCTTTAAAGTTCCATATTTAACTATTTGCGATACATGTGACTATACTCAAGATTCAATAAGAATATTTAGTCGACCAGAAATCAGTCAGTTTTTAATTAATAAGGACGCCACTGGTTTAATGGTAAGGGTAGATCATGAACCTTATCTGTCCAAAAAAAAATGCGACTTATTAAAACAAAACATTGACGATTTATTAGCTGAAAAAGATTTGTCCAGATACCATTATGCAGGAAGAGCTATAGGACAGAGTTATTATATTGATACCATGAAGTTTGAGACTCTATTTTTTGTTGGGATGTCATTTGGATTGGTTATTGTTTTTCTCTTTCTGTCGTTTAGATCGTGGTGGGGTATTTGGTTACCTTTAATAATAGTGTCTGCTTCAATGCTATGGATTATTGGTTTAACTGGAGTAATAGGGGAGCCTATCAATATTATGTTAACTGTTTTGCCTAGCATTATTTTTATAGTGGCTATGTCAGATGTTATTCATTTGGTGTCAAAATACCTTGAAGAATTGCGGTTAGGCAAGACCAATCAAGAGGCGGTAAAAGTAGCTTATAAGGAAGTTGGTCTAGCAACTTTACTAACTTCAATAACTACAGCGATTGGTTTTTTAAGTTTGTTAACTGTTCCTCTTCAGCCCGTTAAAATATTTGGAATTTACACTGCTTTGGGGGTGTTTATTGCTTTTATATTGGCATATACGCTATTGCCAGCGCTGCTTGTATTAGTAAAACCACCTAAATTAGCACAAACCAGAATTGTAAACAATTTGTGGTATAAGATTCTTCACCGGACTTTGAGTTTTGTAATTAGACGTAAAGCAGCCGTTTTAATTTCCTTTATTGGGATTGTTTTACTGGGTTCAATAGGTGCTTTTCAAGTCAGATCAAATTATTTTTTATTGGAAGATTTAAAGAAGGATAACCCAATGCGGATTCAATTCGATTATTTTGATGCGGAATATATGGGTCTAAAACCTTTTGAATTATCGGTTGCTGTCAAAGATACCAATTCCTCCGTTTTGGACTATGACATTTTGAGCCAAATTAATTTGTTGGATTCTTTTTTAACTCATGATTATGGATTGACTCAGACTTTTTCTCTAGCTTCAGTATTAAAAATAGCCAATAGAACAGAGCATGCTGGACAAGCAAAGTATTATCGTTTTCCTGATGAAAAAGATGCGAAACAATTTATCAAAACAATACAAAAAATAAAATCGCAAAATATATTATCTCGAATGGTAGATTCTACTGAACGATTTTCAAGAGTTTCAAGCACAATGGGAGATATTGGTAAGGTTGAAACGAACAAGAAAAATGATCGTTTATATGCTTTTGTCAAACAAGAAATGGATACTAGTCTTGTGGACATTAGATTAACTGGTACCGGATATTTACTGGACAAAAATATGGGAACAATTTCTAAAAATCTAACTATTGGTTTGATTCTGGCAATTTTAATTGTATCCATTTTGATGGGTTTTTTATACCGATCTGTTAAAATTGTACTCATTGCTATAGTTCCAAATATGTTACCCTTGCTTTTGCTAGCTGCCATACTCGGGTATTTTGGGATTGACTTAAAAGTATCGACCGCCATTATTTTTACTATTGCATTTGGAATAGCGGTTGATGATACCATTCATTTTATGAGCAAATTTAAACTTGAGCTTAACAAAGGTAAATCTGTTTTATATGCATTGAAGAGAACATATCTTTCAACCGGAAGAGCCATTGTCCTCACTTCTTTGATTATTTGTTCCGGATTTTTACTGCTCATGTTCTCTAACTTTTTGGGTACATTTTATATCGGTTTGTTAATTAGTCTGACTCTAGTATTTGCCTTACTTGCAGATTTATTTTTATTACCGGTACTAATCCTTTTTTTCTTTGGAAAGAAATAGTAAATTTGTTCATTACTAAAAAACAAATAAAATGAACGAGATACCAAGAAGACTGATTGCATTAATTGTAGTTGTATTAATCACAGTTGTTATATTATTTAAATCCTCTGTTACGATAAACGCTGGTGAAAATGGCGTATTATTTCAAACTTTTGGAAATGGAGTTTACACTGAAGCACCTTACGACGAAGGCTTTCACATTATTGCACCATGGAATAATATGATTGTTTACCAAGTAAGACAACAAAAAATATCTGAAAGTATGGCTGTCTTGTCTTCAAATGGATTAGAAATTAAATTGGACGTGACACTACAATTTGAACCAATTAAAAAAATGTTGCCTTTATTACATAAGGAAAAAGGAACAAGTTATATAGACGATATTGTGATTCCTGCTATTCGATCGGCTACAAGAAGTGTAATTGGACGATACACTCCAGAAGAAATCTATTCAAGCAAGAGAGATGCTATACAAGAAGAGATTGATGAGGAAACTAAGGTGATACTTGAAAAACAATATATTGCTGTGAACGAAGTTCTAGTGAGAGACGTAACTTTGCCAAATACCATTAAAATGGCGATTGAAGAAAAACTAAAGCAAGAACAAGAGTCATTACAGTATGAATTTAGATTGCAGAAAGAAAAGAAAGAAGCCGAAAGAATTCGAATCAACGCTGAAGGTAAAGCTGAGGCAAATAGAATTCTAAACGCCTCTTTAACTGCTAATATTTTGCAAGAAAAAGGAATTGAAGCCACTTTAGAATTGGCAAAATCGCCTAACACTAAGGTTGTTGTAGTGGGAGGAAAAGACGGATTACCTTTAATTTTAGGAAATAATTAATCATAAGTCAAGCGATTGAACAAAAAAAGACCCTTTTACGAAAGGGTCTTTTTTTTAAAATTAATTTAAGGTTTTACCTTTTTTAATTTTCTCTTCCAATTCAATTAACTTTTGCTCTGCTTGCTTAATCTTTTCTTTTTTAGCTTCATATTCAGCTGTAGGTAACTTTTTTCCACTTTCTTCCAGTTCAGCCTTAGCTTGTTCGATTTTGACTTTTGCAGATTGAACACTATCTTCTGCTTTTAGCAACGACTCATCCAATTCCTTTTCTTTTTCTTTTTTATTCAATTCAGCATTCTCCTTTTTTAGCTTAGCTTCTTCTGCTCTATTTTGACCAAATGCCTTACCTTCTAAATCTCCTTTGTTTTTACCATAAGCATTACCATTATTCGATTTAGGCTTATCTTTTTTTGGTTTTGCTTCAGAATTTTCATTTTTCACATCCTTTGATTGGTCATCACTAGATTCCAGAGTGTTTTTAGATTTTGAATCCCCTTTTTTTGAGCTCAAACCTTTACCTTGAGGCTCTTTTTTGTCTTTTTTATTTTCATCCTCAAAGCCCTCATGGCTTTCTTGCTCCATTTCATGCTTTATTTGTTTTTCATGTTTTTGTTTTGCCTTTTCAGCTTTTTCATTCTTTTCCTTTTGATGTTTTTCAGTTTTTTCTTCTTGCCCTTGAGCCAAAACCGTACTTGATATAACCAATAAGGCAATGGCTAAAATTATTTTTCTCTTTTTCATAGTTGTTATAATTCGTTTATAATATCGTTTAATTCATCAGTAGATTGCTGAATTTCAATAGAAGATGATTCAATAACTCCTGATATAGAATCTAAATGATGAGTTTCATTTTCTAATATCAAGGTAGATTCTAATTCTGGATTCAACTGATCATTCACTTGAGCTTCATTTCCACATCCACTAATTAAGCATAAGACAAAGATCGTTCCAATTAATTTTTTCATAAGTTTTTTAATTTAATGGGTTAAATCAAATTTAGTCAAAAAAACAAACTATTTAGGTTGACATAGTTTTAAAAAAAAAACGGCAATTAATTTTATTCCTGCATTGGTAATAAATGCTTAAGATCAAGAATAAGATATATAGTCAATAAGATAGGGTGGATGAAAAAAAGCAAATTATTTTCGTCAAACGAATCAACTTGAACTAGTTATAAAAATTGTTACGTTTTACGCCAAGCTAAGAGATAAAATCATATTCTACAATTCAGACTTTCGCTAATGTTTTATTGGCTTTCTAGATGTAACCTTTTAAAAAATATCGGGGTATACTTTAACAAAAATTTGTACCTTTACTCGACCCGTAATCTTGATATATAAAAGTGCTTTGATGAAAAGTAAGAGCTATTTGAATTGCATTCCTTTGCTTTTAGGACTATTGTTGCCCTTAAACTCTTATGGTCAAAGCTTTGTTAATGAAGATCTTGATGGGACTATTTCAGTTTCAAGCACCCCTACAAGTTGGTTAAAAGTAGACTATACTGATCCTGTGAGTCTTGCCAATAATATTGGTACAGATATCCCTGATGTTTGTGGATTAACAGGACCTGTTAATCTTTCAGGTATTAGTGGTAATCCTTACTCTGGTAATACCTTTTTAAGCGGTGTTTTCTCAGAACCAGCAGCTGGTATTATTGTGCAAGAAGGGATACAGCAAACAGTTTCTGGATTTAGTACAAGTGTGGTCTATACAGTCAATTTTTATCAAGCTGTAGTCAAACAGTCAAATCTGCTTGATCAAACAGGGGGTTGGGATGTATACGTTGATAATACACTGATTGCAACTTCTGCTATATCAACAAGTACTTTGGCGTTTGATTCTAATAATCTTGTTTGGGAGTTTAGAAGCATGTCTTTTTTACCTACTTTGGGGACACATACCATTAAATTTTTACCACATGATGATGATGGTAATCAAGTAACCTCTTCAACTGATATTACGGGTGCATTGAGGATGGGTATTGACAGTATTTATCTTGAACCTATTCTGGATTGCAACTTATTAATAGACTTAGGTCCAGATACATTGCTTTGTACTGGAGATACTTTAGTACTGGGATATGATACTTTACCTGGATATAATTTTTTGTGGAGTAACGGACTAACCGATTCTATTATCAATGTTGATACTGCTGGAACCTACATTCTTCAATTGGATACCAGTTTGTGTTCTTATGGAGATACAATTGTAGTTGATTTTGTTTTAGACACCATAGATCTTGGAAATGACACGTTACTCTGTATTGGAGATAGCATCTTATTTGATGTGACCACTACTGGTGCAACTTACCTCTGGAGTGATGGCAGCACAGATTCTGCTCTGGTGGTATCCCAGGCTGACACAGTCTGGGTAGATGTCAATATTGGGAACTGCACCTATACAGATACTGTAATCGTGACCTATTATGCTGTTAATGATACTTTTTTAGGACCAGATACTTCTTTTTGCGTTGGCACATCTATTGACATTGAAACTAGTTTGTATGGTAGTTCCTATCTATGGGATAATACAGCAACTGATTCTTTAATCACTTTAATCACTGAGGACACAGTATGGTTAGAGGTAGTTTCTAATGGCTGCTTATATACTGATACCATTGCGGTGACATACTATCCAATTTTGAATCTTGATTTAGGGAATGATACAACTTTATGTGAAGGAGACTCCATTGCACTTGATGTCACAATGAGTGATGTCACCTATCTGTGGAGTGATAATTCAACAGACTCCGTACTGACTGTTGGACAGGCTGATACCATTTGGGTTGATGTGATGCAAAATGGGTGTATTTACTCAGACACTATTATTATTGATTATTTTACTCCAATACTTGTAGACCTTGGTAATGATACGATATTATGTCAAGGAGTTACGATTACGTTGGACGCAACGGACCCTGCAGCAACCGGATATTTATGGTCAGATTTAAGTATAAATTCAACATTGATGGTCGGTCAAATCGATACTGTCTGGGTAGAGGTTTCTGATGCCAATTGTGTATATACTGATACCATTGAAATTAATTATCATCCATTGAATGATACTTTTTTAGGTCCCGACACTTTGTTTTGTGTTGGCACCTCGATAGACATAGAAACTAGCTTGTATGGAGATTCTTATTTATGGGATAATGGTTCAACAGATTCTTTAATTACGTTGGTTACTGAAGATACCGTATGGCTGGATGTCCTTGTTAATGGTTGTTTATATTCTGACACAGTTGCAGTCAATTACTTTCCAATTTTGAACGTTGATTTAGGTAATGATACAATCCTTTGCGAAGGTGATTCGCTATTACTTGATGTCACAATGGCCAATGTTACTTATTTATGGAGCGATAATTCAGTAGATTCTGTATTGGCTGTTGGTCAGCCAGATACCATTTGGGTAGATGTCATGCAAAATGGATGTATTTATTCTGATACCATTATCGTAGATTACTATACACCTATTGTTGTAGATTTAGGCAATGACACAACCTTATGTTCTGGTAACACAATTACCTTAGATGCTACTGATCCAGTATCAACAGGATACTTATGGTCTGATTTAAGTATCAACCCAACGTTGACAATTAGTCAAATTGACACTGTCTGGGTTGAGGTTTCAGATGCCAATTGTGTGTATACTGACACCATAGAAATTGATTACTTTCCCCTGAATGACACCTTTTTGGGTCCAGATACATCATTTTGTTTTGGCAGTTCAGTTGAGATTGAAACCAGCTTATATGGTACTTCCTATTTGTGGGATAATGGCACAACAGATTCTGTAATTACTTTATCTATGCCCGATACAGTTTGGTTAGATGTTAATCTCAATGGTTGCTTTTTTTCAGATACAATCATTGTCACAAACTTCCCTGTTTTAAATGTTGATTTAGGGAATGACACTATACTCTGTTTGGGTAATTCTATTACCTTGGATGCGACCGCTCCAAATGCATCCTATGTATGGAATACTGCTGAATTAACCCCTATTATTACAGTTAGTCAAGCCGATACAATCTGGGTAGACGTTACTCAAAATGGGTGTGTTTATACAGATTCAATTATCGTTGATTACTATACACCGATTATTGTTGACCTTGGAAATGATACCACTTTATGTGAAGGGGCTGATATTACCCTTGATGCGACTGATCCGGCTGCAATATCATACTTATGGTCAGACTTTAGTACTAATCCAACTTTAACGGTTTTGGCTGCTGATACAGTTTGGGTTCAAGTGTCAGATGTCAACTGTACTTATATAGACTCAATAGAAATAACTTATTATCCTGCTTTGGATATTGGTTTTCCTGATGATACGACCCTTTGTGTTGGAGATAGCCTTGTTTTGTCTACCAATTTTGTTGACGCTACATATCTTTGGTCGGACTTGTCCATTGATAATAAATTAACTATTTTCTCTTCTTGTCAAGTCTGGCTGGATGTGACACAATATGGATGTCTCTATACTGATTCGATAGATATTCTATTTAACAGTTTACCTATTGTAGATTTAGGACCAGATACAACTTTTTGTGAAGGAACAAACTATCTCTTAGATGCTCAAAATCCAGGATCAAATTTTGAGTGGCACGATCTATCAAATAGTCAGACTTTTACAGTAACATCTACTGGAGATAATTGGGTAACGGTAACAGATGTTAATGGTTGTGAGGCTTCAGATACTGTGTATGTAGAAGAAGCAATTATTAATATTGATCTTGGTCCAGACTTATTATTGTGTGACGGTGAGACCCAGGTTTTTGATGCCTCTCATCCAAATGCAACTTACGTTTGGCAAAATGCCTCTGTATCCAATACGTTTACTGTGACTTCTCCTGATACTTATTTTGTAACCGTAACTGTCGATAATTGCTCTGATGCAGATACTGTAATTGTTGACTATGTTTATCTTTCAGCAGATTTTGATGTTCAGTCCAACGCCTGTGTTGGTGAAGAGGTTAGTTTTACAAATTTATCATTAGTTACTAGTGGGAATGATGTTATTTCTAGTTCTATCTGGGATTTTGGTGATAATGTTATAAATACGAATGATGATCCAACACATATTTATTTTGCTGGAGATGTCAGTTATTCTGTAAGTTTAACTGTTAATACAGGAAATAACTGTTCTGCTACAACAGTATTAACAAATATCATTTCTGTACACACCAATCCAATAGCTAATTTTAAGTTTACTCCTGAAGAGGTTGATGAATTAAGCCCAATAGTTCAGTTTAATAATTTGTCTTCTGATGAAGATTTATGGTTTTGGACATTTGATAAATTTGGAACATCTACTGAAGAAAACCCAGAATTTGAATTTCCACAGAACAGTGCTGGTACAGCTGAAGTCACCTTGGTAGTAACTGATAATTTTGGTTGTGTTGATTCTATTTTGAAGGAAATTCACATCAAAGAAAATGTTATTTTCTACGTTCCTAATGCGTTTACACCGGATAGCTACGGGTTTAATAGTTTATTTATTCCTGTATTCACAGATGGGTTTGATCCTTATTCCTATCATATGTCTATTTATAATAAATGGGGAGAAATTGTTTTCGAAAGTTATAACCATGAAGTTGGCTGGGATGGTACCTATGCAAATACTATTATGGAAATGGGAGTATTTATCTGGAAAATTGAATTTGACGAAAATATCGAATCTGAAAAGCATATAGTTACTGGTCATGTGACCTTGCTCCGCTAATTATTTATTTCAAAATAACATTAATACCATCTATTCTTTTTGTTAAGAATTATTCTCTTTGATGTCATTTTATCACTTTTTTGTCGATAACAAATTTAATTGTTAGGATAAAGATGGCGAATTTGTAATTTGGTTAAATTAGAAACTTAAAATTTTGTATTTTTGCTAGTCAAATTATAAAGCACTATGAAGATTTTAAAAACCATTTCAGTATTTATTTTAGTATTATCATTTTCGGCTTGCGGTCAATCAGGTGATAAAACCCAAACAACGGTAGAAAAAGAAGTAGAAGTTATCACTCAAGATGGTGAAACAGAAACTTATTTAGCAGAAGATTTGACTGCCGAAGAATGTAAAGCATTAATAGAGAAAGGCAATCTAACAATTGTTGATGTTAGAACTCCAGAGGAATGTGCAGGAGGAATGATTGAGGGTGCCATTAATATTGATTTCAGAAGTGATGATTTTAAAGCTAAAATGGATGAATTAGATAAAACAAAACCTGTTTTAGTCTACTGTGCTGCTGGGGGTAGAAGTGGTAAAACGAAGGATATGTTGCATGATATGAAATTCAATGCTGTCTATAATTTATTAGGTGGGTACGGTAATTGGCCTTATAAAAATTAATCAAAGGTCAGAGGAGCGAACGTGTCAGAGAGAATCACCTATTTTGCAGATGTTATTTTACCATTAAGTATTCCTAACACGTATACTTACAGGGTGCCTTTCGAGTTAAATGATACTATTGCAATTGGAAAAAGAGTGATAGTTCCTTTAGGAAGGAGCAAGTACTATACCGGTATTGTTAAATCAGTTCATGAAACCGTTCCTCAAAAATATCAAGTTAAATATATTGAGACTATTTTAGATGATTATCCAATTGTAACAATCCGACAGTTAGGGTTTTGGGATTGGATGACTAAGTATTACATGGCAGATTTAGGTGATGTCATGAATGCAGCTTTGCCAAGTAATTTCAAATTGGCAAGTGAAACAGTTATCAGCCTTCATCCTGAATACCGTTCTACAGAAGCAGAATTATCTGATCGTGAATATTTAATAGTCGAAGCACTTGAATTACAAGAGGAATTGACTTTGAAGGAAATTGCTGAAATTGTTCAGATTAAGACCATCCAACCTTTAATTAAAGGACTTATTGAAAAAAAAGCCGCAATAGTTTCAGAAGAGTTAAAGTCAAAATACAGACCAAAATATTTAACTTATATCAAAATTCATGATGATTTTCGAAATGAGGAAAAATTAGGTGAAGTTTTAAATCAACTAGAGTCTAACAAAAGAAATGTTTCCCAAGTTGCTGCCTTATTAAAAATTATTCAACTGACTAAATGGGAGGTTGATAGTCAAATACCAATACCTAAGAAGGAATTGCTGACGCATAACATTTCTGAATCATCCGTGATGACCTTGGCAAAAAAAGGAATCATTGAAGTATTTGCAGCAGAAGTGTCTAGACTTGAGCAAAATGATGATGATGTCAAAAAAATTAAAAGTCTTTCAGAGGCACAATCTAATGCCTATGATGAGATTAAACATTCTTTTGAGAAGCATGATGTCACCTTGCTGCATGGTGTGACTTCTTCAGGGAAAACTGAAATTTATGTCAAATTAATCCAAGAAGCGTTAGAGCGGGGAGAGCAGGTTTTGTACTTGCTTCCTGAAATTGCATTAACGACTCAGTTAATTAGCCGACTTAAGGTATATTTTGGTGATTTGGTTGGAGTTTACCATAGTAGATTTAATCAAAATGAACGAATTGAAATTTGGAATCAAATATTAAACAATAGCCAAACACAATTTAGAATTATTCTGGGGGCAAGATCTTCAGTCTTTCTACCTTTTCAGAATTTGGGATTAATTGTTGTAGATGAAGAACATGAGAATTCTTTTAAACAATTTGATCCATCACCTCGTTATAATGCAAGGGATGTTAGTATTGTATTAGCGAAACAACATCAAGCTAAAGTCCTTCTAGGATCAGCTACACCAGCAATTGAAACTTATTTTAATGCAAAAGAGGGTCGTTATGGATTTGTAGAATTGCATGAGCGTTTTGGAGGTGTTCAACTGCCTGAAATTCAATGTGCAGACCTAGAGAAGGAAACCAAACAACGCACCATGAAGTCACATTTTTCGTCATTATTATTGACAGAAATGGAAGAAGCCCTAAAACGAGATGAACAAATCATTCTATTTCAAAATAGAAGAGGATATACGCCATTGTGGAGTTGTGAATTGTGTGCCTGGACACCGCAATGTAAAAATTGTGATGTGTCTTTGACTTATCATAAATCAACCAATGTTTTGAAGTGCCATTATTGTGGCTACTTTGTCACACCACCGTCCTCCTGCGGCGCATGTGGTAGTCGGAAATTGAAGATGCTTGGCTTTGGGACAGAGAAAATTGAAGATGAATTAGCCATTTACTTTCCTGAAATCAATATCAAACGAATGGACTTGGATTCAACCCGAGCTAAAAATGCTTATCAATCAATTATTTCTGACTTTGAAAATCGAAATATTGATGTCTTAATTGGTACTCAGATGGTTACAAAAGGTTTGGATTTTGATAACGTTGGGTTGGTTGGCGTATTAAGCGCAGATCAAATGCTGAAATTTCCTGATTTTAGAGCTTTTGAACGATCCTATCAATTGATGTCTCAAGTAGCAGGACGTGCTGGTAGAAAGGCAAAAAGGGGTAAAGTTATTATCCAAAGTTTTGAACCCAATCATTGGATTATTCAGCAAGTGATGGCGCATGATTATCAAAATATGTATACACAGGAAGTAATTGAGCGAAAGAATTTTAATTACCCACCTTTTTATCGTGTAATCACAATTCAGTTGAGACATAAAAAGCGAGAATTATTGGATATTGCAGGAAATGATTTAGCTTTGGCGCTGCGAAAAGTATTTAAGGATCGTCTATTGGGTCCAGAAGTACCTTTAATCGGTAGGATAAGGAATTATTACCTTAAGAATTTAACCATTAAATTTGAAAGAACCGCAAGCCCAGCAAAAGTGAAAGCATTGATCAAAGAAAATATTGAAACTTTTTCGGCTCAACATGATTATAGATCTGTTAGAGTAGTCATTGATGTAGATCCTCAATAATGATAAAAATTAAGTCTATCATACAATTAATCATTCTTTTGGCATGGACCATTGTTATGATTGGTGTGACCTTACTGACCATGTTGTTGACTTTTCAGGCACCATGGGCCATGTGGTTGGTGAGAAAGGTGTGGGCACCATTTGTTTTATTTGTTTTAGGTGTTAAAGTTAAAGTTAAGGGCTTAGAACATATTAACCCTAGAGGAAATTACATTTTTATTTCAAACCATACATCAAACCTTGATATTCCAATACTCTTGGCTACTATTCCTCGAACATTTTATTTTATTGCCAAACGAGAATTGATTCGGGTACCGCTATTTGGACAAATCATGTGGTTGTTGGGGATGATTTTTATAGATCGTTCAAACCCAAGACGCTCATTGAGAAGTATGAAGTTGGCGGCAATTAAATTAAAAAACGGTAAAAATGTCTTAGTGTTTCCAGAGGGAACCTTTGATAATGATGGTCATTTTTTGCCCTTTAAAAAAGGCACTTTCCATATTGCGGTTAAGGCTAAAATGCCATTATTGCCTTTAGCTATTTCAGGAGCAAGCGATATCTGGCCAGGAGGGAAAATGCTAAGTATGAAACCAGGAGAAGTTACTATTAATTTTGGGCCTGCATTTGAGCAAGAAGACTCAAATGATCTAAATGCAATTACTAACTTACGGGATAAAGGTGAAGCTGAGGTAAAACGATTATTAAATGAATTAAAGAAGATTTAATTTAGTATATTCGGACGTATAAAATATTCTAGACATCATTCACTTAAATTAGCATGATAAAAATGAAAAATTTGGTAATAACACTATTATTAGTCCTTTTTAATTCAATTTTATTTTCACAACTCAATATTTACGGAAAGTTATAAACTGAGGCAATCTCAGGTAGGCTTTATTGGAGGAACTCAAGAAAATTCAATTTATATTTCTGTCAATCGTTTTGGAAATGGTGAAATGAGGGAAAAATTGACATATATCAAAGTTCCAAATGATGGCAGTGAACCTAAGTTTTTTGAAATGCCAGAATTAGTAATAGATGAGTTGAAGTATAAAAAAACATCTAGTAGATTGATTGGTGATTTTCTATTCGAAACTTATGTTGGCTATAAGTCAAACGGTGTTTATTTTCCTAATTCTAAAGGTTTTCTATTGAAAAGAAATACTGAGGATTTTACAGTAGAGGATAATATAATTTTCTTGTCAGACCATTCGACACCAATTAATTTTGGTTCAAAAATTAAGATTTATGGAGAGAGTAAGGGATTATTCATTTTAGCTAGTGATCCGGAAAGTAAAGGAAATGGAACCTATTTAAAAAGGTTTGATTTTGATTTAAAAGAATTGTGGACAGTTGATTTATCAGGTTTTTTTCCTGAAAAAAATGAAAGTGCAATTGGTAAAGTAAGTTTCGATAAATATGAGGAAACATTAATTTTTGAAGTAAACTTAAAAGCATGCGAAGATTGTGGTTTTTTCGATAGAAAAAAAAAGGTTAAGTCTGCTGTTAATGGCCTCTTTATTTTTGATCATGATGGTGAGGTTGCAAAATTTATTCCTGAATTGGATGGTCAAGTTTTGTATAGTAGAAGTGAGTATTTTTACAACCGAAATAAAAAACAATTGACTGGTATATACTTTACACATGAACCTGGCAAAGATCAATATAGTCCTGTCGTAGGATTAGGACTTGGTTTTTTTCAGTGGGACATTGAAACTTCTGAGCTCATTAAATCCATCCATAAAGAGATTACTTATGGAGATGTTATTGATGATAAAGGGCAAGAGTATTTAAATAAAATATCCAAAAAAGGCACCTTTGATCCTAATAAAAACATTGCAAATTTCAGTAGTAAAAATGATAAGATTTTGAAATTAGAAAATGGTAGTTTTTTGATTAATTATTTTCACTTATATAATGATGAAATTTCAGGACTTGCATCCTGTACTTTTTAAATTTGTTTAGAACCTGAGGGAGATATTAAGTGGATGCGTCTAGATCCTTATTTAAGTGGACAAAAATTAGTTTGGACATGGTCGCTGACTAACGATCTTAAAATGGTAAGTATTGATTATGGAAGGTCCAAAAATTATGTTGGAGGCTCATATGATTTTGAAAAAGCTAAGGGTGAAGATGACTTATTCATTTGTAATATTATTGATTTAGAATCAGGAGCAACTATATCTCGTAAATCCATACATAAAAAAGCGTCTAATATTCAGTTGAATTACAGAATGACAAAATTCAATACTGAATCAGGTAAATTTGTTTTTGCAATACAGAGTGCTAGTGGAGGACTCAATAGAAAAGTAAAATTTGCAGTTTTTGAGCCATGAAAGAAAAGTAGTCTAAGATCTTGGTGCATTTTTATGGTAATATACCCTGAACATATAGGTTATGACAAGTCATTCAGCTCTAATTTTATGAACATCATTGTTTTCCATTTCAATGAGATCTTTAATGTGTTCAATTTGTTTGGTGATTAAAGCCATGTCTTGGTGGCCATTTTTCACTAACCATTTGATGGCATCCTTGTCGCCATCACCTCCAAGAGCCATATGATATAGGATATCAAATTTATTAAGCTCTAACCATCTTAAAGCGTCCATATTTCCCTCAACAGCGTTGATCATAGCCATCAAATGAGCATAACCATTTACCATTAGCCACTCTCTAGCATCATCCTTTAGGTTTAAAGCATAGACAAAAATTCCTAACGCCTTGAATTCACTTTTTAAAAGAATCTCTTGGCATTGTTTATTACCGATAATGGCTTCAGACCAAACACTAATTACTTTAGATGGAAAATCCAAAGGTTGTAACTTGGTTATTCCTTCAAAACTGCTTTTCTTTTTCTTCTTTTTAAACATCTTATAAATTACCTAGGTATAGAATTTCAATGATTTTACCTTTTGATAGTACTAATTTAATGCTCTTTTTCTCAAAAGTATCAGTTTTTAGTTTAATAAATCCATAGTGTAAAGGTTTTTCAGATTCTGCACGAAGAACTTTCACACTTTCAATATGCCCAGTATTTTCTGAGAAAAAACTGGATATAACAGTCGTGTCTGAATTGGCAATGGTATCATGCGCTATATCATAGATAAAGCACTTTTCTGAAAGATTCTTTTGCAGTTTTGGCCAATCTTTTGTTTCCCAATTTTTTGCAAAATTTTCTGTAATTTCTAGTGGGGTAAGATGATTCTCATCCAAATTGCTACCAAAAAATAGATATGATATTATAATAGCAGCAATAATTCCAGCTAAATCAGCTAATAGACCAGCTTTAATGGCATGCCTTGTTTTTTTAATGCCTACAGATCCAAAATAGACAGCAACAATATAGAACGTAGTATCAGTCGCCCCTTGGAAAGTAGCACTTAATTTACCAATAAAACTGTCAACACCATGAGCATTAAATGCATCAATCATCATTCCCCGAGCTCCAGTACCACTTAGGGGTTTCATGAATGCAGTTGGCAAAGCATCAACAAATTCTGTATGACCAGTAAACAAGGCAACAACATAGCTAATCCCTTCAATCATATAATCCAGCGCACCTGAAGCACGGAATACACCAATTGAAACTAATATAGCGACCAAATACGGAATAATTTTAATAGCAATTTGAAAGCCACCTTTAGCGCCCTCAATAAAAGATTCGTAAACATTGACTTTTTTAACCAAAGCCATAATGATAAAGGTGGAAATCAAACCATAGAGTACAATACTGCTAAATAGTCCAGATTGCTCGGCTAAACCTTCAGGAGTTAAGCTATTGAAGTAATACAGCATCCCAGAAATAATCAAGGTCAATCCACCTAAATAAGCTAGAATTACCTTGTCAAATAAATTTATTTTTTGATAGATAGCTACTGTAACTAATCCAACTAGAGAAGCAAAAAAGGTTGAAATAAGAATTGGAATAAAAATATCGGCAGGGTTTTCTGCACCAAAAATATTCCTGTAATTCATTACTGCCACTGGAATTAATGTCAAACCAGATGTATTGAGCACTAAAAACATGATTTGGGCGTTGCTGGCTGTGTCCTTTTTGGGATTAACTTCTTGCATTTCTCCCATAGCCTTTAACCCCATTGGGGTTGCAGCATTATCAAGCCCTAACATATTGGCTGAAAAATTCATAAGCATAGAACCTCTTGCTGGATGGTCTTCTGGAAGGTCTGGAAAGAGTTTGTTAAAAAATGGACCAACCAATCGAGCCAAAACTTTAATAACCCCTCCATCTTCGCCAATTTTCATAATGCCAAGCCATAAGCACAAGACCCCAGTTAGTCCGATTGCAATTTCAAAGGAAACTTCAGCCATATCAAATGTACTATTCACAATAGCCGAAAAGACCTCATAATCACCATTAAAGGTTTTAATAATAGCAACAACAAGTGCAATCAAGAAAAAGCCAATCCAAATGTAATTTAATACCACAGGTTAATTTTTGAACTAAGATAAAAACTTATCGTATTGATTATAATGATATAGGTCTTAAGTTTTCACAATGGATTGGTGAATATTGATTTTTTGTGTAACTTAGAAACGCTTTATTATAATTAAATGTTGACGCTATGTATAAGCTCATTTTATTTCTGACATTACTATTTGTTGTAAATAGTGCTTTATACTCACAATGTCCAGATCATATAAGTTTTACAAGTCAACAAGAGGTTGATGATTTTTTAATAGAGTACCCAAATTGTACTAATGTTACTGGGCATATTTTTATTAATGGAACTGGTATCACAAACTTACAAGGTCTGAGTAATTTAACAAGTGTTGGTGACTACATCTTTATATCTGATTGCAACCTTACGGACCTGACAGGACTAGATAATTTGGCTTTTATTGGTGATTATTTATATATCAATCATTGCCCAATAACAGATTTAACTGGATTAGGAAGCTTAGCAAGTCTAGGAAGCCTTTCACTTATTTCAAATGATCAGTTAACAACGTTAAATGGCTTAACCAATTTAACTACGATAACAAGTGCATTAGTGATTCAGAATAATTCTTCACTGGCCAATTTAAGTGGGTTGGAGAACCTAAGTTCAGTTCAAGGGTACGAGTTTTTACTTAGCAAAAACAATGCGTTAACAACTTTAACGAATTTTGATCATTTGACGACAATTGGAGGCTCATTGATGATTCAGGATAATCAGTCCTTGACGAATTTAAATGGTCTCGATTCTTTAGTCTCTATAGGTGATTCACTAGTTATTGAAAACTGTCCTGCGCTAACAAGCATAAGCGGGCTAGAAGGGGTGACAAGTATTGGAGGAGATCTTAGATTGTCAAGAGTTTATTTTGCGCCAAACCTAAATGGCTTAACAAATCTTGCAACCATTGGGGGAGATTTGAATATTTATAAGTGTAATTCAATTACAAATTTGAGTGGTTTAAATGATCTTGTCACTATAAATGGTGCAATTAAAATTCAGGAGAATAATGAACTGGCAAGCTTGTCAGGAATTGCTAATGTTGATGCCACTGCCATGAGTCATTTAAATATCAATTTTAATCCAGTATTATCAACTTGTCATGTGCAAAGTGTATGCGACTATATTGCAAGTCCAAATGGTGACATTTCAATTCATAGTAATGCAATTGGATGCAATAATTATTTGGAAATCGAAGATTCATGTAGTACACCAATTGACGAAACAATTATTACCCAGATTTATCCAAATCCAGTGAGTGATCAACTTTTTATTGAAAGTGTAGTTGATTTAGATAATTTTAGTTTAAGACTTTATAATCATCATGGTTATGAGGTAGTTTCTTTAAAATATTTTACTAATCCTATAGATATATCTGATATTCCTTCTGGTCCATACTTATTACAAATTACGTCAGCTACTAGTGCTTATAGTAAACGCGTAATAATAGAATAACCGATTTCAATAAATGCAACCAGTTATAGATCACATCCAAATTACAGTTAAAGATTTTAAACGTGCCGAAGCTTTTTATGATCAGCTAATGCCTATTTTAGGGTTTGATTTAAGCCTGAAATCTAAAGGTAGAGTAGATTCCAATGATTTTGATGTCATTGAATATGTGCATTCCAATATTGTTATTGGAATTAATTCACCAAGAGAACAGTATAAAAATGAAGCGGTAAACCGTAGAAAACCTGGGTCTTTACATCATTTAGCCTTCAGGGCTAATTCTAAAACTGAAGTTGATGAGGTGTATCTAAAAATTAAAAATATTGAAGCCAATATCGTTCAACCACCTCAATTATACCCACAGCATGGTGAATATTACTACGCATTGTTTTTTAAAGATCCAGATGGTATTAAATTAGAGGTGATGTTTGAGGAGGGATAATCTAGTTAATTTTTTTATAGTAAAACACTTTCTATATTGGGAACTCATAAATAGTATAATTTGCATCATTAAATAAATCTAAATCACATGAAAACAACATTGCTCACCTTTGTTTTATTAATCTTTTCAGTAAACAGTATTAGTCAAGACTATTCTGGTTTAGATAAGATAAAATTAAAAAAAGCAGAAGATTTTAAAAACTATGAAGAAAAGGTCTTAGCAGTTGCTGAATATCTCTTATCGGGACCAACTGATGAAAATGCAGACAACAAAATTTATTGTAATCGTTTTTTGTTTCGCTGGATGGTAGGTGCTGAGTACTCATTTGAAATTGGTGACGACTATTCTAATTTTACAAAAAAACGTGATGAATTGGGCTCTATTTACTTTGCCGCAATGATAAAAGCAGCCATTACAAATGATGCTGAAAAGGTTGAAGCAGATGATATTGTAAAAGATGCGAAAGAAATTTTCATTGATTATTGTGCAAACCCTTCTAATAATGTAAAGCCAAATAAAGCCATTAAGGTAGCTATTGAAGAAAGAGGGTAGTGTAATTTAATTATCTTACATGGAAGTGAAAATAGTCGAAAAGACAAATGAATTAAATAAAAAAACCTGCTAGAGAGCAGGTTTTAATTAATTATTTTTAGTTGTCGATTATTTCAGGGTCAGTTGCCGGTTCGGCGTCTTCATAGGTTGCATCTCCAAAGGCCAAAATTGGCCAGAATACAATTCCTAGAAGTACTAGGCCAACGGTAAACCCTGCATCTTTTCCAAATTTTTCTGAAATACTATGAATAATCATAATAGCAAAAACAATATTTGCGATAGGAACTAATAACATAAGAACCCACCATCCTGGTTTTTTACCAATTTGAGTCATAATATAGATATTGTAAATTGGAATTAAACAAGCCCAGCCAGGCTGACCAGCTTTTTCAAAGACTTTCCATTGTGCTGCAATTGCTACTATAATAATAGCTAAATAAAGAATAATGATAATCATAGATTTTAGTTTAAAGTTTGAGCCAATATATAAATTATATTTTAAAAAGTCACAATCTGTGTTTTCCATCTGAACGATATTATAAAATACATTTACTATCTTAGTCAGATGAATTGAATCTTAATCCTATGAAAAAATTAAGTCTGCTATTGGCGTTTGGATGGTTGTCAGCCCTGTCTTTTGCCCAAGTATCCTTTACTATTGTTGAACCCGCTTCTATTGCAGGAGGTTATGCATTTACCAGTAATGGAGATGGTCCCAATTGGGGGCTTGCCAATTTAAATGATCCCAATGATGCAGTTATTGATACGGTTGTTTTGGCTGATGATGGTACGCAAGGTATTAATGCTCAAGGTATTCCATTTGCTAATGAAGCCTGCAGTCCATTGCTTAATGACTTAACGGGAAAAATTGCTATGGTGTACCGATATGATGGGTCATCTTCAAATGTCTGTTATGTAGGAACTAAAGTTCTAAATGCACAAAATGCAGGGGCTATTGGTGTAATAGTGGTTAATCGAGATGAGTCAGTTTATGGTTATAACGGAACAACGGATGGACCCCTAACTAATATTCCGTTTGCTTTTATCTCAAAATCTGATGGCGCATTAATCCGCTCTAAAATTGATGCTGGAGAAGATGTAGTTGCTTTTATCGGAAATAAATTGGGATTATATAATGATGATGCTGGTATCGGGAGAAAAACAACATTGGCACCCAAACAAGCTGCTGTTCTGACTCAAACATCTCAAAATGGTTCTGAATTCAACTTTGATTTAGGTACAACCATTTATAATTTTGGACAGAATGATCAGACGAATGTTGTTGTAACAGCATCAGTTAGTGGACCTGCTGGCACTTGGTCCGAAACAGTGGGACCATTTTCGATTGCTTCTACTGATTCTCTTGATATATTGACGGGAGGGGTAAACCATATTCCTGGTTTTTCATTATCCAGTTATCCTGACGGTCTATATACATTAGACTATGATTTAGATCTTGGCATAGCAGATGAGTCAAGTTTTGACAACCATCTCTCCTACAATTTTATGGTAAGCGATAGTGTTTTTACATATGCTGATATTGACATTGCCGAGTATATGCCAGTTCCAAATTATTACACCCGATCTGTTGATCCAGGATTTAAGGCATGCCTTGTTTATAATGATCCAAATGGCAGCCGAGTTGGACTCAAAGGCTTACATCTAACGGCAACAATGGCGTGGGATGTAACTGCACCACTAGAAGGAGAGTCAGTTGATGTATATGTTTATCAATGGAATGATGTGTTTACAGATTTGAATGATCCTAATGTGGGATTCAATGAATTAGTAGATATCGCCTACGGAACGCATGAATTTAGTGCAAACCAGGATTCTGTGATGGTTTATGTCCCTTTTCAAGAACCTATTATATTAGAAGACAATCAACGTTATTTGACCTGTGTTGAAGTCTATAATGACGACATTTGGTTAGGCTATAATAATCGAATCGATTATGTGAGAAATGTTAGTCATTACTTGCAACCTCTATTTCCCAGTTCTGGAAATGCCATTTATTATTATCTCGGATTTGGTGAGGAATTGGCACCCGCAATTGCATTAAGCACCTTTGAATCCAGTGAACTAAACGTAAACAAAATAAATGAGGTGAATGCTAAAATTTACCCAAACCCTGTTGAAGATGCCCTTTATATTTCTATTCCCGATTTTAAAAGTGGTGTTTTAAAAATTACTGATCTTTCTGGTCGATTGGTTCAAGGAGAACAACAAATAGGTTCTATTAGTAAGATAGATGTTAGTGGTTTGAGTCAGGGATATTATATTGCTTCAATATATGGCAATGATGGCTCAATAGGTCAATACCAGTTTGTTAAAAATTAGCATTAAAAATTATGAAATTAGGCGCATTTTCGGTTAGTTTAAACGTGAAAGATATCAAGATTTCTAGAGATTTTTATGAATCTATCGGGTTCAAAGTATTTGCTGGTGATATGGATAAAAATTATCTCATCATGAAAAACGAAGCAACTTTAATTGGGCTTTTTCAAGGGATGTTTGAAGACAACATTTTAACTTTTAATCCTGGTTGGGATCAGGAAGCAAATGTGGTTGAAGGTTTTACTGACGTTAGAGATCTACAAAAATTATTAAAGTCAAAAGGACTCAAGCTTGAGAGTGAGGCTGATGAAGCAACAACTGGTCCAGCGAGCTTCATTTTGATAGATCCTGACGGCAATCCAATATTAGTTGACCAACACGTTTAATTTGACAACCATTCTTGTTTAGGTTGGTACTATTTTTTGAATAGGAGCATTTTTCTATAAAAATTTTTTCGTTTAATATATTGTTTATTAATGTTTTACACTTATGTGTTAAAAATAAATGTAAAAAATACTTTACATTGAGTAAAAAATAATTAACTTTGTGTCGTATTAATTATACTATTAGTATATAATTATTAACATTTAAATTTAATTATAATGTCTTATCAAGAAAGAAGAAGTATCATTAACATTCTAAGCAGTTTGTTAATTTTTGGAGGTTATGCTTATTATGTTTTTCAGATTAATGGTGAAGAAAATATGCTGTTAATTAAAGATTTTACGTTTTGGGCCAAATATATTTTAATCCTGATTCCGGTTTCAATCGTTTCGAAAATTATTGTCTACATTATTTTTGCAATTGTTAACGCCATTGCAACGCGTGAAGAAATGCCGTCAATTACAGATGAGCGTGACAAGTTGATTGAATTAAAATCTGAGCGTGTGACTCATTATTTATTTCTATTTGGTTTTCTGATGGCAATGGTTGTGTTATTAACAGATTGGCCACAGTATTATATGTTTATTGTTTTGATTGGGATGGGGCTGGTTTCTGAAGTTATTGGAGAAATTACCAAGTTTTACTATTACAGAAAAGGGGTTTAATATGAGCAAGAATTTTATCAGTAACGACATTAGAAAATTAAGATTTTTTAATGATGAAATGACGCAAAAAGAATTGGCAGAAAAGGTTGGTGTTACGCGTCAGACCATTGTAGCTATTGAAAAGGGTAATTATTCTCCCTCTTTAGAACTGGCTTTTAAAATTGCTGAAATTTTTAAGCAACCAATTGGTGAAGTATTTAGTTATGATTCGTCGGCTGCTACCAAAAAAAGTAATAAATAAGTTATGGATTTATTTATTTTTAGAACCAATGTAGAAACAGCCATTCAAATTGAGGTTGTAGAAGTCTTGTTTAATCAATACCCTATGATCGTAGATTGGTTTGTAGATACAGAGGATATAGATAACGTCATGCGAGTAGAGGTATCTGAAATGTTGACAGAAATTCAAATTATTGATTTGATAAAATCCATTGGTTTCGACTGCGAATTGTTGCCAGATTAATCTATTTCTGTTTGGGCACTCTTCTGTTCTTCCAATATTGCATAATAATAAAAGAAACCACAACTGAAGAGGCTAAACCTTCTGCAAAAAGCGCAAAACAATATTCAAGCATGGTGAGATCTTCCACACCTATTCCTATAATTGGCGCAGATAATTCGGAGACATAATCAATTCCTTTCCAAAAATTAATATAAATGCTTAATCCAATGATACCAAGCACTACACCTATTGATGAGGTAATAATGGCTGAGCCGAAATTACTAAAATAACCTCCTTTTCCAGCAGTTATAATTTGCCTGATTGTTCTATTGACAAAGTAGATAACAATAATAATGTTTAGAAATCTTAGATATGACTTATCTGATAGTCCAACTAGTTCCATTATAAAGAAATAAAGACTGATAGAGCCGAAAATAAACACACCATTAACAATTTCAATGCCTCGCTTATTCATATTATGACGGTTTAGTTAATACTCAATTAAATATAGGGTTAGGCTTTAAGATACAAAAAAAACAGGACATAACTTCGCTGAGTGTATACTGAATTTTAAGTCTGATCATATCATTCTTATCAAATTATTCAGATATTTGAAAAATGAAAATTGCTTTAGCGCAGATTCAATCCATTAAAGGTGATATTGATAAAAATAGTCTTAAACATCAATATTATATTAATGAGGCTGCAGCTCATGGAGCAGATTTAATTGTATTTCCTGAATTGTCCTTAACTGGATATGAGCCTGGATTGAGTCGTCAATTGGCAATGAATCAAAATGATGAAAGATTTGAGGTTTTTCAAACACTATGTGATGAAAATGCCATTACAATTTGTATTGGTGTTCCATTGTCCGTTGAATCTGGAGTAGAAATTGGGATGTTAATATTTCAACCTCAGAAATCTTCTATTAAGTACTCAAAACAAATTCTACATGATGATGAATTACCATTTTTTGTTCAAGGTAAAACTCAAATCGCTTTATTCGATAATCAATTTAAGCTAATTCCTGCAATCTGTTATGAAGCCTTGCAACCAGAACATTTATCTCTTGCGTTAAGTTTAGGTGCTAAGATTTATTTAGCTAGCGTGGATAAACCTGAACACGGTTTAAGTAAAGCTATGGATTACTTTCCTAATATTGCTAAAAATAATCAGATCACTGTACTAATGGTTAATTCAGTTGGGCCATCAGACAATTTTATTAGTTATGGTCTGTCTTCAGCCTGGAATACCAAAGGTGAACTTATTGGTCAATTGGATCATGAACGTGAAGGATTATTAATTTTGGATATTGCATCTGGTGAACCCCGAATAAATTATTTATAATGAGAAACATTCATTTGGCTTTAGGCATTTAGGGAGACTTAAATAATAAAACATCAACTTAATTTTGCTTTTAATGGTAAGTGTGAGTAATTTTAAACATATATCACAAATCATGAAAAAAATATTTAGTCTTATTATTGTGTTCCTCTTAATTTCAACAGGCGTTTCAGCACAAATAACAGAAGGTCATGTCAAATACAAAATTGACATTGATATGGACGAAAAAGGCAATGCCATGGCAGTTATGATGTTAAAATCAGCCTCCATGGAAATCTTTTTTAAAGACAGTAAAACAATGGTTGAATTTAAAATGGGAGCATTTGCAAATATTAAAACCATTACGAATTCAAAAACGGGTGATATATTGATGCTGACTAGTGGCTTGATTGGTAATACAGCAACAAAAACAACGATTAGTGAAATAGAAGATAAAACTGGAGGAGAAACAGTAGACGAAGATGATTTTAATGTGGTGTTGTATAATGAAACTAAAACCATCCAGGGTTATACCTGTTATAAGGCAATATTGACAACCAGTGACACTATTTCAACAACATTTTGGTATACCAAAGAAATTGAAATTGATAAAGCTGGTCATGCGTATTTGAACGAAAAAATACCGGGTTTACCTATGCAATTTGAGATGAATCAAAGTGGGGTTATGATCACAGTAACCGCCAGCTCATTTGAAAAAACAGTTGGCAAAAAAGGTGATCAAATTTTTGATATGTCCATTCCAGAAGGGTATGAGGAAAAGTCACTAGATGATAAGGGTGGAGAAAAGTAGTGCTTATTTTATTTTCTTGAAATGGATTTTAGTACTTTTATGGAAACCGATTAAAGATGGATAAAGTAATTCGAAATAGTTTTTTATTCTTGGTTTTTCTTGCTTTTGGTTATATTATTTTGAGTTTATCAATTAGATCAAATCAAACGTCTCAAATAACAAAAAGAATCAAGCTGAATACAAATCCGATCGCAATTTGCGGGAATAATACACGACAAGATGAGCCCTTGCATCAAGGACAGAATGTCTTTAAAGCTAACTGTGCAGCCTGTCATAAAATAAATAAAGATTTTATTGGTCCAGCCTTACAGAATGTAATGAGTGTCTATACTTTTGAAACATTTACGGATTATATCATTCGAAAAGATTTGGCGGACAAGCACTTTAATCAATTAAATAAAGATGACAAATGGCAAGGTTCAGTATGTACATCTAGTCTATTTAACGATCGCGATATAGAACCACTATTTGCATATTTATCCAATTTGGGATACGTATACTAATTCATTTAATTAATTTCCAGCTAAATCCTATATTTGTAGAACAAGTCAAAACTTATGTTTAATAACCTTCAAATTGATCAAGAATTACCAGATATTATGGTTATTTAAATGTATTTAATTTGAGCGATAACTCATGGTATCAAGTGGATTGAGTCAGAGTTATTCTTGTCAATGTTCGTCCAATTCTGGTGTAATTGAAATGACTATATTTACTTTCGATTATTCAACAACCCTATGAACCACCTGCTATTTTTTGTAATCTTATTATTCTTAAGTTATTCTACTTCATCTAAGGCCAATGATGGTCAAACAGATTCTTTGTTTAATGAAGCATATAAGCTTCTTATTATCAATCCTGATTCGGCATTCAACAAGATAGCATCATTTGAACAGAAAATTGAATCTTACACTGCTGATGAGAGGCGACAATTTTATCATCAAGCAGCACTGTTTTACAGAAAAGCAGGCCAGTTTGGTAAGGAGTCTAGTCATTTAGAAAAACAGATCGCTCTATTGCCTCCAAACTCTGATACCTTGTATGCTATTTTGCTCAAAAACGCTGCCGCTCTTATTAATATTGGTGCTTTTGATAAAGCCATGACAACTTATGAAACTTGTCGTGAATATTATTTAGAAAATACCAATAAGTCTAAACTGGGAGAGGTTTATAATGGAATAGGAACTGTTACAGGTATCCAAGGAGATATTGAAAGGTCTATTGAAAATTTTTTAATTGCTATTGAAATCACATCTGAATTCGGAACAGATTTTCAACTTCTTATTGTACTATCAAATATAGCTAATGCTTATATCGAAATTGATGAAATAAACAAAGCGTTCGAAACACGACAGAAAATATACAATTTAGCGCTCAAAACGGAAGACAAGTTTGAAATTCATCTTGCGGAACAAGATTTAGGAGCAACTTATAATTTATTAGGTCAAAGTGATTCAGCGTTGCTTTACCTCAATAGTGCGAAACAGTTTTTTGAAGCAGAGTATAATCCACAAATGTTAAGTGTGATTTATAATGATTTAGGCGATTCATATAGCAATTTAGAAGATTATGATCAATCAAAATTTTACTACCTAAAATCAATAAATAATTCAAAAGAGAAAGGTTACATTTTTCCTTTACCAAGCGTATTATCAGATTATGGACGTGTATTATACCGAACTGGAGATTTTACTGAAGGCATTAGTGTCTGTCAAGAAGCTTTTCCGCTAGCGCTGGCATTAGGTTATCCAAAAATTGAAGCAAGTGTTTGCGAATGTCTTTACCTTAATTTTAAGGGAAACGAGCAATTTGACAGTGCATTATTTTACTATGAAAAACACCTAACTCTTATTGATAGCATCAGTAATGTGAGATTACAGAAGAAGATGTTAAAGGAAGAGTTAAAGGCCTCCCATTCCAAAGAAAAGGAAGGTATTATTGCAGAAGCAAATACTGAACTTGAAAAGGTTGCTAGTCTTAGAAATTTATGGATTTTTGGTTTTCTAGTGCTACTTTGTGTACTTGTGGTTTTATTTATGGTTTTTCGACAAAAGAAAAAAGCAACCCAAATTATTAAGGATGAAAAAGAATATCTTGATAATCTTCTCCATAATTTAGTGCATGAATTCCGTACGCCTTTAACTCTAATAAAAGGACCAGCTGAAGAATTATTAAAAAAGAATAATGGGGATAAATTGGTAAAGCTAATTGATAAAAATAGTGATCATATTCTCAACTTGGTTAATCAAGTACTTGACTTTTCTAAAATTAAAGCAGGAAGGCTAGAAGTAATGAATGCACCAACAAGTCTTTCTGTTTTTTATGAGAATACCGTAACTTTATTTAGATCATTGGCCGCTGAAAAACATATCGAACTGGTTGATGAAACCACAAACACTAATCAAACGATAAATATAGATAGTGATAAATTATTCAAAATTACATCAAATTTATTGACCAATGCCATTAAATATTCTGATGATAATGGAGTAGTAACCATTAAGTCTGATTTACAGGGCGATATGCTTCTTGTGTCTGTTGCAGATAACGGCATTGGGATTTCAGATGAAAATCTAGAAAAGATTTTTGAAAAGTTTTATCAAGTTGATGCCACTATTACGCGAAAAGGTGAGGGGACAGGACTTGGATTAGCATTTGTAAAAGAATTAGTCCACTTAATGGATGGTACAATTTCTCTAACTAGCACACTTGGAGAAGGAACGACAGTAACGGTGAAATTGCCTATTAAAATTGTTGAAAATGAAGCTAATACTGTACCGTCAAGAGTTATAGTTTCTGAAGATGTCAACGAAGAGGAATTTAAGAATCAAGAGAATGAGGAGAATCTTCGAAAAATATTGATTATTGAAGATAATAATGATTTGCAAGACTTTTTAGGTCAAATACTTCAAGAAGAAGGATACGAAGTTCACAAGGCAATGGATGGTAAAGAAGGAATTTTAGTAGCTGAAGAACTTATTCCTGACTTAGTAATTTCAGATGTAATGATGCCGAAAATGGATGGCTATCAAGTTGTTGAACATTTGAAAACAAATTTTGCTACAGATCATATTCCAATTATTATTCTTACTGCTAAAGCGTCTTTTGATAGCGTGATAGATGGACTTGGAGCAGGAGCAGACGATTATTTGTCAAAACCATTTAAATCTAATGAACTCCTTCTTCGAATAGCGAATCAAATTAACCGTCAAGAAAAATTACAGGAAAAAATTCTGGCAGCTATGTCAGAAAAAGGTGCAGAGAAAATAACTAAACATGACCTAATTGTAAAAATAGAGACCATAATAATTGAAGATTTAGGTCGGCATATATCAGTTGAGGAGTTGGCAGAATACTGTGCTTTAAGCCGATCACAATTGCACCGTAAAATTAAATTTATTTGTGGCTTGTCTACAACTGCACTATTAACAAAAATTCGATTGGACATGGCACTAGAGGACCTTCAAAAAACTGAGTTAAGTATCTCTGAAATTGCCTACAAATACGGTTATAGTGACCCTGCTCATTTTTCCAAGCTATTTAAAAAGGAGTATAATACAACTCCTACTGAGTCGCGTAAATAGTGTGTTTTAGACATGTTGCAACATGGGTACAAGTGATTGCAACATGAGAACAATCCAATTGTTTTAGTTCAATCTAAATTTGTTGAGTTACCAAATAGAACTCAGCATGAGATTAGGACATTTTTTATTTGCCGCTATTCTAGTATTTAATTTAAGTGCATTTGCACAATTGAATTCACAGTTTTCAAAATCATCTAGTAGTGGTTGTATTGACCACCAAATTAATTTTACGAGTCTTGCTACTGGAGGCCCTGTCAACTGGGATTGGGATTTTGGTGATGGCACAACTTCTACTGATATAAATCCAACGCATGTTTATGTACTTCCAGGATCTTATACAATTACGTTGGTTGTAACAGATGTTAATGGATTGACGGATTCATGGTCTGACATTTATGCGGTTCGTCCACCAAAGGCAAAATTTGCATTAGCTCCTAGTGTTGGATGCGCTATTCCACATACCGTTTTTTTTACAGATCAATCCACCTTACCAGACACTTGGTTTTGGAAATTTGGTGATGGCTCAACTTCAACTTTACAAAACCCAGTACATAATTACACCTCTACAGGTTCATTTACTGTAATATTAACAACAACTGATACTATTTATGGATGTGTTGATTCAGATACTTCTATTGTTGAAGTTGGCTTACCAAATGCCTTAATTGGTGGTCCGATTGGAGAATTTGGTTGTGGACCTTTAACAGTTAATTTTACAGATGCTTCATCAAATTCAGGCTCTGGTACAATAACTAACTATTTATGGGATTTTGGTGATGGTTCAACCTCTACCATGCAAAACCCTAACTATGTCTACGATACCCCAGGTATATATACAGTATCATTAACCGTAACTAATAGTTTGGGGTGTACAAGTACAGATGTGAATTCCAATTATGTTCAAGTTATTGGACCTGATGTGAATTTTGGAGCTGATATAACTTTTTCAGATTGCCCTGACTTAACAGTCAATTTTACGGATTCTACTATTTTTAGTGCACCTATAGTTGCTTGGAACTGGAATTTTGGTGATGCAACAACATCAAACACACAAAATCCGACTCATACTTATACAGATTTCGGATCATATGATGTGACATTAACTATTCAAGATATTGATGGCTGCAGTAGAACCTTAGTCTTTGAAGATTATATTGACGTTCAGGATACAATTCCTCCCGTATTCAATACTTGTCCGTTAGGTCAAACCGAAGACTTATCTGCTTCGTGTAATTTTGTATTACCTGACTACACTGGTATAGGAGTTGTAAGCGATAATTGTACCAGTTCATTGCCTCTTACTCAGGATCCTGCTCCTGGCACCATTGTTACAACTAACCAATTAATTACACTCGAAACAATAGATGATCAAGGTAATATAGCTACATGTGATTTTAATGTCATATTGGTTGATGGCACTGCACCTATAATTTCTTGCCCGTCTAATCAAAATGTCAGCTTTGATGCTAGTTGTGGGTATACGTTGTTAGACTATACAGGTTTGGCAACTGCAAGCGATAATTGTTTAACACCAACAGTTACACAGTTGCCAGCCATGGGGACAATTATTACAAGTACACAAACAGTTACGTTAACAGCCACTGATACTGCTGGTAATACAAGTACATGCCAGTTTGATGTGATCCCAGTTGATGATACAGCTCCTACAATATCATGCCCTTCTGATCAAAATGTCAGTTTTGATGCTAGTTGTGGGTATACATTGTTAGATTATACGGGTTTGGCAACTGCAAATGACAATTGTTTAGCACCAACAATTACCCAATCTCCAATAGCAGGAACAGTTATAACCACTATACAAACTATTACACTTACGGCCACTGATGGGGCAGGTAATGTGATGATTTGTAATTTTGACGTTATTCCTACTGATAATACGCCACCAACAATTTCTTGTCCGGCAGATCAAAATGTTAGTTTTGATGCCAATTGTGCATATACCTTGCTGGATTATTCGGGTTTGGTAACTGCAAATGATAATTGTTTAACGCCAACGGTGACGCAATCTCCAATAGCCGGAACAGTTATAACAACTACACAAACTATTATAATGACAGCCACTGATGCTGCTGGTAATACAGTGACTTGTAATTTTGATGTTATTCCTGCTGATAATGCAGACCCAACAATCGTTTGTCCTGCAGATCAAAATGTCAACTTTGATGTCAACTGCGGTTATACTTTATTAGATTATACAGGTTTGGCCACTGCAAATGATAATTGTACAACTCCAATAGTTACACAATCTCTAGTAGCAGGAACAGTTATAGCGGTTACACAAACTATTACGCTAACAGCCACTGATGTTGCTGGTAATATGGTTACTTGTAATTTTGATGTTATTCCTACTGATAACACTGTGCCAACAATTGTTTGTCCATCTGATATTGAAGTCAATAATGATTTAGGAGTGTGTGGTGCTGTAGTGACCTATGGCACACCGGTGGGAATTGATAATTGTACTTCAACAACAACTTTAACAGCAGGGTTAGCAGACGGAAATTTATTTCCAATTGGAATAACAACAAATACTTTTGAGGTAATTGACGGAGCAGGATTGTCTGCAGAATGCTCGTTTGATGTAACAGTGGTAGATGGTGAATTCCCTATATTAACATGTGGCGGTAATATTGTTGTTGACAATGATCCAGGAGAATGTGACGCAGTAGTAACGTATACTGATCCTATATTCAGTGACAATTGCGGAACAACAGGTTTAGTCCAAATTGCTGGTTTAACAAGTGGATCTAGTTTCCCAGTAGGCGTCACTACTAATTCTTTTGAAATAACAGATGAGTCAGGAAACACCAGTACATGCTCATTTGATATTATAGTAGAAGACAATGAAATGCCAACAATCATTTGTCCTGAAAACATAACAACTTGTGAAGCTATTTCAATTTTTGATGAACCAACAATTATTGATAATTGTAATAGTCTAATTTTAACGTTAATCAGTGGGGTTGAATCTGGAGATGAATTTCCTGTTGGTATAACAACTAACCTCTATGAAGTGATAGATGGGGTTGGAAATCAAACGACTTGCTCCTTTGATATCACACGTTATGCCATTCCAACGTTAGATGTTGGGACTGACTTAACTATCAATGCAGGAGACAGTGCTCAGATAGAAGCCATATCTGATTTAGGGGCATATTTTGAATGGACACCTGAAGAAGGGTTAAGTAATCCAACAAGTGAAAACCCTAAGGCATCCCCATTAGAGACAACTACCTATTCATTACTAGTAACAACCGAAGAAGGGTGTCAAAATTCAACTGAACTAACTGTCAATGTTAACCTTGAAATTTTAATCAGTAATTATATGAGTCCAAATAGTGATGGTGTAAATGATACTTGGATTATAAAAGGTGCCTATATTTTAGACGAATGTCAAATTGAAATATATGACAGTTGGGGTAATCAGGTTTATAACAGCATTGGTTATAAAAATGACTGGGATGGAAATAGAGAAGGAGATCAATTACCTGATGGCGTTTATTATTATGTCATTGCTTGCAGTAGTGACAATCCTTTAACTGGGAGCATTACTTTAATTCGATAAATCAATAGTTATGAACACTATAATACAAAAGATTGTTTTTTTATTCAGCTTACTGGTTTCATTTTTAGCTAATGGGCAGCAAACTAGTTTAAATACTTTATATAATCAAAACGGCTATTTAATTAACCCAGCTGCAGCAGGGTTGAATAATTGTTTTTCAGCATACCTAAATCACCGAAATCAATGGGTAGGCATTAATGAAAGCCCTGTTAATAATACACTCACCGTTGATGGGCGTTTAATGGGGCCACATGGCGTAGGGGTTGATATGAGAATGCAGGAAATTGGCTTATTGCAGAATTTTAATTTTAAGCTAACTTATGCTTACCATTTAAAATTGACAGAAAATTCAAATTTGAGCTTTGGTTTATCTGCTGGCATGGTTCAACAAAGTTTTGGTTTTTCGGATGTTATTGTTGCCAACACTGCCGATAATACATTATTAGGCGGAAATCAGTCAGATATTGGATTTTTATCTGACGCAGGTTTACTATTTTCAACCGCCAGATTAAAAGTTGGTCTTAGTGTTCCTCAACTGATAACAAGTGGGTTGGTAACAGAAGTTGATGCTGTAAATGCTTATAATTTGGTACAGCATATGGTTGTATTTGGTGCTTATGATATAATGAAAAATGAATTGTGGACTGTTACGCCTTCAGTATTATATAAAAATGCTGATTTTATTGGTCATCAAATAGATTTGGGATTACGTGGTACATGGAAAAATACAATTGGTGTAGGAGCAATGTACCGAACAGCATATGGTGTAATTGGCCTGGTTGATTTGAATTTAAAAGATCAATTTAAACTGGCGTACGGGTATGGTTTTAGTGGCAGTAATTTAACAGGACTCTCAAATGGATCACATGAAATTATGCTTGGAATAAAACTGTGTAGAAAGCCTGATGGTGTACCTGCCTTAGATAAACCAGAAGAACCTGAAAAGCCTCAGGAGAAAATACAGGAAGAACCAGAAAATCCAGAAGAGGAAGAGTCTGAAGAAGATGTACAAGAAGAACCAGTCAACAAGTCTGAAGAAGTTATAGTTGAGGTTGAAAAGGATACAATAGTAGAACCTGTTACTGAACCAGTGGTTGAAGAAGTAGCAGAAGCTGTGGTTGAAGAAATAGTTGTGCCTGTTGAAGCTGAAGAGTTAAACATTGATTCACTCAACATGGCTTTTGCAGCGGAGGGTCGTTTAATCATGTACAATTTAAATTCAGCTGATGATGTGCATTCAAATAATAGAGAATTGGTGGTTGAGATGGTTGCACAAATTCTAAAAGAAAATCCTGATTTGAATGTTGTTGTAATAGGCTATACCTGTGATATTGGTACTTCAGAATATAACCAAGGTGTTTCAAGGCAAAGGGCGGAAAACATTAAGACAGAGTTGATTAATAGTGGTGTTGAAGCTAAGAAAATTAAAACCCAAGCTAAAGGGGAAAATCAACCTTTTGCGCCGAATAATACCGAAACTAATCAACGTAAGAACCGCAGGGTTCAAATTGTTTTTAAAAGTAATTAAAAGGTTGCTGATCAGGTTTTATTTACATTGGTAACACTTTGATTAGGTTTAACCTATAATAAAATTTTGATAATCACAAACCTTATTTATGTGAATTAGGTTTGTGAAATAATACTAATGTAAACTAACGAGTATGCGTTCTTTTCAAATTATACAAGTTGATGTGGGACAAGGTGATTGTGCTGTCCTCATTATCAGAAATGGCCCGTTAGGGGCTATTAGAGATCCAATTGAATACACGGTTGTGATAGATTGCGGTGGTGGTAGAAATGGTGTAAATGACATAGGAGATAGAAATAGTGGTACAAGTCTTTTGAGGGTCTTGAATGACCAAGGAGTTGACCATATTGATATTGTAAATATTTCGCATTATGATAGGGATCATTTAGGAGGAATACAATCGCTACTGAACAGAGCTAAGAAGAATAACCCTTTGGGAGTCAGATTACGCGCATTATTTGATCATACTATTTTTGGACATACAATACAAAACTGGAGACTCAGTTAAGCTATGCTGCTAATTTATGATTATTTATTTCTAATTCAAATTCGTTAATAGTTTTATAATTTAATGCCGAATGTCGGCGGTTCCTGTTATACCAAGTTTCTATCCATTTAAAGATTGAAAGTTCTGCTTCAGAAAAATGGCTGTAGTTATTTTTATAAACCCATTCAGTTTTTAAACTCTTAAAAAAACTTTCAGCTACAGCATTGTCCCAACAATTACCTTTTCGACTCATGCTTTGTTTGACAAATTTATAGCTTTTAAGAATGTTTCTGAAGGTTGTGCAAGCATATTGACTTCCTCTGTCAGAATGAAAAATTAACTCATCTTTAATCGGTCTATTTCCTATAGCCATATACCATGCTCTGATCACTGTTGATTCAGCAGTCATGTCTTGGCTAACTGACCATCCAATTACTTTTCTGTCATATAAATCAATAATAACAGTCAGATAAGCCCATCCATTTGATGTTTCAATATAAGTGATATCAGATACCCACACTTGATTCTTTCTTGAAGTTGAAAAATTTCTATTTAATAAATTTGGAGCAATGGGATAATTATGGTTTGAGTCAGTTGTAGCTTTAAACTTACGTCTTCTTCTGGCCTTAATTCCAATTCCCTTCATCATTCTCCCTGTTCGGGGTCTAGATACTTTAAACCCTCTTTTTTTAATTCAACTGCCATTCTTGGTGCACCATAACTTTGATGACTTTCTTCAAATATTTCTTCTATTACCGATATAATGTTTTCATTTTCTAACCACATTTTTGATGGTCCATTTTTTAACCAATGATAATAACCACTGCTACTCACGTTTAAAAGTTTACACATCTTCTCAACT